>Ga0172379_10006908_pt1 | contig 14975 bp, 12 predicted proteins | sample GrowelOW334metaG_FD_119756 | JGI IMG/M metagenome (GOLD analysis project Ga0172379, IMG submission 119756) | Groundwater microbial communities from an aquifer near a municipal landfill in Southern Ontario, Canada - Groundwater well OW334 metaG | ecosystem: Environmental > Aquatic > Deep...
GCCGGAACTTCAATCTGCAAATCCCCGCGCAAATATTTGGCGGTGAGTGACTTTTCACTTTTCAGCACTTCTTCCGGCGAACCTTCGGCCACAATTTCTCCGCCATGTTTTCCAGCACCCGGTCCAATGTCCACCAGATAATCTGCCGCGCGCATTGTTTCTTCATCATGCTCCACCACAATCAAAGTATTGCCCACATCGCGCAGTTGCAAAAGTGTTGCGAGTAGTTTAGCGTTATCTCGCGCATGCAGTCCAATCGACGGCTCATCGAGAATATAGAGCACACCAACTAGTTGTGAGCCAATTTGGGATGCTAAACGAATGCGTTGCGATTCCCCGCCAGCCAAAGTGTTCGCCGCACGACCAAGCGAAAGATATCCCAGTCCCACATCTTGCAAAAAACCCAAGCGATTTTGAATTTCCTTGAGAATTCGACTGGCAATTAATTCTTCGCGCTTACTAAATTTAATTTTTTGAAAAAAATCCAAAGCCTCTCGCACGCTGATCATAGAAACTTCTTGAATATTTTTATTTCCCACAGTCACAAGCAAAACTTCTTTTTTATAGCGCGACCCAAGACAAGTCGAACAAGGATTTTGCGACATATATTTTTCAATGTCCGTCCGCACTCCTTCCGAATCTGTCTTGAGATAGCGATCCTGCAAATAACCAACCACACCCCGCCAGCGCATATTGTATTTCCAGCTTGATCCGGTTTTACTGCGCAAAGTCACGGGAATTTCATCCGCCTCGTCTTCGGAAATCATATCCTTAGCTTCAGGTCCACCATAGAGCAAAGTATTAAAATCATCCTCTGACAGATCCCGTAAACGCACATTGTCCCGAATGTGATAGAAATTAGTCACTGCCCGCAGAATCGTCCCCTGCCAATTATTTTTCTTGTAGCTCCAAGGCATAATCCCACCTTCGGCGATGGTTTTATTCATATCCGGCACAACCAAATCGGGATCGATTTCTTTCTTCACACCCAAACCTTCACAAGATGGACAGGCGCCAAACGGACTATTAAAAGAAAACAGCCGCGGTTCCAACCCAGGAAAATCCACTTCATGCACTGGACAAGAAAAATTCTGATTAAAAATCATCTCATTGGAAAAATCGGAGCTAAGCTCCGTTGCAACGGAGCTTAGCTCCGATTTTTGTGTTCGCGTAGATTTTTTATCCGTCTTCTTTTTTTCGCCATCCGCAATCAATTTTATCTTCACAATTCCCTTGGATAATTTCAACGCCTGCTCCACGCCTTCAAAAATCCGCGAAATATTCTCGGAATTAATTTCCACCTTGTCAACCAAGATATCGATATTATGTTTTTTGTAGCGTTCCAATTTCACCCGCGTGCCAATTTTTTCATCCAGCGTATATTTTTTTCCATTGACAGTCGCCGTGGAAAAACCGCGCCGAAACATTTCCTCCAAAAGCGTGGAATATTCCCCCTTGCGCTCACGCACAATGGGAGAAAAAATTTCAATTTCACAATCTTCTTTCGCTGATTTTTTATTTTCCGCAGTACAAATATTCAAAATCCGGTCCACAATTTCATCGGTAGAAAGTTTCACAATTTCTCTGTTGCAGATTGGACAATGCGCAATACCGATTTTCGCATAGAGCAGGCGCAAATAGTCATGAATTTCCGTCACTGTTCCAACAGTTGAGCGCGGATTATGCGAAGCGGCTTTTTGATCAATGGAAATTGCCGGACTGAGCCCTTCGATTGAATCAACTTCCGGCTTTCCCATCTGACCCAAAAATTGCCTGGCATAACTGGAAAGGCTTTCAAGATATCTCCTTTGCCCTTCCGCAAAAATGGTATCAAAAGCCAGCGTGCTCTTGCCTGAGCCGGAAATTCCCGTGAAAACAATAAATTTATTCCGCGGCAAATCAAGGTCTACATTTTTCAAATTATGTTCCCTTGCTCCGCGGATGATTAATTCGTCTTGCATAAAAAAATATAATTTAGCATATTTCAGTCTACAACTTTTTGGCTTTTCCTGCAAGCCAAGGCCTCAAAAAACTGAGCCAGCTTCGAGTGATACAAAGCTGGCTTTTATAGGTTGGGTTAAACCGAAGCTATACGCCGAAGGCAATATCCGTCGGAAATTTCTCTCCTTCCTTCGGATAAAATACTACGACATCATGGATGTCTAAAATAACACACTTCGCGTTCTCCTCTAACGGCCCGATGTCTCTGCCATTTACCGCGGCCCGCAAAATCTTACTATACGCCACAGAGTCGGATAGCTCAATTTTTTTCATAAGCTCCTCAAGACTTATGGGCTCATCAGGTGTAGCTATCAGAAATTTGGACATACATTCCCCTCCTCTTTGATGTTATTGCCGAAAACTCCCCACCTAACCCAAATCATAGCCTCAAAAAAGCCTTTTTGTCAAGCCAAGGCACTTGACACGAAACATTAAAACTGCTATATTTAACCTAGAATTACTACGAAAAGATCCCCTTAAGGTTCCGTCCTTCTGGGGCGCTTTTTATTTTTATACCTTTCTACAAACTCACATATTTCACCGGCAAAACTTTTCGGAAAATTCCGGCGAAAATGAAAGAGTCGGATTTGTGGATGAAGATTGGTTGATGGATCGGATTGGTCGATTTTGGGAAAAGGCCAATCACATCTTCGCTGACTTTCTTGTAGCGCTTAATGGTGGCCATGCCATTCACCACTGCCACCACTATTTTGCCTTCCAGGTCTTCTCGCTGTTCATATTTCTCAAAAATGACATAGTCACCATCGTTGATTTTTTCCTTGTCCATCGAATCACCCAGCGCTTTCACCGCAAAAAGCAACGACTCGTCTTTGTCGCGAAAAAGGGCTTTGGAAATTTGCAAAAAACCATCGACATTATCCTGCGCATAGGCCAATGCTTCACCACAAGAAGCCAGCCCATAGACTGGCACAGAAAAAATATTTTTGAAGTTGGCATAATTTTCGTTTTCGATGAGATAGATTTTTTTGTTTTTGTCCCGCTTAATGAGATCTTTTTTCTCAAGCGATTCAATTACTTGCATGACTGATTTCAGACTATCTCTCCCGCCTTGCGATTCTAGAAATTTTTGCAAGCGATAGCTAGTAGGATTCTCCTTCATCTGGCTAATTAGTTCCCGAATTGATTCGAGAATGTTTTGTTGTTTGGCTGTTAGGATCATAATTTTGTTTTAGAACTTACGCATTTAAGTTTGAATAAACACATAAATCCTGCTTTAATTTATTACAGTGTTATTTTAACATTGATACGCTAACACTGTCAAGTATTTTCTATTTGCCTATTTTTCGCCTAAAAAGTAGAGCCGAGGCAATGCCTCGGCTCTATAGTATATATTATTTTTTCTAAACAACTCTAGCTTCCGCAAGCAGCGCCACTGTTGGCAGCTGCACCCTGGACTGTTCCATCACCAAAGCCTGGAGCAGGAGCAGTAGCAGAAAGTTCTGTAGCACATTCTTTTGGCTCTGTCTTAAATCCAGCGCAGATTGTTTTCAAAAGACTCTTCGCGTCGCGTCCGGAAGAAGAGGCCTCAACACCATTAATCACAAGCGTCGGCGAACTCTTCACGCCATATTTGTCATTATCCACCTTATCCACGTTAAATGGTGGAAAAGTTCCTTGATAGGTACTCTTGTCTTCAAAGTTTTTCGTCACATCAAACTGCTTATCTGCTTGCGTCATACAACTTGCGACAAGCGTCGCAGTTACGCCGGCTGATTTCATGCAATCAGCTTCCGTCCCCTCGCCTTTCTTTAAGAAGCAAGTCAGATAAGCACTTAGTTTTGCCGGTTGATTTTTTTGAATACAGTATTGTCTCAGATTTTCATCCAGTTCTTTTTTTTCATGCATCGCATAGCTGACAAATTTCATCTTATAATTAATCTTTGATCCGAGAGTATTCAACACAGGCAAAATACCTTTCTCGATTTGAGTTCCATAGGGACAATAACTCATCACGAAAAGTTCCACCGTGGGCTTGTCGGTCTTTGGAACTTCCGCGGCTGGTTTCGCCATCGCTTCTTTTTGTCCGGCCATTTGTTTTTCTGTTTCCGCAATATCCATCACGCTGGGGAAAAACTTAGAACCATCAGTTGATAGATAGGAAGTGATTTCTTGTTTTTGCGCGCCTTCACCAATTTCCACCATCACTTTGAACATCCCATTTTCCCTTGAAACTGAAGCAATATTGGCTTTTGCTCCACCTTGCATCAAGTTATCATTGATGAAACTCTCTACTTTTGCCTTTGCTTGGGCCTGGGTCAGGTTATGCTTACTCCAAACTAACTTATAGTAAGCAAAGCCACCAAGAGCAATAATCAGTAATGCCCCAGCGATTATCTTTGGCAGATGTTTTTTATATTTCTCGCAACCACATGTGCCTTTCTCGCAACACTCAGCCTCCTTGGGCTCTTTTTTTTCTTCGTCCATAGTTTATTTATCCCCCACCATTTTCAAATATAGCCAATCAATTTTAGAAAGCGCTTGAGCGAAGCGGCTTCGCCTTCATTTTTTCCAAAGAGATAGTCTGCACCAAAAAATGGTGGGGGATGAATTAAATTTGTTACTTATTAAATTATCGGCTCATTTTCCGATACTTTTGCCATTATAACTAATTCCTCAATTTCATGCAAGCATAGCACAAATAGTTTTAAACTTCCGGATCTTGTCCGGGCAAAATTTCTTGAAACCCTTCCCCTTCTTCTTCTTTTACCAATAAATACATCGGGCACAACAGACAACTTTTTCTTTTTTTGGCAAAAGTTCCTTGAACCTCTCCTCCGCAAAGCGTTCCGGCAATTGCCCAGCAAATTCGACCACTACACTTTCCGGCATTAACCCCATTTCCCAATCCATCCTTGGTCGCAAGACAGCGACCCAACTCCTCAACTTTTGTCCCACCTTCTTCTCGTCCACATTGCAATATTTCCCAACAATTGTACTTTTTCATTTTAGTTTTTATTATTAATTATTATTTTTTACCCAAACCTATTATATACCAAACTAAAATCAAAAACTAACTCCTCTGCATCTTCCGGAGCTGCGAAATCTCATCCCGGATAATCGCCGCTTTTTCAAATTCCAAATTGCGTGCGGCGTCTTTCATTTCGCGTTCGCGCAGTTTCACATATCCCGCAATATCTTCCAAGGTTTCCAATTGAGAAAAATCTTGCACGATTTTGGGATTGATTTCGTGATCAACAATCGAGATAATCTTTTTCTTGATTGTTTTTGGCGTGATTTTGTGTTTTTTATTATACGCCGTTTGCAATGCACGCCGGCGATTAGTTTCCGCGATCGCCCGCTTCATTGAGCCAGTCATCTGATCGGCATAAAGAATGACTTGCCCGTGTACGTTTCTCGCGGCGCGACCAATGGTTTGAATGAGTGAGGTTTCACTGCGCAAAAAGCCTTCTTTGTCAGCATCCAGAATGGCCACGAACGCCACCTCAGGAAGGTCGAGACCTTCTCGCAGAAGATTCACGCCCACCAGCACATCAAATTCTCCTCGTCGCAGTTTTTCCAAAATTCTCACTCGATCGAGCGTATCCACGCCACTATGCAAATATTCCGCTTTCACTCCGCTCTCTTTCAAGAAATCCGAAAGGTCTTCAGCCATTTTTTTGGTGAGCGTTGTGACCAGCACGCGATTTTTCTTTTTCACGGTTTTTTCAATTTCCAGTGCAACATCTTTCACCTGACCTTTGGCCGAGCGAATGATAATTTCCGGATCAATGAGGCCTGTTGGGCGGATGACTTGTTCGACAATTCCACTAGCCCGTAGAGGCGCATTGCAATGCGTCTCTACCTCATTTGTAATAGATTTTTCAATTTCATATTTCCCCGGTGTCGCTGAAACGAAAATCGTCTGTGCCATCTTTTTTTCAAATTCCTGAAATTTCAGCGGACGATTGTCATATGCGCTGGGCAGACGAAAACCATTCTCGATCAGATTGGTTTTGCGCGAATGATCACCGTTATACATTCCATTCAGCTGCGAAACAGTCACGTGCGATTCGTCGATTACGGTTAAAAATTCCCTGGTTCTGCTTGCAATAATGTTACTGGCGGACCCGTCCGCATCGCTACGCGAAGCGTTACGGGCGGAGAAATAATCCATCAAAGTGTAGGGCGCTTCTCCAGACTTGCGACCAGTTAAATATAGCGAATAATTTTCAATTCCATTGCAATAACCAACTTCGCGCATCATTTCCAAATCTTGGCGCGTCCGGCGCCAAATTCTTTCTGCTTCTAGAATTTTACCTTGCTCTCTAAAATATTTTTTTTGTTCTTCGAGTTCTTTTTCAATCTTGCCAAGTGCGCTTTCCATGATCGCCTCCGGCACGACAAAATGCTTGGCCGGATAGATAAATGTCTGTTCAAGTGTTGCTAATTTTTCACCGGTCAAAAAATCATATTCCACAATTTTTTGAGTCACATCATCTCCCAAATCAATCCGGGTCACGATTTCTCGTCCCGGTGTGATGACTTCTAGTGTGCTTCCGGTCAGACGAAATTTTCCGCGTGCCAAAATATCCGAGCGCGTATATTGCATATCAACGAGAGTTCGCACGATTTTTTCCCGTTCCATTTTCGCGCCGATTTTAATTTCTAACATCGAATTGCGATAATAATCTGGACTGCCCAATCCATAGATACAAGAAACGGACGCACAGATGATCACGTCGTCGCGACTCATCAGCGCCGCCGTGGCGGCGTGACGCAAACGATCAATCTCTTCATTGATCTGCGATTCTTTTTCAATATATGTATCAGTGGATGCGATGTAGGCTTCGGGTTGGTAATAGTCATAGTAGGAAACAAAATATTCCACCGCATTTTTGGGAAAAAACGTACGAAACTCCTGCGCCAGTTGCGCCGCCAAAGTTTTGTTCGGCGCAATAACGAGCGTCGGCTTTTGTACTTTTTCAATCACGTTGGCAATGGTAAAAGTCTTCCCCGACCCCGTCACACCCAAAAGCGTCTGGCTTTTCTTGCCAGCCTTGAGCCCGGAAACCAACTGCGCAATCGCATTAGGTTGATCGCCTTCGGGCTTAAATTTTGATGAAATTTTGAATTTGTTATTAGACATTTGACAAAACGATTGAAATGTGCTACAATTCGAAGTTATTTTGAGATTAATAATATATTAGCACTTTACCATTAACAAATACAGAAAAGGAGTAAGTGAAGTGGATAAAAAAACATTTCTCACATTTCAAGCAAAATATTATGATGCCTTATGTGTAATTTTAAACTTACCCATAAATGAAAGTATGACTATAGACGATTTGGGTTGTAGAAGAGCGGTTATACAAAGTATGTATCGAGATATGTCAAAATATAATCTCGGAAAGGGATTGATGGCATTTTTTGGCATAATCGCATCCTGGCATATTCAGATCACATTAATGGAAAATAGAACTTCCGACGACTCTTATTGCACATGGGAAAATCTTAAGAAAGTTCTAGCCAAAGATGAGAAATGGACCAGGCTCTTTCTGCGCTTTTTTACAATAAACCCCATAATTGCATTATCTGGGTTTAATTTTAAAGATATCAGGGAGGAAAAGAGAATTGTATCGAAATTAGCCTTGATGTGGTATGAATTGCACAAAACCTGTCCTAAAAAAGACCACTATCAACAACTTCCATTATTACAATCAGATTAACTCCTTTCAGCAAGCCAGCAATCTTCCACCCATCGCGGACTCGGAAAGGTGCTGGCTTTTTACTTTGGCTTGGAAAAAATAATTGTCATCCTGAGCGGAGTCCGTACTCGGACGCAGTCGAAGGATCTACTATATATAACTGCTAGCTCTGCAATAAATTAGAAAGCCTGACGATAACCGCAAGCAGATCCTTCGACTCCGCTACGCTCCGCTCAGGATGACAAGAGCTTTTTATAATTTTCTCTGCATCGGAAAGAACCCTCACCTGTCACGTGCTCGTGACATCCCTGCCTACCGGCAGGCAGGCTCTCCCGAAGGGCGAGGAGAAACTCTCAGTGAAATCAGAGTAATCAGTGCGAATCAGTGGTTCTGATTTATAAATATTTCTCCAACCCCCTCACCTTCATCTCTTTCACCAAACTAGAAATCCTGACCACATCATCTTTGTGCACGACAACGATAGCGTCTTTCGTGTTCACGACTACCATGCCTTTGAGACCGACTGTAGTCACCACTTTTCCTGGCTCAAAGTTATAGACCAAACTATCTTTTGTTTCAAAATCAACTACATTGCCTTTCGTCACATTGCAATCACTGCTTTTTTCCAAGGCTTCTTTCAGTGCATAGAGCGTGCCCGGATCGCTCCAGCCCATATTGGTCTTGAGAATCACGGCGCTCGTTAGATCAACTTTTTCAATAATAGCATTATCAAAAGACAGTTTAGGGCAATCCTCATATTTTCCCTTCGTTACACATTTGAAAATTTCCGGTGCCAGCTCCTTGTAGCAATCATGCAGAAATTCCACTGAAGTAATGAAATAGCCTGGGTTCCAATAGTACTCTCCTGATTTGAACATCTGATCGCAAAGCGCCTTTTCCGGTTTATACTTCCAGCCTTCAAAACCAAAATAATCCCGCTTGCCAATTTCACCTTTCTGGTCTCCCACTTTCATCCAGCCTAAATTATTATTGGCAAAACGCGGACGCTCCGCGATGAACACAAAGCGATCAGCCTGCTTTTCAATCAACTTTTCACCTGCTTTCAAAGCTTTCCTAAACTCGGAAATCCGATCCATCAAGTGATCCGCCCAGACAATTGCCATCGGGCCACTGTGCCCCAGCTTGACCAGCTGGTTGACCGCAAAGCAAACTGCCGGACCATTATCCCTCCTGGCCGGTTCGAGAAAAATATTCGCCTTTGGCAGTCCCGGAAGTTGCTTGCGAATCATTTTCTGATAGGCTGGCATGGTTTGGATGAAAATATTTTTTGCACCAAAAGCCGGAGCGACTCGATCATAGGCTAGTTGCAATGTCGATTTTCCATTAAAAATCTTGTCAAACTGCTTGGGAGAATTTTCGCGCGACAGTGGCCACATTCTTGTACCGACTCCTCCGGCTGAGATAACTATTTTCATATTATTGTTTTAATTTTATTAATTATTATCCCTATTACCCCCTAATTAAACCACACCCCCCGAAAAAACAAAAGTAGCAGAGAAGTAATGCATTACTTCTCTGCATTGCAATGTGTCTCTACCGCTATTATTTTGCCTATTTCAAGCCAAAAAACAACCAAAAATAGCCCTTTCGCGCTTGACGAAAGAATGGCGCCGTGCTAATCTCAAGTGAGTTATTGGTTGGAAGTTTTTAATTTTTGAATTTCAAAAAAATGCTAAAAATAATCAATATTGCCGAACTTATTATTGCCATCGCGCTTATCGTTTCCATCCTATTGCAAAATAGGGGCGCAGGACTCTCGGGAACATTTGGTGGTGGATTTGGCGGTTACTATACCCGACGTGGTTTTGAAAAATTCCTGGTTTTCTTTTCTATCTTTCTCTCTGCAGTTTTTATCATTCTCGCTATTATTAATTTGATTTTGACTAACAAGTTAAGTTAAATATATTAGTAAACTAACCGAAAATTGCAAATGGCTCTCTCCGCAATGCCTGCTCAGGCTCTATCGAGTCAGTAACTTCAAAGAGAAGCTCCTCCTTTCTTTTTTAGTTTTACTTTTTATTTTCTCCCTTTCTTACTGGGGAATTTCTTTTTACTATTCCCGCACACAAGTCTTGCCTGATTTTGGCGGTGAATATATCGAAGGCAACGTGGGACAACCCCAGCACATCAATCCCCTACTCTCAGCTTCCAACGATGTCGATTCCGACCTCACGGAGATACTCTATAACGGCCTCTTGAAATATGACGGCAAAGGAGCGGTTATTCCTGATTTAGCGGAAAGTTTTGAAATTAACGATGACAAAACTGCCTATACATTTCATTTGAAAAAAAATATCACCTGGCATGATGGCGTGCCCTTTTCTGCTCAAGATGTGATTTTTACTTTTAATCTGATTACTGACCCGGCCTACAAAAGCCCTTTACGCTCCAATTGGCAGGGTGTCACAGCCAGTTTGGTTGATGATTATACTGTCACATTCAACACCAGTCCTTATGCCGGATTTCTCAACAACGTCACTTTTGGAATCCTGCCTCAACATCTTTGGGATGATATCAAGCCGGAAAATTTTTCCCTGACCCAACTAAACCTCGAACCAATCGGCACCGGTCCTTTCAAATACACCGCTTTTCAAAAAGATTCCAAGGGCAATATTCTTTCCTATAAACTAGTCGCCAACCCAAACTATTTCGCCGGCAAACCCTATCTTTCCAAGATCACTTTTAATTTCTACGCGGACGAAGATTCCGCGCTGGACGCCTATAACCGCAAAGAAATCATGGGCATGGGTAGTATTTCCTCCCAAAGAATCAAGGACATTAAAAATCAAAAAAGTTCTTTCGAGCATTCTTTTGCCATCCCTCGCTATAGCGCAGTATTTCTCAATCAAAGCAAGAGCTTACCTCTGGCTGATGATAAGGTTAGGGAAGCGTTGAACTTGGCCACCAATCGAGAAGAACTCATTGAGCTTGTGCTAAATGGCAAGGGCACTCCAATCTATTCTCCTATTTTGCCGGGAATGATTGGTTACTCATCTGATATGGGCAAGGTAACTTTTGACCCGGGAAAAGCTAAGGGAATCCTAGACGATGCCGGTTGGAAAATGACAGATGACAAATTCCGTGAGAAAGATGATAAACCGCTAGAGATTAACCTGATCACTACTGATTGGGATGAATTTTCCAAAAGTGCAGAGGTGCTGAAAACACAGTGGGAAAAAATCGGAGTAAAAGTCAACATTGAAAGCCTGTCTGTTTCCAATATTCAACAAAATTTTATCCGGCCGAGAGAATATGATGCCCTCCTTTTTGGACAAGTTTTGGGTGCCGATCCCGATCTCTATTCTTTTTGGCATTCAGCGCAAAAAAAAGATCCCGGGCTAAACCTCGCTCTTTTTGGCGATAGCGGAACAGATAAACTAATTGAAGATGCGCGCGTGGAATTTGATCGAGAAAAAAGAGCTGGCTTTTATGCTGATTTTCAGAAAAAATTAGTCGAAGAAATTCCAGCCATTTTCCTTTGTAGCCCGGAATATATCTACCCGGTCAACAAAAAAGTGCAAGGAATTGAAGCAAAAAATCTCATCTCCCCCGCAGAACGTTTTTCTAATGTTGATAAATGGTATATCAATACGAAGCGGGTTTGGAGGTAACTACGAATTACAAATCAAACACAAATATACAAATATATTTCTCGTAGATTCGAATATGTTTCGTAGTTTCGTATCGGTCATTTTGTATATTTGTAAATTTGTAAAAAATTTGTAATTTGTAGAAATTAGCGCAGATTTAATTAATACATAATTATTAAATTTAAAACAAATGCAAAACAACTTTGAATTTGTGCCCAAGCATTACGCGGCGCGTGAACACAAGAAAATGGTCGATGTGCTGATGGATCCCAGCGGCGTTGGACCAGCTATCCACTACTACATGATTCGGGGTGGGGTTGACCAAAAAAATATTACTGTTTGGGAACCGGGAACAATTTCCGGAGAATATATCAAGACCTATGGCCATTACCACGTTGGACAATTAGATGAAACTTACAATATTCTCTTTGGCGAAGGCATCGCTCTTTTGCAAAAATTATCCACTGACGAAAATGGCGAGATGATTGCCAATTCAGTCGAAGAATTCCAAGTCATCGTCACCAAAATCGGCGATGAGATTTACATGCCACCAAGCTATGGCCATCTTTTGGTCAACACTGGGCGTACCTACTTCGTCACCGCCGACACCAGCCCAGTCAATTTTGATGAAAAAAATCCCGTAAGTTTTCCCGGCCACGCTGATTATGAACCAGTCAAAAAAATGCGCGGTTTCGCCTATTACGTAGTCGAGCACGAAGGCAAACCAGCACTCAAAAAAAATCCACTCTACAAGGAAATTAAAAAAGTTGATCTGGGAGGATTGCCAGTGATTGAATAAAAAAATTGTTTTTAAAACCCCGCTTCTCAGTGGGGTTTTTAGTTAGCTCACAAAAGTTTTAAGAATTTCACATTTCCGACAACCTGCAGGTTTAATCGTGTAACTCCTGGCAAAGGCCGGGATAAAACAAGAATGTCCCTTGGAAAGAAGCACCTTGGAAGTCTTAGCGCTAATCAGCGCTTCTCCTTCTTTCATAAACAAATGATGAAATGAATCGGTTAGTTTACTAAATTTACCAGCATACTCACCCTTCAAAATTATTCGGTCAAGGCTATAATACTTTGTTCGCAGGAGTGCTTCTGCCTTTATATTAGAATCAGAGAAAATCACCTTTGCTTTTTTTAGACTATTTTTTGGATCATTGGCACGCGCTGATCTATCAACGCTAGAAAAATATTTTTGGATGTGCACAGCGCGAAGACTTCCGTCACTCTTCATTTTCCCTTTATCAAAGGAGCGAATGGAAGAAACAGGATCCATGACATCCATACAAAGCTCATAAACCACATTGCCCAAGGGGTAATTCTTTTCATCCTCTTCCCAGGAGTGGTGCTGTCCTCCCAAACTCAAATCAACAAGGTCATCTTTTTTTACCTTAACCAGATTTACGAACTGCCAAGGGTTATATTTCTCGATAATGTCTTTGGCTACTTTTTTAGCTTCAGCTAATTTAATTTCACCGCTCAAGACTCGCACGCTCAGTGCTTTCATTTCCCTGTCCACATTTTTTACGCACTGCTCATAGTTTTCCCATGAAATATTTTTCTTCGCACCCAGGGTAATGAGACCCTTTTCAAAATAATACCAACTTTCTGGTTTGAACTGCCAACGCTTTGTTTCGTCCTTTTCTTGCACATGCAACTGAAAAGAATTGCCCTTGGCCTGAGTAAATTTAATGAGTACTTTCATCTTCGGACCAAAGCGTGCGTAAGCTTTTTTCCCCAACACTCCAGTAGGATTTTTTCTAATCAAACTTTTAAGAGAGATTATTTTATTTTCATCTCCCGTATAGATAATTTTATCCGGCTCCATCGCATAGCCAAGCTCACCGGTGAAAGAAGTGTCTTTGGAAGACGCAATATCTCCCCGCAACTTTGTGCCAGAAAAAAGCTCGTAGGATTGACCGACTTTCAACGAATTGAACGGTGCTGTTTTTTGCCAATTCTTGAAATGCAAAATATAGTCACCACCCCAAGTGGACTGCTCGATTAGTTTCGGGATAACGAGAAAAATATCAATAGTTCCTTTTTTTTGCATAGAAGTGAATAAATTAGATTATGCCAATATAATATCACATCACCCAGAAGTTGTCCTTTTGGCTCAATTTTCCCCCTATCCACGCCAGTTTATTCAAAAACACTCGATTTTATGCTATTATAGCCTCAGTGAGAATTAATTAGTTAATTATTAAAAAACTATGATTGACCCAAAAATTTTCAAAGCCTATGACATCCGCGGACTTTATCCTGCGGAGATCAATAAAGCTGTCGCCTATGCTATCGGCCGAGCGCTCGTCACGCACACCGGTGCAAAAAAGATAATTGTCGGTTTTGATATGCGCGAATCTTCTCCAGAGTTGGAAGCGAGCTTAATTTCTGGCGTCACAGATCAAGGCGCTGACGTTGTCAAAATTGGCATCTCCACCACCCCTATGCTCTATTTCGCCTCTTGGCAAATCGAGGCGGATGTGGCAGTGATAATCACCGCCTCGCACAATCCGGCCGAGTGGAACGGAATGAAATTTTGCCTCAAAGGGGCCGTGCCAATCGGTGAAGGTAGCGGAATGGAAGAGGTGCGAGATCTGGCTATCGCTGGAAATTTTCCAGAAAATGACAAGAAGGGCGTGGTGACAGAACAACTAGATTTCCACCAGAAATATCTTAGCTATATGGAACAGTTTTTCATTACTGGTCGTGCCAAGAAAAAATTGGTGATTGATTATGCCAATGGAATGGGGATTTTGGATAAAGCAGTTTTTGAAAAATTCCCCGCTGAAATTGAAGCAATTTATATGTACGATACGCTGGACGGAAATTTTCCCAACCATGAAGCCAACCCCTTGAAAACTGAAACGCTCACCGCGCTCCAAGAAAAAGTCGTGGCCGAAAAAGCCGACCTCGGCATTGCCTATGACGGCGATGCGGATCGTGTTGGCTTTGCCACAGAAGAAGGAGAAATTGTTTCCATGGACTATCTCATTGCCCTTTTGGCGAAAGAGGTGCTGAAAAAAAATCCCGGCGGACTGGTGCTGATGGATTTGCGCAGTTCCAACGCTGTGCGAGAAGTGATTGAAGAAGCTGGTGGCCAAGTCAATCGTTGCCGCGTCGGGCATTCACTGATCAAAAAACAAATGCGCGAACAGGGCGCCATTTTTGCCGGCGAACTTTCCGGCCACTATTTCTTTGCGGAAAATAGCAAAGCGGAAATGACTACCTTTGCCGTCATAACGCTACTCAATTTGATGAACGAAACTGGCAAGAAAATGTCTGAATTAATTGCAGAGCTAAAAAGATATTTTCACAGTGGGGAAATCAATTCCGATGTGGCCGATAAAGACGCGGTGATGCAAAAATTAAAAGAAACTTACGCGGACGGAAAGTTGGATGAATTAGACGGCATCCGCATCGATTTTTCCGACTGGTGGTTCAATGTTCGCGCTTCTAATACCGAGCCGAAATTAAGATTGAATCTGGAAGCTAAGACGAAAGAGTTGATGGAAGAGAAAAGAGATGAGGTGCTGGGAATTATCAGAGGATAAACACAAAAAAGAGCCGAGATGATCTGTACCCCAAAAAGTGGACACGCTAAAAAAAGCGCCTGTCCACTTTTTGTTTTGGTGTAGAATATAATTAATTAACAAACAAACCAAATGAGTAAAATAATTTTTACTAGGGAGCA
>Ga0172379_10006909_pt1 | contig 14970 bp, 21 predicted proteins | sample GrowelOW334metaG_FD_119756 | JGI IMG/M metagenome (GOLD analysis project Ga0172379, IMG submission 119756) | Groundwater microbial communities from an aquifer near a municipal landfill in Southern Ontario, Canada - Groundwater well OW334 metaG | ecosystem: Environmental > Aquatic > Deep...
AAATTAAAAATTCGAATTTAGTAATGAAATTATTTGATTCCTTTCCTGACCATTTCTTTCACTTCGATAACAGTAAAACCCTTAAACAAAAATAAACTGAAAAAATAAATCACTATGCCAAAAGGCACTAAAAACGCCAGGTGCAGGTATGGTCTAACCAGATAAATTGCTATTATCATTATAATACTGGCACTTAATGATTTGAATACCACTTTGAATAAGACCGGCCAATCTAAGGGAATAATTTTTCTGACCCAGAAAAAATCCAAAAAAAGCAAAATGAAGTTGGTGATAAAAAAAGTAATGCCGGTCCCAAAAAAGCTTAATTTGGGGATTAAAATTATGTTTAAGATTACGGCTAAAGCCGTTATCAGGCCGCGGTTAAGAGTAGTATTTCTTTGCCGGTCACAAGAATTAAGCAGATAGCCGGTGGGAAAAGCCAAAAAGATGAAAGGAATGGCCAGACTCATGGCATAAAAAGTTGGAATAACTCTAGCGTAAGAGGGCCAAACCGAATTGATAATTTGGGGTGCTAAAATAATTAAGCCTGCCGTAATCGGTAACGAGACAATTGTTAAATAAGCAAAAGCTTTGTCAAAGGTTTTAGCCAAAAGCTCTTTAGAATTGGCGTAGTAAAAACTAAAAGCGGGAAAAATGACAGCGGCAAACGCTGCCGGAATAATTTGCTGTAAGGCATAAACAACTTTAGCGGGGACGGCAAAAAAGCCAACAGCAGCATCTGAATCTAGATAACCCAAAAGGACTGAATCTGAAGTATTATAAATTTTGACAAAAATTCCGGCCAAAGCAAAAGCTGGGACAATTTTTAAAAAGTATTTGACAATTTCTGGATCATACTGGGGAGCCAGAGAAAATTTAAGTTTAAATTTTAAAAGGCTTAAAGACAGCAAAAAATTAAAAATGCTGGCAACCAGCAAGGCCAGCATCAAGTATTTGACATTATGAGTGGTAAATAATGCAATAATTCCCAAAGTGAAAATAATGATTTGGACCAAAATCGTAGCGATACTTTCATATTTCATGATTTGTCTAGCTCGGAAAATCACCCAAAAACTTAGCGAGAAAGAATCTAAAAGCATGATTACGCTTGCCAAATAAACCAAGATCCGGACGTTTTCGGGTTTACCCGTGACATTAATAACTACCCAGGCAACGATCATAGTGATAGCAGCAAGTGGAATTTTCAAACCTAAAATGTTTTTCAAATAAATATTAGCCTGTTCTTTGCTTTTGGCCGCTTCTCTGGTGAGGACTGGCGATAAGCCCAAATCAATGAAGATGGAAAACATGGTGGTAAAAGAAAGAGCAAAAATATACTGGCCTAATTGGTTGGGAAATAAATTGTTAGAAATGAACCAAAAATAAATAAAAGCCAGAATTTTCTGGAGAGTGAGTGCGGCAGTATAATAAGTTGTATTTTTAGTCAAACTTGGATTAGACATGCCTTAATTTTGCCATTTTTTTGCTTTTTAGTCAAAACAAAAAAGATCAGGCTCAGCACCTGCATCCAAGTAATCAAAAAGACGGTCTGATATTAGACCAGTCTTAATGGTTTTATTTCAACTAATTCCCAATACCTGTGAGAGTTTTTGTTGGTCAAAGCCAACAATCATTTCTTCTTGACCATCTTTTTCGACAATAATAACCGGGGTTCCCATTTGACCTGATTTTTTGATCATTATTTCGGCCTCATCAGGATTAGCTAAAACATCAATATCTTGGTATTCAATCTTATTTTCATCTAAAAACCTCTTTGCCATTTTACAATAAGGACAAGTCGGCAGAGAATAAATTGTAACTTTTGTCATAATTTAAAAGTGATTATTTTTTCAGACCAAAAAAGGCAAAAAAGCCGTAAAAGAATATTAAGGGCGGGGCAAAAACACCTAAAATTCCGATCAACCCGAGCCAGCCCATCTTCCAGACATCTTTAGGTTCACCTTTATTGATATACGTTAGAACGTTATAAATTACCGAGACAGCAAAGATTAAAGTCAGCATCAGAGCAGTAATAAACAAGACCGCCTCCTCAATCCTGAAAATAGCATAAATAAAATTGTGAATAACTACGACGATAAGTGTGGCCGCCGCTAGCCAAAACGGCAAAAGGGTCGCCGGTTCCAAAAAAGTCTTTTTTTTCATGAAGTTTTTCATAAAGCCTCCTTTTAATATTTAAGTAACCTACTTTAATCCTCTCATTTATTTAACTTTATGTCAAAGCCGGCTGGTTGATTTTTACGGCTGCAAAATATCTTCTGTTCGGCCGTCAATCGAGATAATTACATTATTTACGGTCGGGAATTGTTTTAAGGTTTGCCTAATTTGACTGCTGATTGCCGCCACCCGGCAGGAACCGCCGACTGCATACTCCAGTTGGGCGTTAAAGTCGACTTTGGCAGTGCCATTTTCAATATTTAAGCTTTGGATTTTAACTCCGGGATTAATTGAGGTAAAATAACCATCATTTTTTTCCGTTTCAGTTGGCCCTTTTAGTAATTCTTCTAAAGCAGCTCGGCCAATGGCTTCGGTTTTAACAATCGTTCTTTGGATTGCAAAAACCTTAGTACAATCCATCACTTCAGGATCAAACTGGGAATTACCAAAATAAACATTGATATTATCAGTCTCTGGTTGGCTCAAAATCAAGGGAATAGTTATTTGTTCATCGTTTTGGGGTAAGCCGGAAGGGTTATCGCGCTGTAAAACCAAGGTCACTGGTATCTGGCCGCTTTGGCTTAAAATACTGCCGACAATTTCGGCTTCGAAAGGCACAAAGTCCGTTGTCATCCAGTCGCTTTTGGCTGAAGCAATAGTTTGAGCAATGACTTGATTATTAGCATCGAGTAGTTTAACTGGGAATGAAGCCTCAAAAAACCAATTGCCTCGGGCTTCCCCGGTAATGGTTAAAGGGAAAGTGAATTCTTGGTTTTTGTTTGGCGAATAAACAATAATTTTGTTGCCGACCTGACATTCATTGCGGAAATAAGCCCATTCTTCACATTTGGAACCATCAGAAAAAGTGCAAATGCCAATTTGATTGCCAACTAATCCGCCAGCGTCTTCGATGATATTTAAGGTACCGCTGTCTTGCTCGCATTTAACTGAAGCGGGGTTAGCTAAGCCGACATTAGTGTTAGTTTGTCCTTCTTGTTTTGAAGATTGTATCAGTTTTAGGCAACCGGTCAACAAAAGAGTCAGGATAAGAATTGAAATCAAAAAAAGATTTTTTTTCATAGAGACTAAATTAAATATTTAAGGTAGCAAGCCACTCGGCTAATTTTTTCTTATTTTCAGCTTGATTTCTCAGCGGTTCTCTAAAAGCAATTTCTCCGATTATCTCATTACCCGTTAATTCCGATTTTAGATTAGTTAAAGCCTTGCCCGGCATCCCATCATGACAGCAAAATAAAGCAATTTTTTTATTGGTCAGTTCATTTTGGCTCAGAAAAGTCCGCAGGGCCGGGGCAAAACTAAAAGCCCAGACCTGTGTGCCTAAAATTATTAGGTTGTAATCAGCTATATTTTTTGTTAAAGGTAAGAGCTTTGGTTTTTCTTTGGTCATGACCTGCTTGCCGCCCCAAAAAATTGTCCGCAAATCGTGGCTGCTTTTAAATTCTTTTTCCAGTTTTAATTCCAAAATTTCGCCACTAGTGATTTCGGCGATAGTTTGGGCAATAAATTTAGTGTTGCCGGTCAATGAATAAAAAATGATTATTGGTTTTTCTGTCATAATTATTTAGCGGTTTAATAACCAAACTTGGTAAGTTAGATAGGTGGCAAAACAAACCCAGCCAAAATATGGTAGCAGTAAGATTGCCGCTGCTAGTGAATAAGGCCAAATCAAAATAATTAAGGCTAGAACAGAAATACCTAAAAGTCCGGCTTCAAAAACAGCCGGACCAATTAGATTTAAGCCGAAAAAAAGATAGCTCCAGCCAACATTCAATAAGGCATTGACGATAAAAAGTAAGATAATAAGCCAGAAATTTCTTTCTGTAAAATAACGGTTCCAGATAATCAATACTGAGATAGTGGCTAAAATGAAAATTACGGTCCAAACTGTGCCAATGACTGAGCCTGGTGGTGTCCAGCTGGGCAGGTTAATACTTTTGTACCAACTCATTCCTCGATTAGTCAGCCAACTGCCAAGGGCGGCGGTTAAAAAGGTTAGAATAGGAATGATTAAATAATTTGGTTTCATAAGCTAATTTTCTCATTTTTAGGTTTCTTAGTCAAACAAAAAATAAGGCCAAAAGCCTTTTTAGATATGCGAAAAGACTGAGTGCTTTTCGGGATGATGGCGAAATGCGAGAATGAAGTTGTTGTTGTGGGGGTATTGTATTGAGGTGTTGCACGAAAGTGTGCGGCGTATGGTAGAGAAGAAGTGGGGGGTGATGGGTTCTGAACCCATCTAAGGTACAAAACTCATCACCCATCGCCTCATATCTCTATTCCCCTTTTAAACTTCAATCTATTCTCAGTCTTCAATTATATTTTACCATACTGATATTGGCTGTCAATAGTTTTTTATTTTGCGGAGTTGAGAGAATTTTTTTAGTTATCCCCAATTTGGTTTTTTAAAGTAAAAAAAGAACCAGCTTAGTCGCTGGTTCTTTTGAATGATATTTATTGATTTTGTAATTACCGTTTGCTGAACTGAGGGGCACGCCGGGCGCGTTTGAGACCTGGTTTTTTCCGTTCTTTGCGCCGCGGATCGCGCCGAAGATAACCCTGATGTTTCAAAACTTTCCTAAAGTCTTTTTCAAAAATCACTAAAACCCGGGCAATGCCGTGTCTAGCAGCTTCGGCTTGACCGCTAGGCCCGCCGCCGGCGACTTTGATTGAAATATTGAATTCTTTGAGCTTACCCAGTGTTTCTAGTGGTTGAGTAACTGTTTGGCGTAATTCAAAAGTGGGAAAATATTTATCGTATTCTTTATCGTTAACTGTGATTTTTCCTTCTCCTTTTTTAAAGAGGCGAACTCGGGCAACCGCTTTTTTTCGACGACCGACGGCATATAAATAGCTATGTCGTACCCGCTTTTTTTCGGCTTCGCTTTCTTTTTTTTCTTCAACTTTTTTTGGTCGAGGCATAGATAACAATTAACATTTAACCATTAGCAATTGACTAATTAGTAATTTTTAGCCGCTTAATCATTTTGGCTCTTAACTTATTTTTTGGTAGCATATTCCAGACTGCTCTTTTTAAAACCTCTGAGGGATTTTTGGAAAAAACTTCATTCATTTTTTTTATTTTTAAACCACCGGGGTAGCCGGAATAATGATAATAAACTTTTTGATTTAATTTTTTACCGCTGGTTTTGATTTTAGCGGCGTTAATAACGATGATATTATTACCCCCTTCGATATGATGTTGAAAAGTTGGCTTATTTTTGCCCCGTAATAAAATAGAGATTTCCGAAGCTAACCGTCCCAAAATTTTAGCCGTGGCATCAATTTTATAAGTTTCCCGCACCACTGTCAGCTTTTTCTTTTTGGCCGGTTTAATTATTCGTTTGGTTTGTTTTTTTAAATCTTTGGTTACCATAAGATTAAACAAATTCGATTTGGACAATTTCTGCTCCATCACCTTGTCTTCGACCTAAATTGATAATTCTTAAATAACCACCCTGGCGTTCTTTGTAACGCGGGCCCAAGACTTCCAAAGCTTTATTAACAGCTTTTTTATGATAAAGGATGGTTAGAAGTTTTCGGCGAGCAGTTAAGTCATTCTTTTTGGCAGTCGTAATTAATTTCTCGACTAAAGGTTTAACGGCTTTAGCTTTTGCTTTGGTCGTTTTGATTTTTTCATAAATAACAATACTGGTCGCTAAACTGCGCAGCAAAGCTTCTCGCGATTCTTTTTTTCGGTCCAAGATTTTTCCTTTTTTTCGATGACGCATAAATACCAGTCGGACTTATTTTTTATCTTCTTTTTTATCGGCTTTTTTTGTTCGTTTTCGGCCAACTTTTGCTTCCGGCTCAGACGCCACGGCCTCCGTGTCGCTTTCGCTAGCTTTTTCTTCTTTTTCTTTGGCTTTCTTTTCCTTGGTTGTTTTTTTAGCCTTAACTTCTGGGACAACTTGATCAGCAATAAATTGGAAATGGTTGATTAAAATTTGAGTTGCTTGGTTTAAAGCTTCCTGCGGCGAGATTGAGCCATCAGTTTCAATCGTTAAGATCAAATTTTCATAGTTTGTCATCTGGCCGACCCGAATACTTTCAAGATTAAAACCGACATTTTTGACGGGGGTAAAAATGGAATCAATCATGATCATATTGGTTTCCAAATCTTCTTTTTCTCTCGTTTCGGTCGGGATATAGCCTCGGCCCTGGGTGGCAACAATTTCAATCTCTAGTTCCGCCTCTTTATTGGTTAAAGTGGCGATAACTAAATCAGAGTTGATAACTTCCACATCGCTATTAGTCTTGATATCTTTAGCGGTGACTACTTTTTCACCCTTAGCTTTAAGTTCCAGACGAACCGGTTCTTCTGAATAAACCTTTAATCGTAGTTGTTTTAAATTTAAAGAGATTTCCACCAGGTCTTCTTTGACATAAGGAACAGTTGAAAATTCATGACTAACCCCTTTGATTTTAAAAGCGGTGACGGCGGCTCCTGGTAAAGAAGATAACATCACCCGGCGTAAAGCATTACCCAAAGTGGTACCATAGCCAGGATGGCAAGGTTGGATACTAATAATTTCTTCGTTTTGTTTTTGGCCCGGCCGAGCTTCAATTTTTGAGGGCAAAGGAATATTTTCCATAATTTTTTTATTCCGCCTTTGGCGGAAATTAATTATCTTGAATAAAACTCAACGATTAGTCGGGGGTTGAATATTTGTTCAAGTGCACTCCCGCTTGGTTTATTTAAAATTTTTGCCGTTTTGGTTTTTAAATCAAAACTAATCCAACCCGGGGCTTCTTGCTTTTCTAATTTTTTTTCTAAATCAGTGAAATTTTTTACTTTGATTTTTTCTGGCTTAATGGTGATTTCATCTTTAGCTTTAAGCTGGTAGGACGGGATATTAACAGTTTTACCATTAACTAAAAATAGATTATGGCCCACCATTTGTCGCGCTTGCTTTCTTGATTTGGCAAGATTCAGGCGATAAATAACATTATCTAGTCTCATTTCTAAGAGTTGTTGGATAATTTCTCCCGTGTCCCCTTTTTGCGTAATTGCCTTGCGGTAATAATTTCGGAATTGTCTTTCTAAAATGCCATAAACCCTTTTTGCTTTTTGTTTTTCGCGTAATTGCTGGCCATATTCTGTCTGCCGGCGCCGTCCCTTAGGACCGTGGAGACCAGGCGGATAATTCCTTTTCAAAATCGCGCATTTCGGTGAAAAACATCTCTCACCTTTCAAAAAGAGTTTTGTACTCTCACGTCGACATTGTTTACATTTTGGATCTAAAGTTTTTGCCATAGATTATTAAACTCGTCTTGGTTTTTTAGGTCGGCAACCGTTATGAGGAATCGGGGTCACGTCTTTGATACTTAAAACATTAATGCCATTAGTGTTGATTGATCGGATAGCGGCTTCTCGGCCACCGCCAACACCTTTAACAAAAACGTTAACTTCTTTGAGACCATAGGGTTTGACTCGTTCAGCGGCCTTTTGGACAATTATGCCGGCGGCATAAGGCGTTGATTTTTTTGGGCCGCGGAAACCAACTTGGCCAGCCGAACACTGAGTCAAAGTATCACCGTTTTGATCGGTAAAAGTAATAACGGTATTATTATAGGTTGCTTTAACATAAGCCCGGCCGGAAGTAACCTGCCTTTTCATTTTTTTCTTGGAAACAGTTTTAGCTTTAACTTCCTTTTCTGGAGCTTCTTTTGTTTCCTCGGTTTCGGTAGAGGGTTTTTTAACTTTCTGTTGACCCATAGATTAGGGATTAGGTTATATAGGTTATTAGGGATTAGGTTTTTTGGGCAGTTGGTTTGCGGCCAGAACCCATGGTTCGTCTGACATTACCGCGAACCGTTCGGGTGTTGGTTTTAGTTCTTTGGCCACGGCAGGGTAAACCTTTAGCATGGCGAGAACCACGATAGCTATCAATTTCTTTCAATCTTTTGATATTTAATAAAATTTCTCTTTTTAGTTCACCTTCTACTTTATGGTTTTTTTCAATAATTTCTCTCAGCCGGTTAGTTTCTTCGTCGGTTAAATTTTTGACGCGGGTATTAGGATCAACTTTGGCTTCCTTTAAAATTTTGTTGGCAGAAGTTTTGCCAATGCCAAAAATATAAGTCAAACCGATTTCCACTCTTTTGTCGTTAGGTAAGGTTATGCCCGCAATTCTTGCCATAAGTAGTAATTAGCCTTGTCTTTGGCGATGTCTCGGATTTTTACAAATAATATGAACCCGCTTTTTGCGGCGGATTACTTTGCAATCTTTACAAATTTTTTTTACTGAAGCTTTAACTTTCATCCCGTTAGAGATAGGTCACGGCCAAAACCGTTACCTGTCTATTAGTTAGTTAAATAATATTTTTATCTTTAACCCGTTAAAATGTTTCCATCAATGCAACAGCAATCTCTAACGGGATTCATATCCTTAGTAACGGAAAGTAATACGGCCTTTGGTTAAATCATAAGGGGTCATTTGAATTTTGACTTTATCTCCTGGCAAAAGCCGAATTTTAAACATCCGCATTTTTCCGGACAGATGGGCCAAAACTTCGTGCCCATTTTCCAGCTTAACCCTAAAAGTGGCTGCTGGCAGTAATTCTATAACTTCTCCATTAATTTCGATAAACTCTTTGCTGGGGGGAGTATTTTTGTTTTTTGCCATAATTTAGATTGAATCCCTGGCTGTGGATATGGGATTATGCCCGATTAAATGGCTCATTTAGAAAAAATAAAATTCTTGGCATCATCAGAAATCTTACTTTAGCCTAGAATTTTACCCAAAATAAGACAAATTTTATTTATCTTCACTAAAATTATTATAGTGGATTTGGATTTAATTTGTCAATAATAGAATTATTCTATAGCAAACTCAGAAAAATGTCAACATAAAGGGAAAGGCCACCAGTTCAGCTTTTCCCTTTGTGGGGCTTACTTTGGTGGCCTTTGTGGGCGCAATGACGATGTTCCTTACCGGTTAGGCAAGGACAAGGGCGGGTTGTCCACTCGTCGTCGTGTCGGCGCCGTAATCGCCGCGGCCAGTGAAGAAAGTGGACATCACATCTTCCATATCCGCCAAGGGGCGGTTACCTTCGAAGACGGTCTTTTGGCCGGTAAACTTCTCCCAACTCGGGGATTTCTCGGCCTCGGCGAGGTCACTTTCGGTGGCGTGGTGGTGTGTGCACCCCGGCCTGATCCGGAGTATGAGTCCGTTGCTGTCCTTGGCCAGAAATACTGGCTTTCCATTATGGACATATAGGACTTCGATCTTGTACGGCATTAGTATTCTCCTCTCTTTCTTTGCTTCTGCTTCCGTTGAGACACACAAACCCAAATTGATAAGTGTATTATAGCAGATTATTATGGGTATGTCAATGGATTTTGAATAAAAATGGCTAAAATTAGATATTTTTGTTGATTTAAAGTAATAAAAAAACACCAGTCCAAGAGGAAAAACCCTGGACCGGCTTCAAAAGGTCAGAAATAAGAATCAGTCGCTGCTGCAACTACCAGCAGGAACCGGCGTCGGCTGGTCACTTTGGTGATTGAAGTACACCGTCATGTGGCGGACCATGCAGCGCCGGGCTAAGAAAGTAAAGTCAGGGCTGACAATGCCCAGGCGCTCGGCGAATGCTTCAGCCGTGGTAAACTCGGGTGTTGTATCCGGGTTAACTGGAAACGCTGGTGAGCCCTCGTCAAAGACCTCAGGCTCGGGTTCTCCGGCCACAAGAACCATTAGACGGTGCTTTGTGGCCATTCCACCCATACTCTCCTCGACAAGGCAACTTCTTTGACCCGGGTTAACATAAAGAACCTTTAGCATATCTTTTCCTCCATCCCCGTTGGCTTGGGGAAATCTAGTTTTGCTGTGACTAGCTAGATAAATTATCACGGTAGGTATTTTTTGTCAAAAATGAATAAAACAAAAAAGGCACGAGGTCCCGGATTGAGTCTAAGATGACAATTGTGCCTTTTTTGGTTTATTCTAAGATTGCTTTGATTCTTCGGACGCCGGCGCTGCTGGATTCTTCTTTGAGGATTTTGAAATGCCCCAGCTCGCCGGTTGTTTTGGCATGCGGCCCGCCGCAGATTTCTTTACTGAATTCGCCGGCTGAGTAAACCTTTACTTTGTCGCCGTATTTATTTTCAAAAACACCCATTGCCCCTTTGGCTTTGGCTTGTTCTAAGCTTAACTCTTCGCAAACTACAGGCAGATTTTTTTTGATTTGTTCATTAACGATATCTTCAACCTGCTTAATCTGTTCGGGTGTCATTTTTTCGCTGTGGGAAAAATCAAAGCGAATTCGTTCGGGAGTGATGTTTGAACCTTTTTGAAAAACATGGTCACCTAGAATTTGGCGCAGGGCGGCTAGCATTAAATGAGTGGCGGTGTGCATTTTCGCAGTTATCTCAGAATTGTCAGCCAGTCCACCTTTGAATCGGCCTTCTGTGGCGGTGCGGGAAAGTTCCTGGTGTTTTTTAAATTCTTCGTTAAATCCGGCTTCGTCGATTTCTATTCCTTTTTCTGCCGCCAGCTCCTTAGTTATTTCAAAAGGAAAACCGTAAGTGGAAAATAAAATAAAAGCTTCTTGACCGGAAATGCCGTCTTCAGACATTTTTTCAAATTGTTTTAAACCATTCTCTAAAGTTTGGGAAAATTTTTCTTCTTCTCTGACTAGTTGCTCTTCAATGAAATCCTTATTCTTTTTTAATTCCGGATAATCAGCGCTGTATTCTTTTACCACAATTTTGGCAATAGCAAAAGTAAAGGGTTTATCAATGCCAATCATTTTGCCGTGGCGGATGGCCCGCCTGATCAGCCGGCGCAAAACATAACCTTGGTCTAAGTTTGAAGGCACTATTCCCTTTTCATCACCCAGAATGAAAGTGGCGCTGCGCAAATGGTCAGCAATGATCCGGATTGATTTCTCGCCTCGATTCGGAGTCGAAGCGGGTTCATTTTCAGTCTTAGCCAGCTTTTTTATTTCTTTAATGATTGGTGCAAATAACTCAGTAGTAAAGACATTATTTTGGCCATTTAATACCGCTAAGGTTCTTTCGACGCCCATGCCAGTATCAACATTTTTTTGCTTTAACTCCTCATACTTACCAGCAGCGGTTTTATTGTATTGCATAAATACATCATTCCAGATTTCCACCCAGCCGCTCTTATTGTCGCCTGTAAGCAGATCTGGCGGGTTACCTTTGCCGGTCCAATAAAACATTTCTGTGTCCGGACCGCAAGGACCAGTCTGGCCGGCTGGGCCCCACCAGTTGTCATTTTTGCCAAAAAAATAGATTCGGTTTTTTGGAATACCCATCTTCTGCCAGATCGCCGCTGACTCTTCATCTTTTGGCGCATCCGAGTCGCCGGCAAAGCAAGAGACAGCTAATTTTTCCAAAGGGATATTAAGTTCCTTGGTTAAAAATTCAAAGCTCCACTGGATCGCTTCTTTTTTCCAGTAGTCGCCCAGCGACCAGTTACCGAGCATCTCAAAGAAAGTCAAATGGACATCATCGCCGACTTCATCAATATCACCGGTTCTGATGCATTTTTGGACATCAACTAATCTTTTGCCGGCTGGATGCTTTTCACCTAGTAAATAAGGCACGAGCGGATGCATGCCGGCATTGGTAAACAAAACCGTGGGGTCGTTTTCCGGAATCAAAGAAGCCGAAGGGATGATTGCATGGCCCTTTTCAGCAAAAAATTTAAGATATTTTTTCTTAAGTTCGTTGGCTTTCATATTTGGATTTTAGCAGATACAGTAGTTATTTTCAAGCTGTTTAATTAAAAAAAGAACCTCGGCAACCAAAACCTTTTGGTCAGGCTGGAGAGGTGGATAGGAAAGGAATCACTTCGTCCCCCGTAGTCTATTTCTTTGTTCGCACGTGGATGACATCGAAGTACTCGGCGAGCTGATGGAACAGATCACTCGTCAGGTAGTAGACGTACTTGAGTTGGTCTGACTCTTTGAAATTGTTGAAGTCGACCATGGCGACTTTCTTCAAACCCTCCTGCTCAGAGTCAGGATAAACCACGAGTGTGTAAGTCGCCGAGTTGAAGGACATTTCGGTCAGATCAGCAGTCATCTGCTCGGGCGCAGATTCCCCTAATCGAATTCGCAGAATTGCTTGGCCAGGACCTTGTTTGACCAAGTCGAAACCCAGATCCCGGGTCTCCTCTGCTTTCTTTGCTGCCTCCTTTGCCTCCTTGCTCACGTTGGTCAGCGGCTGCTGGCTTTTGGTGCTAGCCAGGCAAAATCCAGCCAGGACAACCAACACCAGCGAAAGAACTGTTGCCTTTCTCATTTGAGGACCCTCCTTGTGTGACACGGCAGTTGTCTATCTATTCTTTGGCATCTTATGATTTATTAATTTGGATGTCAATATTGTATAAATTATTAAGTTAAATTGAATTGATAACGCCGCCACCCAAAACCGTTTGGCCCTGGTAAAAAACTGCGGACTGGCCAGGCATGATAGCGCGCTGGGGTATTTTTAAAGTGACAATATTTTTATTGATAGTACAAGGAATGGTTTTGGCTTGGTATCTGATTTTAACGCCAAACTTTTCGGACTTTTTTGGTGGTTGGCCCAAAATCCAGTTAAGCTCTTTAATCTTAAATTTTTTTGTATAAAGCAGTTTATCGTCGCGATTATTGGAAACAAATAAAGTATTAGTTTTGTAATCTAGCTTAACCACATAGAACGGGCCAATACCGCCGATTTTAATCCCCTGCCGCTGGCCCAAAGTATAAAGAGGCAAACCATCATGTTGGCCTAAAGCTTTGCCAGCCAGATTTTTGATTGGCCCCGGCTTTAATTTTAAATGGCGTTTTAAAAAAGGATAATGAGTCTTTTCCGGAATAAAACAAATTTCCTGGCTTTCAGCTTTTTGGTAGACTGGCAGCTTTAGTTTTTTTGCTATTGCTCTGACCTCGGTCTTGGTTAAATTACCCAGCGGGAAAAGTAAATGCTTAAGCTGATTTTGAGTTAAGGTGTATAGAAAATAGGACTGATCTTTTTGTTTGTCTTTGGCTGTTTTAAGAAAACAGAGACCAGAGATCAGAGATAAGTTTCTGTTTTCTGATTTCTGTTTTCTGATTTCTGCGTAGTGTCCTGTTGCCAGATAATCGCAACCAAGCATTTTCGCTTTTCGCAAAAGCAAATCAAACTTAATGAACTGATTGCAGCGGATGCAGGGATTTGGGGTTAAACCTTGCCGGTGTTTTCTTAGCCAGTCATCAACAACAGTCTTTTTAAATGGTTGCTGAAAATTTAAAGTATACAAAGGAAAGCCGATTTTATTAGCAACTCTTCTGGCATCATTATAGGCATCAGCTGAACAGCATTTATTTTCGATGTCGGTTTTTGTCTCGGTCCAAAATTTTAGGAAAATGCCAATACAATCATAGCCTTGCTGTTTTAGCAAAGCTGCGGCCACCGATGAATCAACGCCGCCGGACATTGCTATTGCGATTTTTTTCCCTTTGTTTAGCTTTGTATCCATAGTTAATTTATTTCGATTTTATGTCCGTCCCGAGCTTGTCGAGGGGCCGACATAGCAATGCAGACTTTTTTACCCCGATTTTTCATAATTTTATTATATCAAATAAATGCTGATTAACGAAAAGTTTTCCGGCTCTTGACAGTTGTTTTGAGTTTGGCTAGAATATTTTTATTGCCGAATGAAGCAAGTAAAATACAAAAATCGATAACTAATTATTAAGGTTCTGGTTATCTTATTTTTTTGGCCTTTTTTCGAGCTTTTCTGCCAGAACTAAAAGGAGAAAATCTAAATGATTTTCCAAGATCAAGATGATGATTTAACCACCACTGATGAAGGCATGGATGAAGATGGTGGTGACGACGCCATGGGCGATGATGATATGGATGAAGACATGGATGATATGGATGATGAAACTGCCGAAGGCGAAGAAGAAGCCGAAGTTGAATAGTTATCTAATCAAGAATCGAATTTCTTCAATTTTGAAAAATAGGAGCCAGGTTTCCCCGGCTCCTATTTTTATTTATTGTTGAGAGTAATAATTTAAAATAAAAAGTCGTCCAGATTTTTCTCCTCCAAAGCCACTATTTTCTAATAATGAACTTGGAGGAGAGGAGCTGGTATACACGCTATCGCATGTTACGTCAGCTCCCCAATACTTTCGGACTCGTTTCGCTCGCTTCAGCCAATCGGCTGATTAGCGGGAGGAATCACTGGGCAACGGCCAGCGCATTGCGTTTTTCTATGCGCGCCAGCCTCTTGAAATACGCCCAAACCTCATCGCGGAGGTCCTGAAACTCACTGTTGCGCACGACCCCAATGAGGTCGCGTAACATGGGAGTCCACGTAATCGAATTCCAGGACTTCATGTTACTTTGCAGGTATTCACACCCGCAGTTCTCGTCACAATCGTGACATGGGGTAGAACACTGAAATGCCATCTCTATATCTCCTCTGTAGAGATTCCGGCTAAGAATAGCCGTGTCTACCTCCGGGTTGACAACCCATCATCAGTAGACTGACAATCTGCCCTGGCTCCCTATGAACCCGGGGTACTGAATCGCCTGGACAGTGGCGCATTTTTCCAAATTTTCTCGCATTACTGGCGAGAGGTTTAGGGAAGTATTTTCCCCAAGCTTCTCACCAGTAACTAAGAAATCTTGTAAAGAACTATTCTCCTCCAAAGCCACTATTTTCTAGTAATGAACTTGGAGGAGAGGAGCTGGTATACACGCTATCGCATGTTACGTCAGCTCCCCAATACTTTCGGACTCGTTTCGCTCGCTTCAGCCAATCGGCTGAT
>Ga0172379_10006910_pt1 | contig 14970 bp, 10 predicted proteins | sample GrowelOW334metaG_FD_119756 | JGI IMG/M metagenome (GOLD analysis project Ga0172379, IMG submission 119756) | Groundwater microbial communities from an aquifer near a municipal landfill in Southern Ontario, Canada - Groundwater well OW334 metaG | ecosystem: Environmental > Aquatic > Deep...
GACAATGCCGAATGTTCCGGGGCGGTGGAAAGTGTTTGCAGAATTAATCGAGCATGATAATGTCTCTGCGTACAGTGAAAAGAGGGTGATAACGTTTAGGGAAGTGGAATTGCCGAAACTCAGTCATCCGGCGACGGTGTATGATCCTTCCGAAGAGATTACGGGTTTCCTTGTTGACCGTGGAATTCCCGTCGTTCAATATTCCGGCGGGAGGTTGAATGAGACTGATGTAATGATTTTGCATGGGAATATCATTGGAGAGAGGATCTATGAACAATCGAAAGATGAAGTGACCCGATTTGTCCAAGCTGGCGGCACCGTCGTGTTGATCGAACCGGAATATCGAATCGTTGGGACTGCAGCCACGAAGGTCGTCGGCGATATCGAACTTCGCATTTCGCACCGGGCTGATCCTGATAAGGGCGGATATGACTCCTATGTGTTTGCCGAGGACCATACCCACCCTGTATGGAAAAATATTGATAAAGAGCATTTAAAATTTTTCAATGGAGCATATGGCGGCGAGATCGTTTCACAATATGATGTCGATTTTTCTCTTCCTTCCAAACGACTTGCCAGCTGTGGAATTGGCTTGAAAGTGACCGCAGCTTCTGAAGTCGAATTCGGCAAGGGGAAAATCATTCTCTCCCGGCTGCAGTTGCGAGGAAGATTGAAAAAAGGAGTAGAATCCGATTCGATGTATGCACGCCGGCCGGATCCTGTTGCACAACAGTTGCTGCTGAATTTGTTGGAATATGCTGATAGGAGTTCTGAAACAGTACTTTCCATGGAGAATGCAACTGCGTGAAAACTCTTTTTCTAAGTGTGAGTATATTAATGATCGGCTGCAGTACAACACAGAATTGGACGATGGTGACCGGACAGCATACTCAGCACGTTGAGAAACAGATCGTGAAAACGGTCAGTTACGATCTGTTAGTTTATGTGCCCAACAATATCCAATCCTCCACACAGCGTTGGCCGTTAATTATATTTCTTCATGGTTCGGGTGAACGCGGCAGTGATCCGAACAAATTGAAGGTACACAGTCTGCCGAGTGTGGTGGAAGGAAAAGAGGAATTCCCGTTTATTGTTGTATCGCCGCAATGTGCAGAAGGAGAGCGGTGGAATGCCGAGGCGTTGAATGTGATGCTGGACGAAGTATTGGAGCGACTGCCGATCGATACGAATAGAGTCTATCTTACGGGAGTCAGCATGGGAGGATTGGGTGTATGGAAATTTGCCATTGCCCATCCAGAACGGTTTGCCGCGATCGCACCGGTCTGTGGATGGGGAATACTGGAAGATATCCGCAAATTGAAAGATACTCCGGTGTGGGTATTCCATGGAGCGAAAGATGATGTCGTCCCTCCGTCTGAAAGCGAAAAGATGGTGCAATTCCTGAAAAAATACGGGAGCGAAAAAGTTCAATTTACACTCTATCCGGAAGCCAATCATAATGCATGGGATGTAACGTATGCGAATCCGAGCTTATATGACTGGTTTCTTCAACATAAAAAATAATACGGTTTCATGAGACAGATCGTTCAACTTCATTTCATTCTATTGTTGTTTTTCTTCGCACGTCTTAGTGCGCAGTCGATTCCTCTTTCGCCGCCAATAGAAGCGAAGATCGATTCGATCATCCGATTGATGACACTCGAGGAAAAGCTCGGTCAGTTGAACCAGATCGGCGGTACATGGTATGATGACAAAACAGAACGACTCAACGAGGAACAGACAGCGTTATTGCGTCAGGGAAAGATCGGATCGTTCCTTGGTGTTATGGGAGCCGAAGAAACAGGAAGGATCCAGCGCATTGCGGTGGAACAATCTCGCATGCACATTCCCGTGTTGTTCGGTTATGACGTGATTCACGGCCTTGCAACGATTACACCAATTCCGCTCGCCGAAGCAAGTTCCTGGAATCTTTCCCTTGTAGAACAGTCCGCGCACATGGCTGCTGTCGAAGCATCCGTTGTAGGAATACACTGGACGTATGCGCCCATGGTGGATATTGCCCGCGACCCGCGATGGGGAAGAATTGCGGAAGGATCAGGAGAAGATCCTTATCTCAGTTCAGTGATGGCGGCTGCGCGTGTTCGGGGATTTCAGGGAATGAACATTCTGGACGATGGAAGTATTTTAGCATGTGCCAAACATTTTGCTGCCTATGGCGGAGCAGAAGCAGGAAGAGATTATAATACTGTTGATATCTCCGAACGGACTTTACGGGAAGTCTATCTTCCGCCCTATAAAGCTGCGGTCGATGCCGGTGTGTGGACATTGATGAGCGCACTCAATGAAATCGGCGGAGATCCGAGTTCCGGCAGCCGCTGGTTGATGACGGATGTGTTGCGCAACGAATGGGGATTCAACGGATTCGTAGTGAGCGATTATACTTCCATTCAGGAACTGATCAATCATCGTATCGCCAAAGACAGGACGGAAGCGGGCATCATCGGTTTGAATGCCGGTGTGGATGTGGACATGGTGAGCAGAATCTATATGAACGAAATGATAGACGCCGTCCGTTCGAAGAAGATCTCAGAAACAATTGTGAATGAGTCGGTCCGCCGCGTGCTGCGGGTGAAATTCGCCTATGGATTGTTTGATCACCCGTACCGCAACAGCGATCCTTCCAAAGGACCGAACGTACTGCTCTCTTCACAGCATCGAGCCCTTGCTCGCACTATTGCCGGGGAATCTATCGTGTTATTGAAAAATGAAAATGAATCTCTTCCACTTTCTAAAAAAACAAAGACGATAGCGTTAATCGGACCTCTTGCCGGTAATGAAAACAAACGGGAACTGCTTGGAACCTGGGCGTGGACGGATAAACCAGATATCATTGTTTCCGTTGTTGATGGAATCCGATCGAAGCTGGGACCAACAGCAAAACTGATTTATGAAAAGGGTTGTGAAATTGAATCAGACTCCGGTGCTCGAATTGAACAAGCAATAAAAGCTGCGCGACAAGCCGATGTGATTGTAGCAGTGCTAGGCGAATCGCAGCATATGAGCGGTGAAGCGGCAAGCAGGACAAATCTCGACCTTCCTGGCAGGCAGCGGGAGTTGTTAAAAGCACTGGTAAAAACAGGGAAACCGGTGATTCTTGTCGTCATGAACGGCAGACCGCTGACAATCCAATGGGAGACTGAACACGTTGCTGCCGTTGTAGAAGCGTGGCATCTCGGCGTAGAAACAGGCAATGCACTTGCCGATGTTCTGTTTGGCGATGTGAATCCTAGTGGTAAACTTCCGGTGACTTTTCCGAGAAATGTTGGACAGATTCCGCACTATTATAATCACAAAAATAGTGGCAGGCCGTTTTCTGAGACGGATAAATATACATCCCGGTATATTGATTCACCAAATGAACCGCTCTTTCCATTCGGTTATGGGCTTTCCTACACGACTTTTCAATACAGTAATCTTACACTTTCGGCAACGAATATCACTAAAGGCCAGACTCTCACTGTTTCTGTTGATGTCGAAAATACCGGAAAGAGAAGCGGAGAGGAAGTTGTGCAACTTTATCTGCGCGACGATGTCGCTTCGGTCACCCGTCCAGTAAAGGAATTGAAAGGATTCAAGAAGATCTCATTGAATCCCGGAGAAAAGAAAACAGTTGCATTTACACTATCACCCGATATGATGTCGTTCTATGATCTCTCAATGAAACGCGTCATTGAACCGGGGACGTTCACAGTTTCTGTGGGAGGAAACTCTGTGGACTGCATCCAGTCACAATATACAGTAGGAGAATAGCATGCCGCAATCCCGCACCATTGTGTTTATTCATGGACTCTTCCAAAATCCGAACAGTTGGAAACGATGGGCAGAATATTTTCAGTCGAAAGGCTATACTTGTCATGTACCTGCGTATCCGTATCATGACGGAGATCCGAACGCATTGCGGCAAAACAGCGATCCGCGACTGGGCAGCGTGACTTTAAAAGAAGTCGTCGTTCATCTCTCCGCATTCATCGACACGTTGCCGGAGAAACCGATCCTGATCGGACACTCGATGGGAGGATTGGTAGTGCAGAAACTGATTGCCTCCGGCAGGGGAAGCGCAGGTATATGTATTGACACCGCGCCGCCAAAAGGGATCTTCAGTCTGGAATGGAGTTTTTTGAAAGCGAATTTCCCGACAATCAATCCATTGAAAGGGAACAGCGTGTGCCTGCCGTCCGTGGAATGGTTTCACTATGCGTTTTGCAATACCATGTCGATGGAAGAGACAAAAAAAGAATATCAACTGTTTGTCGTTCCGGAAAGTAGAAACATCCCCCGCAGCAGTACTCTCAGCGATGGTGCTATTAATTTCAAGGCGCCGCACAATCCGATGCTGTTCATTGCCGGCGAGAAGGATAACATCATCCCTTGGTCGTTGAACAAAAAAAATTATGCTGCCTATAAAGATTCCGGCAGTAAACGGGACTTTAAAGTATTTCCCGGCCGCACGCATTACATTTGTGGACAGCAAGGATGGGAAGAGGTAGCGGACTATTGTCATTCGTGGATCACCTCAATCAAATGATTCGTCGATTGTACCATATTGCCCTGGCCTTCATTTTACTCGCATCCGGTTGTACACGTCAGGATGAAAGGATCACCACCATTAAATTCTGGGGGATGGGAAATGAAGGCGAGATGGTGCAATCACTTATCAAAGAGTTTGAACGCAGAAATCCCACGATTAAAGTGGAAGTGCAGCAGATACCATGGACGGCGGCACATGAGAAATTATTGACGGCTTATGCAGGGGGTTCGACTCCCGATGTCTGTCAATTGGGAAATACCTGGCTGCCGGAATTTACGGTGCTGAATTCTCTTGAGCCGCTTGAACCGTACGTCAAACAATCAACCTTGGTTGACTTGAGCGACATTTTTCCTGGAGTACTGAAAACAAATATTTTGGACTCTACGCTCTTCGGCGTACCCTGGTACGTCGATACTCGGGTGGTGTATTACCGGAAGGATATTTTAAAACAAGCGGGATACACCGAATTTCCGAAAACATGGACTGAGGTGTTGAAAGCTTCGAAGATTATTCAACAGCAGGCAAAAGCGAGAAATGCGATCTGCTATCCGTTCTTTCTGCCGACGAACGAGTGGGTTCCGGCAATTATATTGGGAATGCAGTCGGGCGGCAATTTCTTGAAGAACAAAGATTCACAGGGGAATTTCAAAGGAGAACAATTCACGAAAGCGTTTTCGTTGTTGTCCGACATGTACAGGAAAGAATATTCTCCCTCCGGCATGCAGTTGATTACCAACCTCTACAATTCATTTTCGGAGGGGTTGATTGCCATGTATATCACCGGGCCGTGGAACATCGGTGAATTCAACCGCCGCATTGCGCCGGAATTGCAAAATGAATGGATGACCGCACCAATGCCTTCAATGGATTCTCTATCGCCCGGTGTTTCACTTCCGCTGGGAACAAGCCTCGCCCTGTTCCGGAAGAGCGAACATAAGGAAGCAGGGTGGAAACTGATTGAATTCCTGACTTCGGTTGAACAATCCATCGAATTCTATAAGATTACCGGGAATCTTCCGCCTCGCAGATCGGCATGGAATGATTCGGCGTTGGCTTCAAATAAATATATAAAAGCATTTTATCAGCAATTACAGCGTGTCGATCCGCTGCCGCAGGTGCCGGAGTGGGAACAAATTGTCATTCGACTGCAGATTTATGTAGAGTACATCGCAACTGGGACAATGACGGTGGACGCCGCTGTGAAACAGTTCGATGGAGAAGTGGACGTGATGCTGGAAAAACGGCGGTGGATGGTTGAGAAAGGTTTGTAACAGAATATTAAATATTAAATGCCAAATTTGAGCAAACAATGAGATCGAATGCACGCACGGCGGCAGCATGGATATTCCTATCACCCGCAATGGTGGTGATTGGAATATTCTTTGTTATTCCCGTCCTTGCGGCATTTGTGCTGAGCTTTACGGACTTTGATATCTATTCCCTGGGTAATTGGGAGTATATCCGTTTTATCGGATTTCAGAACTATTTGAGAATTCTTGATACACCTCTTTTTTGGAAGGCACTCCGAAACACTTTTTATTTTGTTTTAATCGGCGGACCGCTATCCGTTGCAGTATCGCTTGGAACGGCGATGATGCTGAATTCAAAACTGGCGAAGTTTAAATCGTTATACAGGACGATCTATTTCCTTCCGGTTGTTTCCAGCTTGATTGCAGTCGCGATTATCTGGCGCTATCTGTATCATCCAGCCCATGGTCTGCTGAATTATCTGCTCTCGACCATCGGTATAGCGCCTGTGGATTGGCTCGGAGATCCGCTGCTGGCCATGCCCGCAATTATCATCATGGCAGTCTGGAAAAATTTCGGATACAACATGTTGATCTTCATCGCAGGATTGCAGAACATCCCTGAAGATCTGTACGAAGCGGCGCATTTGGACGGCGCAAACTGGTCCCAGCAATTCAAAGAGATTACACTGCCGATGTTGAAACCGACAACAGTCTTTGTTGTGATGATTACGATTATCGGATACTTCCAGCTCTTCGCAGAACCGTACGTGATGACGCAGGGAGGACCACTGAACTCAACGACAAGTATCGTGTTGTTGATGTATGAGCAAGGATTCCGGTGGTGGAGCATGGGATATGCTGCTGCAATCGCCTTCGTCCTTTTTCTGATTATTCTCTTCTTCACATTGATTCAGATGCTGCTGCAAAGGAGCATGAAGCGATGAAAAAACGATTCACCTCCATAGCGCTGAATGCGGGATTGTTCCTTGTCGGATTGACTGCAATTACTCCGGTGCTGTGGATGGTGTCTGCTTCGTTCATGTCCTCCGGAGAAGCAGGAACATTCCCCCCGCCGATGTTTCCGAAACATTTTACATTCGAACATTATCGTGCACTCACCGATCGGCTGAATATGGGAAGGTATTTCCTGAACAGCTTCATTATCGCCAGCGCGGTGACGCTGATCTCAACGGTGCTGAACTCAATGGCCGGATTCGCTTTTGCTAAATATCATTTTAAGGGAAGAGATAAACTCTTCAGCGCTCTATTGACTGGAATGATTATCCCTGCCCAGGTGACGATGCTGCCGTTGTTCCTTATGTTAAAGACGATGGGATTTGTCAATACCTATGTCGGCGCAATCATTCCCGGCATGGCGAGTATCTTTGGTATTTTTCTGATCCGCCAGTTTGTTTTGGCTATTCCGGACAGTTTTATTGAAGCAGCCCGAATTGACGGCGGAAGTGAATTCAGGATTTATCGCACGGTGATCCTTCCGCTTTGCAAACCGATTCTGTTCACTCTTGCGCTGTTCACGTTCATGGGAACATGGAACGATTTCATGTGGCCGTTGATCATTATGACAGATCAATCGAACTACACGCTGCAAGTGGGTCTCGCCAGCCTGATGGGGGAACATGTCCTTGATCTGGAATTGATGATGGCAGGTTCGGTAGTCACAATAATTCCTGTGCTTGCACTTTTCCTTCTCTTCCAGCGGCATTATGTACGCGGAATTATGGTCGGTGGAGTAAAAGAATAAAAAATAAGATTGCTTCGCGGACAAATTTCCCGATTTCTTTGAAGTATCATTGTTCATGCCGAATTACGGTGATCGTATGAATAAAATATTCGCAGTCCTCGTTGTTATCACTTCACTTCTGGTTTCACAATCTTCCCGCCGTTCTCACGTTCTTGATGACTGCAATGATGCGTCACCGTGGGCTTCATTCCAATCAGCCGGAGTGGAAGTTCGTCAATGGAGTGACACCGGTGTGCTGAAGTTTGATATCAATTTCCAAAAAGGATCCGGTTACGGGGGAGTCGTGCGGACATTCAATGAACCGCTTCCGCTCAATTATGAGATATCGTTCATGATGAAGGCAACTGTGCCGGTAAATAATTTTGAAGTGAAAATCAGCAATGACAGTTCGGGAGAAAATATCTGGTGGGTGAATTCAAAGAATTACGTCTATCCGCAAGAGTGGAAAAAGATTATTATCAAAAAAAGGCATTTGGGATATGCGTGGGGAACTGCCTATGCACCGTCGCCGTCAAAATTATCCCGCATGGAAATTGTTGTCACCGCAGGCTCTGGAGGAAAGGGAAGTGTCTGGATCGATGATATCACGATAACAACTGTTCCAATGCCTCCCTCGATTATTCCTCAGGCAGCCGTGACTGCATCGTCCTATAAAAAAGGGAATCCACCCGCTGCGATCTTGGGGAAAAAGAATGCTACGTGGATCAGCGCTACCGGTAACGATGAATGGATGGAACTAAATCTGAAGTATGAAAAGGAATTCGGCGCAGTTCAATTGAACTGGGACCGCTCGTTGAAATCCGTTTCGTATGACGTTATGGGTTCGGTGGACGGAAAACACTTCGATACACTCTGTTCTATTGTCAACGGAAAGACAGGACGAACGCTGCACTATCTTCCGGAATCCGAAGCGCAATTCATCCGACTGCAGCTGAAAGAAAATGCTGCCCGTGCACCATTCCGCTTGTCCGAATTTACTGTCATCGGAAGCGAGTCTCTTTCTTCGCCAAATCAATATTATGAACGTCTCGCCGCAGCCGCACCGGCAGGAATGTTTCCCCGCTATTTTCTTCATCAGCAGCAATATTGGACAGTTGTGGGAGTTCCTTCAGATTTGCGCGAAGCTCTTTTTAGTGAGGACGGCGCATTCGAAGTGGATAAACAACAATTTTCGTTGGAACCGTTTATTACATTAAAAAAAGGGAACAAAGTTCTTCATTGGGCTAATAGTACCATCACCCAATCATTGGAAGATCGTTATCTGCCGGTCCCGACTGTAATGCGAACATACGACGAGCTTTCATTGCGGATAACTCTTCTTGCAGCCGGCGAGCCGAATCGTTCGGCACTAATGGTGCGATATATTGTAAAAAACAGTTCAACAAAGAGACAACAAGGATCGTTGTATCTTGCTCTCCGGCCGTTTCAGGTTAATCCCTCTTCCCAATGGCTGAATTACGATGGGGGATTTGCCAAAACACCTGATATGAGTTTTTCACTCTATCAAGCAGCGGTCGGGAATAAAACTGTTATTGTTTCAGGATCGCCGTCTGCCTCCGGCGCCACTGCCATTGAGCAGGGGGACATTACGGAGTATATTTCCGGTCAGTCCATTCCTTCCTCTCAGTCAACACAACAAAAGGACGGCATGACCTCCGGCGCATTTCAATATTCATTCGATCTTCCGCCGGGAGACTCACTGGTAGTGATTGCGGCAGTGCCATTCACTCCCGAAGGGAATCGTTGGATTCATTCGCAGCCGACGCAGGAAGAATTTCAGAATACGTTTGTTGCCGTAACATCCGAATGGAAAAAACTGCTTAACACCGTTGAATTTACGGTAAATGCCGAAGCACAACATTATATTGATCGTATCAGAAGTAATTTGGCATACATCCTAATTAACAAGGACAATGATGGATTTCAACCCGGATCGCGTTCCTATGAGCGTTCGTGGATTCGGGATGGATCGATGACATCTGACGCATTGTTAAAACTCGGTATTACGGACGAACCGAAGAAATACCTTGAATGGTATTCCGGATACCAGTACGAAAGCGGTGCCGTACCGTGTGTTGTGGATACGCGGGGACCGGATCCCGTTCCAGAACATGACAGTCATGGAGAGTTCATCTTTGCCTGCATGGAATATTTTCGCTTCACCGGCGATACGACATTCCTTCGCGCGCGGTGGAATACGATCGTACATGCGATTGAGTTCATCCAATCGTTACGTGCGCAACGAATGACGCCGGAATATAAAGAAGGAGATAGCGAAAAGCGTGCGTACTATGGATTAGTGACAGAATCGATCAGTCATGAAGGATACTCCGATAAAGCGATGCATTCCTATTGGGATAATTTTTTTGTACTGAAAGGAATGAAGGATGCAGCCGCAGCGGCGGCAGTACTTGGGAAATCTGCTATTGCACACGAGTATGATAGTCTTGCAAAGGCGTTTCGGTCAGATCTGTACGGATCAATTGTGCTCGCAATGAAGAACAGGAACATTGAGTATATCCCGGGTTGTGTTGAAAAAGGCGATTTTGATGCAACATCTACCTCAATAGCTCTTTTCCCGAATGGTGAGATGAAGTTTGTTCCTCAACCGGCGTTCAATGCTACATTTAATAAATACTTCGAATGGTTTGTGAACCGTGCAGAAGGAAAAATTACTTGGGATGCCTATACGCCGTATGAGATTCGTAATGTGGGAACATTTGTGTATCTGGGACAAAAAGAGAGGGCGCACTACGCATTGGAATACTTTATGAAAGATCAGCGTCCTCAAGGATGGAACCACTGGGCAGAAGTTGTAGCAAACGGATATCGTACCATGCGGTTTATCGGCGACATGCCACATACCTGGGTCGGTTCGGACTATATCAATGCCATCCGCGCCATGTTTGTTTATGAGATTGATACTGATCATACAATCGTACTTGGTGCGGGATTAAAGGATTCGTGGGTGAGGGAAGGATTAACAGTGAAAAATCTTCCAACGCATTATGGGATTCTGTCGTATACGATCGATCCTCAACAATCTGGAATCGTCAACCTTCATATTTCCGGAACAATCATTGGAATGAAAAATCCGATAATGATTCCAACGTCTCTTCTTGTTGCACCGTTATCAGGCGCTATGATAAACGGAACATCTGTTCATCCGAAGAACGGCTATATTGTCGTCAAGTCGCTGCCAGCGACAGTACAATTGCAGTATTGACTTACCGCTTATTAACTGACGACGAGGTGCCAAAAAAATCCCCGATCTGTGTCGGGGACTTTTGTTTCCAAGTGTTTCAGTTTAAGTATAAGAACTATTTTCCCATTGCCAGAATGGCTTCATCACGAGTGTCTTCCGTTAAAAAAATCGTTGAAAGTTTCGTCACAAGAAAAATGTTGGAAATACCTTTATTCACGTTGCAGAGGATCAATTTTCCCCCTTTGGCTGAAAGAGTTGTATGGGACACCGTCAGAACACCAATTGCCGATGAATTCAGATACTCTACTCCGAAAAAATCCAAGATTATCCTAAATTTCCCCTTTTCCATAAGTGAATGAAGCGTATTCTTTAATTCATCTGTTTCTGCACCGCCAATGAGTGATCCTTTTGGCTCCAATATCACTACATTCCCATCATCGATCGTCGTTGTTTTGATGTTCATACTTCCTCCCCGGTTAGTGTAAATAATTTCAACAAATTGGCTGGGCAAAGATATCCAATCTTCAGGAGAAAGCAAATCAATTTTAAATAAGATAAATTTATCTTTGATTAGTGTTGGATAAACGTTACTTTTGCACACTATTATTATCCTTTCTCATTTCCTATGATCGAAAAACCTCAACCTACAATCCCGGCGGATGCACTGCAGGATGAAGTACGCAGGTTGCGTCGTGCAGTGGAAGAACTTTCCATCCTCAATGACATCGCCCGCGCCATTAGTGCATCATTGAATGCCGAAGAGATTATGCAGACTCTCATCCGGAAATCCATTCGTGCAGTGAATGCCGAACAGGGCGTCATCACTCTGGTGGAAGAAGAACAGAAGTCGATGAAGACACTCATCCGTACCATGGTCAGTTCTGCTGGAGCGCCTGCATTTCACATGCACCAGGCATTGATCGGTTGGATGCATTTGAACAAGAAACCGCTGAGCGTTGATAATCCCGGAGTTGATCCGCGGTTCCGCGGCGTGCAATGGGATGACAATATCAAAACGCTGTTGTGTGTGCCGCTGATTGTGAAATCGGAATTGCGCGGAGTGCTGACGGTCTATAATAAAAAGGATGGACAGTCATTCAACACCGAGGATCAACGGCTTCTGGCTATCATCGCGGCACAATCCGCACAGGTGGTGGAGAATGCGCGGCTGATCGAGGAAGAAAAATTGTACATCAAAATGCAACAGGAGGTCGGTCTTGCGGCGAAGATTCAATTGGATCTGCTGCCGCGGAGCAACCCCGGACTAAGTGGCTACGATATTCATGCACGCACCATTGCAGCGCAATCCATTGGTGGGGACTATTTTGATTTCATTCCGATGAATGACGGAAGGATGGCGCTCTGTCTCGGCGATGTCTCCGGAAAAGGACTTCCGGCATCCTTGTTGATGGCAAATCTTCAAGCAACATTACGCGGACAGACACTGGTTTCCCAACAGCCATCGGAGTGTCTTTTGCGTTCCAACAAACTACTGTACGAAAGTACCAGCCCGGAAAAATTTGCAACGCTCTTCTACGGTGTGATCGATATTCGTCATCACAGTATCCATTATTCGAACGCGGGTCATGACTGGCCGTTCTTGATCAACAACGATAATGAAATTCAGCGATTAAAAACTGGCGGACTGATGATCGGATTGATACCGCAGTCTAATTATCAGGACGAAGAAGTGCCCATCCAACCAGGCGACATCCTGGTCATCCAGTCGGATGGTGTGAGCGAAGCGATGAACGGCAACCACGAACAATTTGGGGAAGAGCGACTGCAAGCGCTGCTGCTCGAACATAAGAACAAAACCGCAGAAGAGATTATCGATACTGTTGTCACTGAGGTCCGGAAACATGCGGGCGCACATCCTCAATCCGACGATATTACCATGATGGTGGTTAAAAGGATTCAATAATTCACACGCACCGAATGTTGTAGCTCTTCTTCCCTGGAGGAAATGCTATGTTTCTTCGCATGGTGTCTATGGTCGTACGGGCTGAAGACTCGGTCGTCTTTGCCCGTGAATATGACAGCAACATTATCACAGCGCTGCAACATCAGCCGGGGTGCTGCTTTGCCACCCTGCTCCAAAATACCACCGATACCAAAGACTGCATTTCGCTGACGATCTGGGAATCCAAACAACTCGCCGACGAATACGAGAAGAGCGGCGTCTTCAAACAGCTGGTCGAATCACTCCGTTCCTTCTATGAAGAATCCAACGACTGGGAATTGAAACTCACTGACGATCTTTCCATAGAGTATACTCCTGTCCAGCTCAATCCATCTGTAAAAGGATTCGACGAGAGCGATACTGAGAAAACGTACAATCTTAAATTTAACATCACTCCTTACGCCGTGAAGGTTATTACGCTGACTGTGCAGGCAGATCGGGTACAGGAATTTCAAGAGATCTTTACCACAAAAATTGTCCCCAAATTCAACACCCAAAAAGTTTTCATCCATATCATCTTACTCAGAAAAGAGAATGAGTTTAATATCATATCCTTCTGGGATGAAACGATTGATCTCGGTTCCTCTTTAGGAGAACAGACGCTCCACACGTTGTCCCGAAGTATTTTCGAATTGCTGCCGTCGTCTGTGCGGTGGCAGGTATCCCACAAAGCATCACGATCCAGTTTTGCATCAAGTGAAGAAATGACCGCTTCGGTGTATCGCTGTCTCACGGGTGCGTGGTTCTCGTCATAAAAAAACAGTTTTCGCGGAGATTATATGATAGGCACAACAGTGCTGCAGTACGAAATAGTGTCGCAGCTTGGCGAAGGCGGAATGGGAGTTGTCTACAAGGCAAAAGACACCAAACTGGATCGTTTTGTCGCTCTGAAATTTTTGACGAAGAATGTCGGATCGTCGGATGCCGACCGGCAGCGGTTCATGCAGGAGGCGAAAGCTGCTGCAACGCTGAATCATCCCAACATCTGCACTATCTATGATGTCGCTGAACATGAGGGTCAGCTCTTTATCGCCATGGAATTCATCGATGGTGAAACGCTTCGGGACCGGAAGAACAACCTCTCGTTTAAGCAGTCGATTGAGATCGGTATACAGGTAGCCGAAGCGCTGGCTGCAGCACATGAGAAAGGGATCATCCACCGCGATATTAAACCCGAAAATGTCATGGTGCGGAAGGACGGTTTGGTGCAGATCATGGATTTTGGTCTCGCAAAACTGCAGGGAGTTACCCGGCTGACACGGGAAGGGAATACGGTCGGCACCATGGGCTACATGTCGCCGGAGCAGGTGCAGGGATTCAATGTCGACCATCGCACGGACATCTTTTCATTCGGTGTTCTGCTCTACGAATTGTTTTCCGGACAATCTCCCTTCAAGGGAGTCCATGAAACTGCGATCATCTATGAGATCGTTAATGTCGATCCGGAGCCGATCACCATTGTGAAACCAGACTTGCCGCCGGATCTTGATGCGATCGTGTTGGAATGCCTGGCGAAGGAAGCGGATGAGCGATATCAGTCCGCAAAAGAGATCGTGAAAGATCTCCGCAAATTGAAACGCGAATCCAGCCGTCAGACGGCCAGCCGAATTCTTGCCGTGCGAAAAAGCCAGATTTCGTCTGGTTCGATGCTCACACCAAAGACAACGGAATACGAAACGGTTCCGCAGAAGAAAGCGTTCCAAGTGGATGCGTGGAAGATTACTGCTGCGGCAGCCATGGTGCTGTTTATTGGGTCATTGGCCTGGAATTTTCTGTTTTTCAAATCCGATGCGGACTTGATGCGTCTCTCGTTCGAAACATCTGATGGGACTATTTTCTCATCCACCAACGGTGGACACATCGAAATATCGCCTGACGGCACAACGATCGCATTCGTGGCGACGGATTCCCTCGGCAAAGAAAATCTCTGGGTCCGTTCTATTAACTCCCCCACGGCATTATCATTATCCGGTACTGACAATGCAACCTATCCGTTCTGGTCCTTCGACAGCAGAATGATTGGATATTTTGCAGACGGGAAATTGAAGAAGATCGATGCAAAAGGGGGGCCCTCATTTACTGTTTGTGATGCACCATCGGGACGCGGAGGTGCGTGGAATAAAAACGGTATTATTGTCTTTGCTCCGGTCAGCAATGGACCGCTGCATCAGGTGTCGTCAGCCGGGGGAGTTTCGAAACAGGTGACGACTCTCGATTCCGTTGAACTGGAAGTGAATCACC
>Ga0172379_10006911_pt1 | contig 14967 bp, 12 predicted proteins | sample GrowelOW334metaG_FD_119756 | JGI IMG/M metagenome (GOLD analysis project Ga0172379, IMG submission 119756) | Groundwater microbial communities from an aquifer near a municipal landfill in Southern Ontario, Canada - Groundwater well OW334 metaG | ecosystem: Environmental > Aquatic > Deep...
AATAAACAACATCACCAGTAACTTTCTTGAGAAAGTCGAACACATCTTTTTGATGAATTTCATTGTCTTGATGATTATCAAATACGCCATGATTAATTTCGTCTTTTAATTTTTCCAAAGTCATCATTGGGTTTTGGATCATGCGGAGGTTTTTCGGTGCATGAGACTTGGACCGGAGTGGCCACTCCCATTTGCGAGCTTCGAGATCGAGCGTATCTCTCGTATGTGTGAATTTTCCAAATTGCCGGCAGGACAAAATAAACTTTATGAGGAGATGCAGGAGAAGATGTCGTTTGGTTTCGTTCTCGACTGCGTGAGCGTTCACGATAGCGGTGTCGAGGAAGTCTGCGATCTTACTCGTGAATACTTTCGGGCAGTAATTCTTGCGAATAAAGCCGTCGTGCTTTGCTTTGAGGAAAAGTCTCGCCAAGTCCTCGGTCTCAAGCTTCACGTTGTTGTTGGCAATCAGGGCCCGGCCGATGATCACGGATCGGAATGCGATATCGTTTGAAATAACTTTGTATCCTTTCGCCTTGGCGTAGAGACTTACCGAACCACCGCCAAGAAAAGCGTCTATAAAAACTCCCTCGGTCTTTTTGATCGGTTTGAAAATGTGCTTTACAAGCTTTCGCTTGCCGCCGAAGTAACTTGGTAATGATTGAAATTTGGAAAACATATAATATTTTTTGTTCCAGCTCTCCGACACTCCCACATCCGCTGTGAAGTTTTTTTATTTACACGGGACCCGTGAGTCCGGTGCAGTGTGAGGTCGATCACAGTTGGTGGATGCTCGACCCGGGGAGTATCAGAGAGCTGGAAACAATCGGATAACGAAAAAGGGCTCGCGATCGTTCACCATTTGGTGATTGATCGCGAGCCCTTAAACTCGGAATATCTTTCAGAATGCCCCTTGAGGCATAATTTATTCGATTGTGAATTTATTATAGCACTCTCACAAAAGTAAACACAAGCATGTACCCCTGTGCATAAAGTCCTAGTCGGTTTGGAACTTGTTCATTATCTCCAAATACTTCCTCTGCAGTTCCGTGCTGATCCAGCTGGTATTAAGCGGTATGATGCTTTTCTTTTCGAGGACATTAGAACAGCTGTCGAAGTAAAAGCCGTCCGGCGTAGCAACGAAAAGCCATGCCAATTTCCATCGATCATGTATCTTTTCTGCCGTCTTGAGTATCTCCTCCGGATTCATTCTCGTTCTGAATTTAACCTCGACCAGAAAGACCTGCTTTTGATTGTGGGATATGAGAGCAAAATCCGGCGTATTTCGGATAGAATCCAGCACCTCTTTATGTTCGACGAGTCGAGCAAATTGAGCAATCTCCGGCACAGTTGATTCGTAGCCAAAAGGTATGACCGTAAATTCGGCCGCTTCTCGGAACATTTGGTCGAAGATAATCTCGCCAATTTTCCCTTTGATGAGCTGGAATGTGAAGTCTTTTTGCATAAGCATTATTGTGAACATTATACCATAAAGTCAGGTTTTAGGGCAAAAATCCCTTGTTTTGTGGGTTTCTTGGTGCCCACAGACCTATTACTTGCATTTATTCATATAATCCCATATAATCACATACATAACGTATATGAGTAAATTTATGAACGACATCACTCAAAAGTTTGATCTCCGGATCAAAAACCCCGAGCCACACATCGTTGCTCTCTTGGCAGAGATCGATGGTATTCGAGGTGAATTTAAGTCGGGTTTGCGAATGACTCCGCAAGCCATTACTAGTTTGAAGCAATCCGTGCTTATTACCTCTGCCGGTGCATCCACTCGTATCGAGGGTGCGAAGCTGACAGATGAAGAGGTTGAGAAAGTCATGCAAGGACTTTCAGTCTCCAAGTTTTCCGATCGTGATTCACAGGAGGTGCAGGGATACCTTGAAGTGCTTCAGAATGTTTTCGACAGCTTCCAGACTTTGCCACTTCGGGAAAGCGTGATCACTTCGCTTCACAATCAGCTTCTTAAATACTCCCACAAAGACGACACGCATCGTGGTGGTTACAAAAAGAAAGAGAACACTGTCGGCGTACTTGGACCCGATGGTCAAGTCGCAAAGATAATGTTTGAGACTACACCGGCATTTCTTACTGCAAAGGAAATGCAGGAGCTTGTTGATTGGACTATTGATGCTTTTGAAAAGAACCGCTTCCATCCTTTGCTTCTCATCGCAAATTTTGTAGTCGAGTTTTTGAAAATCCACCCATTTGAAGACGGTAATGGGCGTCTTTCCCGTGTTCTCACAAACCTTTTACTACTCCGATCTGGATATCAGTTTGTGCAGTATGTCTCGCACGAGCAAATTGTCGAACGTCGCAAGGATGAGTATTACTTGGCACTTCGCAAGTCTCAGGAAACATTCAAAACCGATCACGACACCATCGTGCCTTGGCTTAATTTCTTTTTGTCAGTTGTAAAAGAGCAAGCAACAAAAGCTCTAGCATATCTGCAGGACGAAAAAGTTGAGGATACTCTTTCTCCCAAGCAATACGAGGTATGGAAGTATCTCTCATCGGTTGGCGAGGCCGCTCCGGGTGAGATTGCTAAAGCCACCGGTGTCATAGCTGTTACGGTCAGTCAGGCACTAGAGCGACTGATCGAGCTCGGGCTGGTCAAACGTGTCGGACGTGGCCGAGGGACGAGGTACGTCAAATTATAAATTAACCAAACTATGGAAATCGCCTATGAAAAACGTTGAACACAAAAATGATGATGGAAAAAGATATCTCAAGAAATATGAGATTGTTGAGACTGATGTAGAGCTTCCGATTCAGGGTCAAGTTCGTGATCCGGAAGACCTCTATAAATTCCTCAAAGACTTGGAAGACGAGAGTGTTTCCAAAGTTATCGGAATCTATCTTGATGACAAAAACCTGTTCCTCGGGCATCAGGTCTTTCTTGGTTCCTCCCCCAAGAACTTCGATACTCAAACTTTTTGGCACTACTACTCTCTTTTCTTGGCCAAGCAATTCATGATCCTCATTAATCATCCCGGATCGACTGATCCGACTCCGGATGAGGCCGACAAAAAGCTTATGCGAGCACTACAGACAGACTCGCAGGTTTTGTCGTTCAAACCGTTCTTTGCGGACTTTATTATCGTTGCGAAGCGGTCGTACTTCAGTATGGCAACGAATGACGGCACTGCATGTCACTGCGGTCATCAGGAATATATTCCCAATAACATATAAATTTATGGCACTATCAGACAGCGAAAAAAGAGATATAAATAAATTCATTGAGGCCGACAAGCCATTGCCGGAGAAATACCGCTTTTTGCTTTTCGAGGACAAGCGAGAGGTAGAGCTTGTTTGGAACGGAAAAACAAACGAGATTACGAATGTAGTCCTGCCTTTTCAGGTCATTGAGCAAGTCGATGAGCCACGAAATGAAAAGGAGGCTAAACTTCAACGAACACTTTTTGATCTCGATCCTCGTGGCCGCCAGCTTAAAGGGTGGACTAATAAGCTTATTTGGGGTGACAACAAGCTGATTCTTTCTAGTCTGAAGAATGGACCTCTTCGACAGGCTATTGATGAACAGGGTGGAATAAAACTTATCTACATCGACCCACCGTTTGATGTTGGCGCAGACTTCTCTATGAAAATCGGTATCGGTGACGAGGAGTTTACAAAGCAACCATCGGTACTTGAGGAGCTTGCATATAGAGACACTTGGGGCAAAGGTGCAGATAGTTTCGTATCAATGATCTATGAGCGTTTGTCCTTAATGCGAGACTTACTTTCAGAGGATGGCAGTATTTATGTTCATTGTGACTGGCGTGTAAATAGTTACATGAGATTAGTAATGGATGAGGTTTTTGGAAAAGACAATTTTAGACGAGAGATTATTTGGAGTTTAAGTGGGGTCTCTGGATATAAGAGTCTAGTGAATAGCTTTGTGCGAGGACACGACTCTATTCTCTACTATTCAAAGACTTCAAATCCAATTTTTAACAAAGTATATCTCCCTTACAGCGAAGCTCAATTAAAAAGATTCTCAAAAGTTGACGAGCAGGGACGGCGTTATAAACCCATTACGAAAACAAAGAGGATATATCTAGATGAGTCTCAAGGAGTGCCCCTTTCGGATGTTTGGTCTGATATTGCCAGCTTTCAGACCATTGTTAACTCACCAGAAATAGTAGACTATCCGACTCAAAAACCTGAGAAAATCCTTGAAAGGATTATTTCCGCCTCTTCGAATGAAGGTGATCTTGTCGCAGACTTCTTTGGTGGGTCTGGAACAACCCTGGCTGTTGCAGAAAAAATGGGTCGCAAATGGATAGGGTCTGACCTTGGAAAGTTTGCCATCCATACTGCTCGCAAGCGTATGATTGGCATTCAGCGTGAGCTAAAGAAGGAGGATAAGAGTTTCCGTGCCTTTGAAATTTTAAACCTCGGTAAATACGAGCGACAGCACTACATCGGTGTCAACCCTAATTTGAGAGAAGAAGAAAAACAAAAGCAACTTGCTCAAAAGGAGGCGGAGTTCGTGTCACTCGTTCTGTCCGCTTACAAGGCAGAATCTTTTGATGGATTCAAGACTTTTCACGGAAAAAAGAATTCTCGCCTTGTTGCAATCGGCCCTATAAACCTACCTCTCTCCCGCCTATTCGTAGATCAAGTCATCAAGGAAAGTATTGAGAAGCAAATCACTAAGATTGATATTCTTGCTTTCGAATTCGAGATGGGGCTATTCCCAAGCATTCAGGAGGAAGCAAAAGACAAAGGTATTGATCTGGCACTCAAATATATTCCACGTGATGTGTTTGATAAACGAGCGATCGAAAAGAATCAGGTTGTATTCCATGATGTCTCATATATCGAGGTGAAGCCGATCGTAAAAAAAGGATTGGTCACAGTCGAACTTACAGACTTTTCGGTATTCTACAATCAAGATTCCATCAAAGAGGTCGAGGAAAATCTCAAAGCCGGCGGCAAGAAGCTCATCGTTGAAAACGGCCAGATTATTAAAGTCGCCAAAGATAAAGACGGTATTCTTGAACGTGAAATTCTGACTAAAAAATGGACTGACTGGATTGATTATTGGGCTATTGATTTTAACTTCGAGAGCAAAAAAGAAATTGTCCGTCTCAAAAATGAGGAGACTGGCGAGATTGAGGAAGTTTGGACCGGTAGCTATGTATTTGAAAATGAATGGCAGTCATTCCGTACCAAGAAAGATCGGAGTCTTGAACTTACAAGCGTCCCAAGGGAGCTTGGGAGCGGTAAGCACAAGATCGCAATAAAGGTCGTGGACATTTTTGGAAACGACACGATGAAAGTGATCGAAATAAAAGTATAACTTCAATTTTATGGCACTACATCAAAACTTTCCAAAATCACCCCACGAGATCCTTGACCCAGCAATTCGCTGGTTTCCAGCAGATGAAAACCTACGAGAAAAAGGGTATGAAAAACTACTCCCTCCTCTTGTTGCCGAACTTCGCAAAAAGGTTCGGGATTGGCGCGAGTCTGGTTATGAAGGTGCAAGCGAGACAAGTAAATCACTTTTGAAATGGTGGTTCCTTACTGATCATCCGATGGAAACACCTACTGGTGAGACTTTTCTTTTTCAGTATTACTTTGCTCAACGTGAGGCAGTAGAGACGATCATTTGGCTCTATGAAGTAGCACAAGCTCGAGATAAGTATGATCTTATACGATTTGATGTTTCCGGTGCAGTATCACCGAGTATGTTCGACGAGACTTGGACTCGCTATGTGATCAAGATGGCAACCGGCTCTGGTAAGACAAAAGTTCTCTCGCTCATTTTGGCATGGAGCTACTTCCACAAGATGTATGAGGCAGACTCCCAGCTTGCTCGCAATTTTCTAGTGATCGCACCAAATATTATTGTTCTCGATCGTATTCGTGCGGACTTTGACGGTCTCAAAATTTTCTTTGAAGATCCAGTGCTTCCGGACAATGGTTATCAGGGTCAGGATTGGCGTGGTGACTTTCAAATGACTCTCCATATTCAAGATGAAATTGGGACCGTAAGAAAAACTGGCAATATTTTTTTGACCAATATACATCGTGTCTATGAAGGCGCTATCGAGTCATCAAGCTTTGATGACCCAGATACTGCAAATTATTTTCTTGGATCAAAACCAGCTGGTAAGACGAATGACTCAAAACTTGATGTTGGTGATATTGTACGAAATGTAGACGAGCTTGTCGTTCTAAACGATGAAGCGCATCACATCCACGACCCACGCTTGGCATGGTTTAAGGCAATTGAAGATATCCACAACCGTCTCAAGATGAAAGGCGGACAGCTTTCTCTGCAAGTGGACGTTACTGCTACTCCCAAACACAACAATGGTTCTATTTTTGTTCAAACAGTTTCCGACTACCCATTGGTAGAAGCGATTCATCAGAACGTGGTAAAGCATCCCGTACTTCCGGACTCGGCCAGTCGTGCAAAACTGCAAGAGCATAAAACATCAAACTACACTGAGAAGTACAAGGATTATATCCACCTTGGTTATTTGGAATGGAAGAAAGTGTACGAGGAGCACATCAAACTAGGCAAAAAGTCGATACTTTTCGTTATGACCGACGACACTAAAAACTGTGATGAGGTTGCGGAGTATCTTGAAAATACTTATTCCGATTTGAAGGGCGCTGTCCTCGTCATTCACACTAAAGATAATGGTGAAATTTCAGAAAGTGTTACTGGTAAAAAAGAAGAGGAATTAAAAAAACTACGTCACGAAGCCAATTCCATCGATAGGCTCGATAGTCCTCACAAAGTCATTGTTTCGGTATTGATGCTCAAAGAAGGTTGGGATGTTCGTAACGTCACCACGATCGTTGGTCTACGTGCCTACAGTTCTAAGAGCAACATCCTCCCCGAGCAAACGCTCGGCCGTGGTTTACGCCGTATGTATCGTGATCCAGACTTGGCAGAAATGGTCAGTGTCGTCGGCACGGATGCTTTTATGGATTTCGTGGAATCGATTAAGAGCGAGGGTGTCGAACTTGAGCATCGAAAAATGGGAGAAGGCACTGGACCTAAAGCACCCCTTGTCGTTGAGATCGACCGGGAGAACTTGAAAAAAGATATAGAGAAAATGGAAATTGAGATCCCTGTTCTGACTCCCCGTATTTATCGTGAATATAAAAACCTTTCAGAGATAAACGTCGCCAAATTCGCACATCAAAAGATTGCACACAAAGAATTCACTGATGAAGAGAAGCGAGAGATAGTCTTTCGAGACATCACGAGTGGCGACATCACCCACAAGACCGAGCTTGATAGCAATTTTATTCCGAACTACCAGAGTGTTATCGGCTACTTTACGCAGGTGATTATGAAAGAGCTTCGCTTGGTATCCGGATATGACATTCTCTATGGCAAGGTCAAAGAGTTTATTCAGGATCATCTCTTTACCAAGTCCATCGAGCTGGAGAACCTCAATTCGCTTCGCAATCTTTCCGAGATTGAAGCGTCACGCACGATCATTGAGACATTCAAAAAAGAGATCAATGCTCTTACGGTTTTGGACAAGGGCGAAGCCGAGATCAGGGATTACATAAAGATCAGCAAGAGCCGTCCGTTCGTGGTGAAGGATCAGGGTTATATCGTTCCTAAGAAGAGCGTGTTCAACAAGATTATTGCTGACAGTCATTTTGAGTTGGAGTTTGCCAGCTTCCTTGAAGGTTGCGAGGACATCATCTCATACGCAAAAAACTACTTTGCCGTTCACTTCAAAATTGATTACCGCAATGCCGACGGAAGCATCTCCGATTACTATCCGGACTTCATTGTGAAAGTCTCGCCAAAGGAGTATTGGGTTGTTGAGACAAAGGGTCGAGAGGATTTGGACGACATTGAGAAGATCAAGCGTCTTGGTCAGTGGTGTGTTGATGTAAACGAGAATCAGAAAGACGCCAAGTACGGGATGCTCTACATCAAACAGGAAGACTGGGAAGCACAACAGCAAAAACCACGTAACTTCGGCGAAGTCGTCCGAGGGTGGAATAAATAAACTCCTGTGACTACTGCAACCGCCACAAAAACTGAACGACCGAAAGTAGAGAGCTTCAAAAGTTGGCTGGAAGCGAAGCCATACTGGGAGCAGTTTTTGTGGCGTATGCATCTTGAAAAGGACGAGCTCGATGAAGCAGACATTGAGAAGTGCTATCAGTATCTACTTGAGGACTCTGGTGTTATCAAAACCGCCACCGGTCGCAAGCCGATTGTTTTTCCGACTCTCGATCTTGAGAGCACCGAAGCGACTGGTATAAAGACTACCCTCGATAAGATCGAGAATCTCCAAGACGTGAACGCTATCGATAACGGTTGTGTCATTGAGTTCGGTAAAAATCTCACGATCATTTACGGCGACAACGGTGCCGGAAAGTCCGGTGTCGGACGTCTTTTGAGCAATGCGTGTCATTCACGTAAACCTCGCCAGCTTCTCACGAATGCTCGCAAGGCGGCCTACCCTGAACCGACCCCAAGTGCGGACTTCCATATCACGGACGACTCCGGTGCAAGCGTTATCAATTATGAGCTCGGCGATGACTACCCAGCTCTCAAGGCGTTTTCTGTGTTCGATCACGAATGTGCTCTTACACACCTCAATGATGGGAATGCCGTAGAGTTTGTACCGTCCAAACTCCAAGTGTTCGACGAGGTATTCCAGAGCATTGAAGCCATCGAGGAGATGCTACAGGCAGACATCGAGGCAAAGGAATGCGAAGATCCGTGTGAGGGTCTGTTTGAGGGTCAGTCGCCAATAACTGACTTCGTCGATAATCTCTCCGACGAGACCACCAACGAGGAAATCGAGGATAATATCTGGTTTACTGATTCCGATAAAACCGACCTTGCGAAAAAGAAAAAAGAGCTTACCGCAAAACTCAAACAGGATGTTACTGCACAAAAGACTCTACTTCAGGAAGAGTGTCGTGATCTTGGTACATTCCAGACTACGCTTAATGGAAAGCTCTTCACGCTTTCGGAAGCTCGTGCAACAAAGATCAACGGAGTCCTCAAACAGATTCGTGAGAAAAAAGAAATCGCTGACAAGTTGAGCGTGAAGAACTTCGACTTTGCCGCTTTCAAGAACGTCGGCAGTCAGGAGTGGAAATCATTGATCATTGCGGCGCAGACACTCCATTCAAAGGAAACCGCTTCAAGTGGCGGCACTGAGCCCGATCACTGTCTTTTGTGTCGACAAGCTCTTACCGACACAGAAAAGACGCTTTTCGGTGAATATTGGAAGTTCCTCCGAAGCACTGCGGAGACTGAACTTGCGACCGCACGTCAGACCCTACAAACCTATCTCGATACGCTTGAGCAAGCTGATCGGAGCTTGCCGTCGTTTTCAGCTACGGAAGTGGCCGTGAAGATTCTCAAGCGTGACGCACCGGACGAGTTGAAGAAGATCAAGGATGGTTTCGATGGTATGAACGATCAGCTTCAGGGCTGGATCACAAACATCAAAGCGGAAAAAGACATCACGTTTGTCGATCCGAAGATTAAGTTGGACTCAATCGCTACACTTATTAGCGTGAAGCAAAAGGCAGAGGCAAAACTCGTCGATCCTACACCGCAGATTCGTACACTAAAGGGTCAGATCGGATACCTCGAGCAGAAGAAGCAAGCATCACGTCTTATTCCTAGGATCAAAAAGTACGTCGCATGGTTGCGATGGAATGAATCTGTCAGCGGTATCAATCTACCGACGGTGCGTGGTAACGTCACGCGTAAAAAAAGTGATCTTATGGGAGAGCTGGTTATCTCCCAGTACGTGGATATTTTCAATACAGAAACCGAGCGACTCAATTGCGACTTCGGCCTCAAGGTGGAGTCTCACGGAAGTCATTCGACTATCATCAAGGAGTTGAAGCTTGAGTTCGCTCGTGGCTATAATCCGAGCGATATCTTGAGTGAGGGAGAGCAGACCGTGAGTGCGCTTGCCGACTTCCTCACCGAAGCAACGCTTGATAAAAACAATTCCGGTATTATCTTTGACGATCCAGTCACATCACTTGATCACGATCGCCGAAGCACTATTGCGAAGCGTCTAGCCGAAGAATCAAAGGAGCGTCAGGTTATCGTTCTTACTCACGATATCGTTTTCCTTCTCGAACTCCAGTATTACGCTGAGCGAGAGTCGGTCGACGAGAAGTCTGTCTCTATGCGAAAGGTCGGAGGTTCAATTGGTCTCATCAAACCAGAGCTTCCTTGGGTTGCACAGAACGTGAAGAGCCGAGTTGGGTATCTCCGCAACAAAATAGTGGCTCTCAAGAAAGCGGAATCAGGCGATCCGGATGAATATCGTGAGCAGGTAAAATCATGGTACGGACATCTGCGAGAATCGTGGGAGCGTGCTGTTGAGGAGCGTCTGTTCAAGGGTGTCGTTCAGCGTTTCAATAGAGCTGTGCAGACGCAGAAGCTCGCACAGATCGAAGTTACCGACGCATTGGTGAAAGAAGTTACTGATGGTATGAGTGACTCATCGAAGTGGCTTCACGACATGGGGCAAGGTGTGAATCCGGCCGTGCCGACCACCACGAAGCTCGAGGAGGAGCTCAAGAAGCTTGATGATTTTATTACTAAGGTGAAGCCCGATTAATTTATGTCTGAATATTACACAGCACAAAGAGTAAAAGGCTTATATGATCCGGCATCGTCGGACCCGTTCAAGCTATCACGATCAAAGATTGATCTCTCTTTGGAGTGTCCTCGATGTTTCTACTACGACCGCAGACTCGGTGTCGGCCGACCACCCGGCTTTCCATTCGCCTTAAACTCTGCCGTCGACCATCTCCTAAAAGCCGAGTTCGACATCCATCGTGCTAACGGTACGAAGCACCCTCTTATCGCAAAGTACGGGGTTGATGCACGACCGATTCCTCACGAGCAATTGGAAAAGTGGCGACATAACTTCACCGGCATCCAGCATTTGCATCCAGAGACAAACTTTTTGGTATTTGGTGCAATCGACGATCTTTGGCAAAGTCCGGATGGTGAGTATATTGTCGTTGACTACAAAGCGACATCTAAAGCTGAAGACATCACCGAACTTAATAAAGAATGGCAGAACGGGTATAAGCGTCAGATGGAGATATACCAATGGTTGCTTCGCAGAAACGGATTGAAAGTTTCCAGCACCGGCTACTTTGTCTACTGCAACGGCAAGTCCGATCGTGAGGCATTTGACGCAAAGCTCGATTTCGATATTACTCTGATACCTTACACAGGTGACGATTCGTGGGTGGAACAGGCACTCCTAGACGCTCACAAGTGCTTGAACAGTGATTCTCCACCGGCAAGCAAGCCGGAGTGTGATTACTGTTCTTATTACGAGACGAGGAAACTAAAAGATAATATAAAATTATGATAGACGACAAAGACCCAGAGGAAATAATAGAGATTGCAGAAATTGCTCAAAATCAGGGAGTCGATATGGACAGTGCTGAAAAAATTAAAGAGGTTATGGACGAAGAGGGTTTAGACGAAGACGAAGCGGCAGAAATTGCCGAAGAGCTATAAAACACCATGAATACAAAAATACTTAATTTTTATCGAAATCACCAACGTGCTTTTTATGCTCTCGGTATTTTAGTTCTTTTTTTTGTACTCAGTATTGCGAGCCAAGCGATATACGACGGACTCAAGGGCGAGAAGGAAACCTTTTCGGATTCTGGTGATTCATATTGCAATGTTGTTGGTATAAATTTGCACGGGATGTTGGCGACCTATATACCAACGCAAGGCAGTGCTGATGATCCGGCAGAATATCAGGCACAGTATGGCGATGCTGTAGGAAGCGAAGATATTGTCTCTACGATTCGAGGTGCCGATCAGGACGACACGATCAAGGCCATTATGATGGAAGTTGATTCGAGTGGTGGGTATCCTGTAGCTGGAGAAGAAATAGCTAACGCTCTCAAACAAAGCACAAAGCCGACAGTGGTTGTTATTAGGCAAAGCGGTCTGTCTGCGGCTTACTGGGCATCGTCCGGAGCTACACAAATCTTTGCTTCACGGAATTCTGATGTCGGAAGTATCGGCGTTACTTCATCCTATCTCGATAATGTTGGAAAGAACCAAAAAGACGGAAACGCTTATGTGCAATTGAGCTCAGGAAAATATAAAGACGCAGGAGATCCGGACAGACCACTCACAGAAGAAGAGAGACAATTGTTTCTAAGAGATATCAAAATTACTCATGAAAATTTTATAGAAGCCGTTGCGACTAACCGAAACATTCCGGTCGATCAGGTTAGGGCTATTGCTGATGGTTCCTCTGTTCTTGGAGAGCAAGCAAAATCTCTAAAATTAGTAGACCAGATTGGTGGATGGTTTGAAGCAGAAAAATATATAGAACAGCAGATCGGAGAGAAGCCAGAGGTCTGTTGGTACTAACAAATATTTATGGCAACACTATTTTTTATTCTACTTTTAATATCACTTGTTTCTCTCGCTGTCGGTCTTGCGAAGCCGTCAGTATTTCTTAGATTCATAAAAAGAGAGCTGAGCAGAAAACAAATCGCTGGTATTTTTGGAAGTTTGGCAATCGTTTCTTTTATAGGAATTGGGTCTTTTGCACCTAGTCCTGCACTGCAAGATTCAGTCGCTACAAAAAATATTCCTGTAACAGTTTCTCAAAATGATACGCAGGAAGTGCAAGATGTATCGGAACCGTCTGATGCCATCGATAATAAAAATGAGGTCGTTAATGTCGATACAAGTACCGCCAAAGCAAGTGAGGTACCTGTTTCTACGCAACAGAAAAGCGATCAGAGTCCACTGTATTCTGTAGTTTCTGTTGTAGATGGAGATACCGTCAAATTGAGCATAGATGGCACAACACAAACCATCAGACTTATTGGATTGGATACACCAGAGACCGTCGATCCAAGAAAACCGGTGCAATGTTTTGGTAAGGAAGCATCCAATAAGGCAAAAGAGCTTCTTGCTGGTAGGAGTGTCCGGATAGAGGTGGATGCATCGCAGGGCACTCTAGATAAGTATGGTCGCACGCTTGGATACATCTTTCGAGACGACGGGCTTTTTTATAACAAGTACATGATCGAGCAGGGTTTTGCACATGAGTATACCTACAACATCCCTTATAAATATCAATCGGAATTTAAGGCGGCCGAGAAATCGGCGCGCGAAAATCAGAGAGGTCTTTGGTCACCGGATACTTGTAATGGAGACACAACGTCTGCTTCTGGATCATCGGAAACCCAGATTGATCCAGCTACAACATCCTCTGGAGGAAAATTTTATACATCATCTTACTACTCATCAAAATATTACTATCCAGAGCCATGTGATGGATGGAAAAGTTTGAGCAAAACTTATCTTAAATCTTTTGATTCATTGGAGGCTCTACTTGAAGCATATCCGTCACGGACAATGAGTCCGCAATGTGAATAAGCATTTTGAAACGTGAATCTGTGGTCGAATGAGCCAATCTGTGAATATCGAATAAAAGCTCGCCACAGGGGCAAACAAATGGCAAAAAAGGGGCTACAACGGCTCCTTTTTGCTTTTCAAGGTACTTATTGGGTTGGTCAGGCAAGAATATCGATAAACCCTTGAAGTATTGGCAGGTTTAGTAACAGGATCACTGCGACAACACCGGGACCCTTTTTATTTATCTCTGGGGTTGCAGGGAGGATTATGATCTCAATTTTTCTTTTGATGATCACTTTCAGTGTCTTACTGCAATGTGGACACCGCATGGAGAATCGACCCTCGGAGTTAAAAACGGCATCTTTGAAGATGATGTTGGTGCAGTGAGGACAGTTTCCTAGATTGGTTGGTTCCTCTGCGGCCATAGTTTTATTCCGGAGGCTCTGATGCTATCCCGATAAGCTATTGGTTCTTTGCAGGCAACGGAGAGAACCTCGGCTTAGAAAGGGTGAAATTGCATTCACCATTTCCTTATCGGGTTCGGCCGCAGAAATCCTCGATCATGGTTAGTTTGTTAATAAATAATCAATAGTCCGGGTTCGACGACATCCGAACGATCAATCTAATTTCAAGGTTCCTCCGTTGCCGTTCTTGTACGCCTCTTGTCGCCATTCATCGACATCTTGGCGACTAGCACATCTCTCATCTCCGCTAAGTTATCCCCAGTTTTTTGATCACGGGCGTAATTCTTTTTAATTAATTCTTTTTCTTTATTCTTGTTAGTAGTTCCTGCTGACTGATCTGACCGGTCTGTATGACCGATGTGCCAGTCTGTCTGACCGGTCTTGTTTGAGTTCGGTCTGTATGACCGGTCTAGTTTCAACAGGTAGTACACATTGTGATAGCGTCGCCGGCTCTTTCGAATGATCTCTAGTTTGATGAGTTGCCGGATACCTCTTTGCACGCTCGAGATGCTTGCACCGATCTTGTCGGCTATGGTCTGGTGGGACGGAAAACAAAAACCCTCCTGGTTGGCATGCTCGGCCAGGCAGTTATAAATAGCGATGCCGATTGGACCTATCGTGCTTCCGTATTCGTCGAGAAGCACCTTGCTGATCCAATACCAGTCACCTTTGCGAAGATCCCTGATTGTTATTTTTTCATCCGGCATACACGAGAAATAAAGGCGTGGCGAGGGTCGACCAAAACCCAGACCGCACCTTATCGCTCCTCTCAATGAGGTAGCAGACCATTGAGGGGAGAGTAAGAGGCGGTCTACCATTCTCTAGATTTCGGTAGAGCCCGATCGATGTTGTCCATCGCTCGGCAAAAGTCTCTTCGTGTAATTGGATTTTCAAGTTCCCGGATGGTGAAGTTAGTCAACAGACTCTCCCGTCTCCAAAGAAGTTCCTTCCTTGTCGGCGGTTTCCGAGTCATCCGTGTCCATATCCTCCGGATAAGTCTCTTGATCAGGATTTTCGTTCTCATGTTTTTTGATGTGATCCATGTGATCCAAAAGCATGAACGCCATACGCTTAAAGCCAGCGTGGACTTTCCAA
>Ga0172379_10006912_pt1 | contig 14965 bp, 10 predicted proteins | sample GrowelOW334metaG_FD_119756 | JGI IMG/M metagenome (GOLD analysis project Ga0172379, IMG submission 119756) | Groundwater microbial communities from an aquifer near a municipal landfill in Southern Ontario, Canada - Groundwater well OW334 metaG | ecosystem: Environmental > Aquatic > Deep...
AGCACCAACACTTGGTCACGCGGGGCCGATACGCCGTTCCGCATTGCCCGCTCGCACGGCATAACGCGGGGCAGCGCCGCCGGCCAGATGTACCTGCTCCGGGGCGAGAACTGGAACGGCATCCACAAGTTCAACTTCGAAACTGATGCCTACATCCCTGCTGCAACCTGGGTGTCAGTGCCTATTGACCTCAACTACGTTAGCAGCTTCACGAGCTTCTCGGCGAATGAAACCCTCAACGGCAACACCATCAGCTACTGGACGCGAACCTCGGATGATGGCGCCAGCTGGAGCACCTGGTCAGTGACCACGAACGGCGGTGCTATTGCAAATCCGAACCGGTATGTCCAGGTAAAAGTCCAGTTGAATTCAGCCGCCGGCGATGACGCGCCGGTCCTGCACGACTTCACTATTACCTACGAGAAAGACAGCACTGCCCCCACGAACCCCACGGTGGCCGGGTACACTTCCAGCACGAAGACAACGAGCCTCACTACACCCGCCACGACTTACGCCACCAACCCCTACTTCGAGTTCACACCCGCGACGCAAACCGAATCGCCGATGCTCGGCTACTACGTGGCCTGGACGCCAACGTGCACTTTTAATCCGACAGCCAGCGAAGACTACTTCCAGACTGGAACCACCTACACCGTGAATAGCACTATGGTGAAAGGCACGCAGTACTGCTTGCGCGTGGCCGCCAAAGACAAGGCGGGAAACGTGCAGAGCGTCGCCACACTCTTCGAGTACACCTACACCGGCATCAGCCCGGCAACAGCGCGAACCTGGACTGCTCAAGCAGACTTCACATACACAGGCACCACGGCCACCGGTTTGAACACAAATGCCAGCAGCGGCACGGCCCTGGCCTTGAGCGCGGTAACGAATGGCGCCTGGACAAACGAAGCGCCCATTCCCGGCACCAGCGCGCCAACGGCGGCCGGTACGGCACTCGTCCATGACAATAACGACAGTCTCTTTATGATCCGCACGAATGGTGCGGCGACGTTGTACCATTACTCACTTTCCGCAAAAACCTACACCGCTAAGACGGGCTACGGCGCGAATTTCGGGACGGGCGCAAGTATGGTCTTCGTATCGAGCGGCGCAACCGGGTGTGCCGATAGCCAAGGCTGCCTATTTGCTACGCAAGGTGGCAGCCAGTCAGTCTTCAAGCGCTTCGACATTAGTGCCAATACCTGGACCAGCTTAACGAACGTACAATACAGCGGCGTGAACTTTAACGTCGGCGCCGGTGGAGCACTCGCCTACGACGGCAACGCTACCATTTACTTACTTCCGGGTTCGACTGCGCCCGGAACCCGCTTCGTGAAGTACAATCTTTCCACCGGTGCGTGGTCGAACTTGAGCGATGTTGACCAGGCGCTGGCGGCTGGTGGTTCGCTCGTCTTCGTACCGAATGGTACGAGTGGCTGCACGGCAAGTGGCGGGTGTTTATATGCGACGCAGGGTGGGAACGTCTCGCACTTCTGGAAAGGTACTATCGCCGCGAACGGGAGCGTCACCTGGTCATACGCCACCAACCCACCCTTCCCGATTGGTGATGGCACTGCCCTCCGCCGTGCCGGCGACTACATCTACCTGCTCCGGGGGGCGATATCCAACGATTTCTGGCGTTTTAATCCAGCCACTAACGCCTGGGTGCAACTCCCGAACATGCCCGTGAATACGAACCAGGGGAGCGAGCAAGGTTTGGCGTACGTGAGCGCTACCGGTATGCTCTATACCTTCCGCGGGTACGGGGAGTACTCCCTCTATGCTTTTGACATCGCAAGGAACCGCTGGACGGGCACGGGCTTACCGCACGGCCTCAATGGGAGTGCTAATAGCTTGATAAACGGTGCCGTTGCCTACGACACCCAAACCGGACTGGTGTACGTCGGCCGCGGAAATACCTACAGCGACTGGTGGCAGTACAATCCCACAACCGACGCCTGGGCACGCAGGGCCGACGTCCCGCATACACTCTCCACCGCTGCCGACGGCGAGTACGTCAACCACACTACAGACACTTATGATGGCGTGTACGTCCTCACTGGCAGCGAAGCCCAGGGTGACAACATTGGGTACTTCTTCCGATACAATCCCACTACCGATGCCTGGACACGGTTAGCCAACATGAACAACGCCGGTGCAGCGATCGAGCCAGGCGCCGGTGCTGACCTGGTGTGGGATGGCGCGGATACAATCTACACCGCCCGAGGCACATCAACCGAATTCTACAAGTACACCATCTCTACAAACACCTGGACGATACTTAGTGGTGCGAACCAGCCGCTGTGGCTCGCCAATGGCGCGGGCTCCTGCGCCGCTCGCATCAACGTCGGCGGCACCGACTACATCTACCTCTCCCGCGGCGTTACCACGGCGGCCGTGTACCGCTTCAACATTGGCACCGAACAGTGGGATGTGGCCGCCACAGTTGAGAACTCGCCCAACCTCCTGGTCGGCGACACCTGCGTGAATGACGGCCAAGGCAACCTGCTGTTCCCGCGCGGCGCCAGTGGTACCGAATTGTACGTCCTCGATCCGGACGGCGACACCAGTGGTGGGAATAACGGGGATTGGAGCAGTCGCACCACCTTGCAAGTCTTCACCACCGGCACGCTCGTAATGACTGCCAACAACGTCATCTTGGGTTTCCGAGGTGGGAGTGCTCCGGGGACTTCGGCCATGGAGCGCTACGTAGTAGCCGTCGCCGACAGCACTGGCTACGAGGACTTCGGCCAGTGGACGTCAGAAATCCTAGATTTCGGGGCGGGCGTGTACGGCTACGGCGGCATCGCTCTGAACGCCGCCGACGCGACCAATGCCACGCTGCTGGTGGAAACCCGCACATGTAGTGATGCGGGTTGCGCCGCCAGTGCAACCGACAGTTACTGGGGCAGCTGGACAGCAGTGACGAACACGCATCCAGTGGGTACGGTAGACGCTTCAACCATCGCCTCAACGCTTGCGCGCTACGGCCAGGTGCGCATTACCTACCGCTCGGACCAGGTGTGGACCCCCACGGTGTATGACCTCACTTGGTCGTCCTACACCGACGGCACCGACCCCACTAACCCCGCGAGTGCCGGTGCCTACACCGATAGCGGCAAGGCCACAACCATAACCGCCGGAAACTGGTCCAATGACGCAGCACCATACTTCGAGTGGACGGCAAGCGACAATGCGGGCGGCATTGGTCTTGAGGGTTTCTACGTGTACTTCGGCACCGTCGACTGCGCCAACCCCGGCGACACCTCCTGCAACGCTACCAACCTGGCGCACGTTAGCAGCTCACACTACTACGCCGTGGCAGCGGACGGCTTAACTGGCAGCTGGAACGCATCCACGCAAGCCTCAGCCACTCTCTCCTCGGGCACCTACTACTTGAAAATCATGGCCAGGGACCGGAATAGCAATATCACCGATGCGGCTGTGAACGGCTTTACGTACTTGCTCGATACTGCAAATCCCGGCCCACCGGGCAGTATTGTCGCTACCCCCGCCGGCTACTCCTCGCTCAATAGCTTCGGCTTCACCTGGACCGCCGGTAGCGATACAGGCGGCTCGGGCATCAACCAGTACTGCTATACCACGGAAGGCGCCGGTGCGGTGGAAACCTGCGTGAGCGCCGCGACCCTCTCGGTGGCGAACATCCAAGCCTACCAAGCCCGCGCGAACGTCTTCAAAGTCCGCGCGCGCGACCTTGCGGGAAACTACTCGGCATCCTACGCCTCGGTGAACTACTACTACTCCGGTAACATGCCGGCGGCACCTCAAGGCTTGGTCGTCACCCCCACCAGCCAGACGGATAACAATACCTTCTCATTCGATTGGGGGTTGCCCAGCTCCTGCTTGGGGCAAAGTCCCTGCGACGCAGCGGACATCCTGCGCTTCTGCTACACCATCAACGAAGTTCCATCCGCTGCCGCCTGCGGCTACAACACCGCGGGCAGTGCCACGCCCAGCCCAGATGGCGGCTGGACAACGGCGAGTCAAACAACCAATCGCAGCCTCCCAGCTTTCTCGGCAGCACTCAAGCAAGGAACGAACACTCTCTACCTCATCGCAGTTGATGCCATTGGCAACGTGGACTATACGGCGTTTACCAGTGTGGACTTCACCTTCACCTCCACGGCACCTGGCGCACCAGGGAGTTTACAGGCGATAGACTCTTCGGACCGTTCAACGAAACGCTACTCAGTTACCCTCACCTGGGACGAGCCAACGGACACCGGTTCGGGCGTGGAATCATATGCGATTTACCGCTGCACCAAAGAATCTGCCACGGCTACGAACTGCGACGGCCCCTCGGCCACGGATGAACCGCCGACGAACTACAGCCGCATTGCCAGCACCCAGAACCTTGGCTACCTCGATCTTGGTTTGGATAGCACCAAGGTGTACGCATACTTCTTACGTGCTGTTGGCTCGGGTGGCGCGCTCTCGGGCAACTCCAGCGTCGTGGCTGAACAACCCGAAGGCCGCTATACCACGCCACCGGCAATTACGGAAAATCCCGTGGTTGCGCCAGACTCTTTTGCCGCTGTGGTTACCTGGCGCACCGAACGCACGGCTTCTTCTTTTGTAGAATTCGGTTTGACCATTGATAAGCTTAATAAAGAACAAGGCGCCGCCGAACAAATCGAGGCGCACGAAGTTAGGGTTACTGGCTTGCAAGCCGAGACGACGTATTTCTTCCGCGTGAAGAGTATTGACATAGATGAGAACACGGCCTACTCCAGTATCGGCCAATTCACCACGCTGGAAGCGCCGCGCGTGGAGAACGTAAAAATTACAGACGTACGTTTGAATGACGCAATTGTAAGCTGGACGACAACCAAGGAATCAACGGCTATCATCCAGTACGGCCCCACTACTGACTACGGCTTCACCTACACAGCAGCCACCGGCTACGGTGCCACGCATACCGTGAAACTGGAGAACCTGAAGGACGGCACAACGTACCACATGCGCTTGGAGGGCGTGGACCGTGCGGAAAACCCCATTGCCTCGGATGACTATAACTTCACCACACTTACTTTCCCTAAAGTCCTAACCACTGGTTCGGAAAATAAGGCAGAAGGCCAAACCGAAGTTAAATGGACCACAAATGTAGCAACAACTTCGGAGGTAGAGTATTACAACGAAACAGCGGCGCCTAAAACACAAGGCAATAGTTCATTAGTGCGCGAGCATAGCATTCTAGTATTCGGTCTGGAGGATGCCACAGAATATAAGTTCAAGGTTCGTGGACGCGACCAATTTGGATATGAAGCTATTTCTACGGAGAATAAATTCCGAACCCTAGAAGACACTACGCCACCAGTAATTAGCGAGGTGAAATCCGAATCTAACACGGTTGGCTCTGGTGACGCTGCAAAGATCCAAATCATTGTTTCCTGGAAAACCAATGAGCCAACGACGTCGCAAATACAGTATGGCGAAGGCCTTTCTGGCTCTAGTTATAGTGCTGAATCTGATGAAAACGCCGAACGCGTACGCGACCACCTTTTAGTAGTCGGCGGTCTTACTCCGGCAAAGACCTATCACTTCCGCGTCGTATCGAAAGATAAAGCGGGGAATGAGTCGAAATCACAAGGCTACAGTATTCTCACGAGCCGCGCGCGCCAATCTTTCCTGCAAATCGTCATCGGCAACCTCGAGGACACGTTCTCCTGGCTCGGCGGTGTCGGCAAGGTCTTCGGCGGTTAAGCGTAAGGCCTGGTACACTACTCGTATGGCAACGAAGCCTCTCATCATCGTGAAAAACGTCATCAAGGAATTCCGCCTGGGCAAAGAACCCGTGCGCATCCTCAAGGACGTATCGTTAGAGATCCAACCCGAGCAGTTCGTCATCATCCTCGGACCGTCGGGGAGCGGCAAGTCGACGCTGCTGCATACGCTCCTTGGTTTGGAGCACCCCACGAGCGGTCAGGTGACCATTGCCAACGAGCGACTGGACCAGAAGAAGCCTGATGACCTAGCGCGCTTCCGCCTCAACCGCATTGGCATCGTATACCAGAAGTCGGACTGGATTCGCTCCCTCACCGTCCTCGACAATGTTGCCTTCCCGCTCGCCATCCTGGGCGTGAAGCGGAAGGAACGAGAAGCCCGTGCCCTGGCACTCTTGAAGCAATTCGACATGGACCAGCGTGCGAAGTTCATCCCGTCGGAGCTCTCCGGTGGGCAGCAGCAAAAGGTACAGCTCGCTCGCGCGCTCGTGAACGACCCTTCGATCCTCATCGCCGACGAACCCACGGGCAACCTGGATACCGAGTCTGCCGAAAAGGTTATGCAGACCTTCAAGCGCCTGAACGAGGAGAAGAAGCTAACCATCATCATGGTTACCCACAACATGGAGTACGTACACTACGCATCCCAAACCATCTACGTCCGTGACGGCAAGGTCCTTTCCGGCACGGGCACGTTCCTGAGCTAAAGTTATGAAATTCGGCTACATCATCTACCTGGCAGCGTCGAGCTTACGCATGCGGAAGCTCCGCTCGTTCCTGACCATTGGCGGCATGGCCATCGGCATCGGCGCTATCGTTTTTCTGGTCAGTCTGGGTTTTGGTTTGCAGACGCTCATTGTTAGCCGGGTCACGAACGTCGCGGCCATTACTGTGCTCGACGTAAGTGTCGGCGCGTCGACACTCTTGAAAATCAACGAGGAATCATTGAAGAGTTTCCGCGCCCTCCCGAATGTCACCAGCGTGAGCTCATCCATCTCTCAATCTGGCCAAGCCTTGAAAGGTGAAACCGCTACAGACATTGCCTTGTACGGCGTGCAATCGCAGTTTCTTACCATTGAAGGGGTGGTGACGAGCTTCGGCACAACCTACGCCTCTGATGACGAGAAGAGTGCAATCGTAAGTAGTACCGCCGCTGAGCTCCTGGGTGCAAAAATGCCGCAAGATTTGATCGGCCAAACCATTACCATGAAAATTGTGCTCCCCGCCACCGGACCAGTAGAGCAAGAGCGTACCTTAGTGAATACGAATACCGCCACGAAGAATACAAACGCGACGAATGACAACACGAATACCAATGGTAACTCTGGCTCCTCACTGAAAACGAAAGATGTGGAGGTGAAGGTAGTGGGCATTGTGCCCAGTGACAACAGTTTGGCCTACATGCCACTGAAGATATTCACCGACACGGGCATCACGAACTTCAACCTTGCCCGTGTGAAGCTGGATACACGGGAACACCTCGTTGCAGCGCGCACAGCAATTGAGGCTCAGGGCTTCCAGGTAGACTCCGTGGCAGACACCGTCGGCCAGATTGACCGCATCTTCTTCATCTTCCAAATTGTCATGTTCATCTTCGGGCTCATCGCTATGTTCATCGCGTCGCTGGGCGCGTTCAACACGCTGACGGTCTCCCTCCTCGAACGCACGCGCGAAGTAGGCATCATGAAATCCCTCGGGACAACAAGTCGACACATTTACATCCTCTTCCTCTCCGAAGCGCTTCTCATTGGCGTCCTCGGTGGTATTTCGGGACTCCTCGTGGGAACCGGTCTCGGTGAGCTCGTAAACTTCATCATCAACAAGCTGGCCGCCCGCCTGGGTGGGCAAACCGTCGACCTCTTCGCCATCCCCGCAATCTTCCTGGCCATCATCGCTAGCATCATCATCTTGGTTGGCTTACTCACTGGTCTCTACCCGGCTCGTCGGGCGGCGAAAATCAACGCCCTCGATGCCCTCCGCTACGAGTAACCCTATACGCCTATGGCACTCCCAACCCCAACTCCAAACCGTTCGCAATCCCCGCACGTCCTCGTCGTCGACGATGACAAACCCGTTACTGACCTCTTCAAGAAAGAGCTAGAAAAAATTGGCTACACCGTAGATACGGCCGCCAATGGCGCAGAAGGCTTAGAGAAGGCGCAACAGTTCAAACCGAAACTCATTATCCTAGATATGATAATGCCAAAGATCTCGGGCCGGGAGTTCCTTGAAAAGCTCCGTGGATTCAAGGGTACCTTCGCAATTCCGGTCATGATCGTTTCCCACTTGGAGAGCGCCTACGAGCAGAAGAAATGTGAAGAACTCGGCATCGAGTGCTTCCTGGTGAAGCACCAGCACTCTGTAGCTGATATCATCGGCCAAGCGAAGGCTATTCTCACTAGTCGGTAACGCGTATGCCGCACATCCTCATATTCGAAGACGACCCGCTTTTACGGACCATGTACCAGAAAAAGTTCAATACGGCAAAGTTCACAGTCACCACGCAACCGGATGCAGCCAATGCGGTCGCTGATGCTGTGGCGGCTAAACCCGATATAATCCTTATGGACCTCATCATGCCTAAAGTCGATGGGTTCGACGCCACCCGCTCGCTCATGGCCGACCCGAAGACGAGTGCAATCCCTATTCTCATCGTCTCCAACCTCGGCGACCCCGCGACAATCCAGAAGGCGCTGTGGTTCGGGGCGAAGGACATTGTCGTGAAGGCAGACCTTACGCCCCAGCAGCTTGTAGCAAAGACGCGAGACATCTTAGCCGGGAAGCAATCGGAACATGTTCTGAACCCGCAGCTCATTGAGGTGCTCCACATAGACACCCAAGCCAAACCGAAAAGGAACTAACCTATGGATAGTATTGCCATCAACATAACCGGATTGCTGACTTCGGCGATGGGCATATTCGCCATCGCATTCCTCGTGTTTGCACAGCACCGCTTGGAACAACCCGCACGCTCAGCCATTCGCTGGATAGCATTCGGTGCCATCTTCGGAGTGTACAGCGTCACGCGAGTGTGGCTGATGTACGCAGAAACTGACGTCTTCGGTGGTGGCACGGTTCCTGTACAGCACAAATACGGCGCGCTCATTACGGGAGTAATAATGATTCTTATTGTCGTACCGCAAATCCTCCGGCTACGGCATACGAAGAACGCACCAAGCGTACGGTTCTTCGCGCTCGGCATCACCTGCACGGCACTCACGCTGAGCATGTACATCGTTAACTTCTTCCAGCCCGTTGGCTTTGCCCACGTCATCATCATGTCGGGCATTGCAATTGCCGGATTTGTGCTACCTGGGTACGCCGCTTTCAAGCTCCGGTCCCGTTATCCTGGTACGGGCATTGAAGCGCTCATCGTGGTCGGCGGTCTCTTCGCTATCATCATGATGATTATCATGATGGCCACCACAAACATTCGCGCCGAACGTGCTGTAGTAAACAATCAGTCAGCTATCGTGGCCCAACTCATTGAGCAGCAGGCCAAGCAGCACCTCTCGAAAGACGCCTTCGACCCACAACTCGCCATAGGGAAAGCGCAACTCGCGAACTTCATGGAAGAAGTGAGGGTGACCGAATTGCGCCGCATCAAAATCATCCGCAGCGACGGCCTCGTGCTCGCCTCTGACCTCGAGAGTCTCGTGGGCACGAAGGTGCTCCTCACGGGTGAACTCGGGAACGCCATGAAGGGCGCGACCTCGACGACCTTAGTGAAGTCAGCAGTAAACCTGCCTGCAACAGAGCAGCAACTCTCGAGTGCACACATTGTAACCGTTCCTCTCCAGGTCACTGCCGGCCAGCCCATCCAGGGTGCGGCGCAACTCTTCTTCGACGCGCCCACAGCTATGACGTCAATCAATGCCCTGCAGAATGCTATCAACTTTGCAGGCATTATCATGATCCTAACAATCATTTTCGTGCTCTCCCTCCTGCTACGTATCTTCCAGCGCAGCGTCAGCCACCCGTTCGCGGAGATGCTTGACGAGGTGAAGCACGTCCACGCCGAAACGGATAGCGGTGAACATCGCCGTATCAAGGTGAAGCATCCGAGTGACTTCACCGCTATTGCCGATGCATTCAACGTACTCATCAATGAGTACGAAGAAAAAATTCGGGAACTGAAGAAGCCGCGAGACGAGAGGTGGCAGGGGTAGAGCATTGCCAGAGTCGCGCCTGTCAGGCACAATCCACGTACATGCTTTACCGCCTCGTCCGCCCCATATTGTATAGCTTCAAACCCGATACTATTCACCCCATTGTTGCTGGTGGCGGCGAGTTTGCGGCGCGCGTGCCGTTTGTCGGCTCATTATTGCAAAAGTTCAACCGCGTTGACGATCCTGCGCTACACACCACGGTCGACGGCGTGGCCTACCAGAACCCAGTCGGCTTGTCAGCAGGATTTGATAAGGATGGTGAATATCTTCATTTTGAAGAATCCTTTGGCTTTGGTTTTGCCGAAATTGGCTCGATTACTGGGCAAGCATATGCTGGCAACCCTAAGCCCTGGGCGCGACGCATGGTGCGAAATGAATCGCTGGTGGTGAACTACGGCCTAAAAAGCCAAGGTGTGGAACGCGTGGCCCAGCGACTGGAGCGGGCGCACGTGAACATTCCACTTGGTGTTTCAGTCGCTAAATCTAACTTGCCAGACTGCTTTGGCAATGCAGCTATTGCCGACTATGTAAAAGTTTATACACGACTAAAAGAATTGGGCGCTTATGCAACCATCAATTTATCCTGCCCGAACACGGCCGATGGCGCGCCATTTAGCGAACCAGAAACTCTGGAGCCTCTACTTATGGCCCTGAACGATGCACGAGAGCGCCACAATATCCGCAAACCCACATATTTAAAAATCAACCCGGACATGCAGCGAGAAAAACTCGATCGAATTATTGAGCTTGTGCAGGAATACAAGCTACATGGCCTGATAATTGGCAATCTAATTAAAGACAAGCAGCGGGCGCATGCCTTACTGGATTATCCCGAAGAACACAACTTGAGCTGGCCCGGCGGGATTTCTGGTAAGCCGGTGCGGAACCTTTCCACAGAAACTATTCGTTACGTTTACAACAAAACCAAGGGGCAGATGACTATCATCGGTACGGGCGGGATATTCGCCGGCGACCATGCCTATGAAAAAATCCGTGCCGGCGCCAATCTGGTCCAGCTTATCACTGGGTTCATCTTCGGCGGCCCAACCACAATTCGGGATATCAACCGCCGCTTACTTGAGCTTCTCAAGCGAGATAACTTTACGAGCATCCAGCAAGCCGTCGGGGCCGACCATCGCTAGGGGGATTGCTTAGCGATAAACCATCTGGTAGCATGAGGCGTACCTGTTTTAAAACAGCGACGGCCAGTGGCGACGTAGCCAAGTAGTAAGGCAGGGGTCTGCAAAACCCCTATACGTGGGTGCAAATCCCGCCGTCGCCTCCAAGACAACTTAATACGCGGGTGTAGTTCAGCAGTAGAACGCTTCCTTGCCAAGGAAGAGGCCGTGGGTGCGAATCCCATCACCCGCTCCACGCGTGCAAGCGCCGTCCGTCCTCCGCGGGCGTACTTCGCGTGCCCGCTTGCGGACTCCGGCGCAGCCCGCTCTTCCCCATGCACCTGTGCTCGTCGCTTCGCTCCTGCGCGCCTGCTGCATGGGGACCCCGTAACGTAAAAGTGAAGCAGCATACTAATGTATGTTGCGTTGGGATTCGCAGGGATAAATAATAAAACCCACCATATTCTGGTGGGTTAAAAGTTACGGCATCGTTCGGTGTTGCTGGTACCAAGCTACAAACTGCTCGGCACACGTGGGCTTCGGCCGCTGGTTGCTACTCCAGTCGGCGTAGGTCGCTTCGTCGAGTTCTCCTAGCGTCTGGTTGAGGCCGTTTGGGATGAATATTTTTACGAGCGCAGACCAATGGTAGGTCTTATCGTATACCCCTCGCTCGGCAGGCGCGATTGTCCCTGCCACCTCGTCAACAAATACCACTGGGGCTCCCTGGCCATCGTGGAATGCTAGCGCGTGGCGGAACATGCACGTACGGTCAGTAAGGTCAGCCAGACGAAGAATCCCTGGCACATCAACAGTTGAAAGCGCATAGTTTACAAACGTTCCAGGAAATCCACGCAGATCGTGCATAAAGAATCCCGAATCGTTTGCCACTACCGGCTGCTGGAGTTCGTTATATGCATACAAGACCTTGTGAACGGCCGTATCTTCAACACCGGAGAAACGTGGTTCGGGAATACCAAGCGCTGCTTGCACAACCGTAAAGCCCAATGGCACTAACCGGCGCTGCAGCGAGTAAACTTTCGCTGGCCGCGTCGTGGCATAGTACAGTTCAATCATTTGCTCTCCTAGTAAGTACAATTTATTTTGTGGCACTATCCTTGCATGTCCCACAAAAAACGTCAAAGGGCACATTAAACAAAAGCCCCGGGATTAAATCTCGGGGCAGAATGTACATTGCCAAATCAAATTTCAACTTCTTCCAAGGGCTCTATGGTGAGCGAGGATCCACCAACACTTTGCAACCCTACCATGCGATGCGTGAGGAAATTTTGGGTAGTTATCCACTTATGGGAAACATCCATGATTTCTTCCTGATCTACATCGCTGATCCAGTCCAGAATGATGTGGTCAATGTTCTCGTCGTTTACTACCACATCATCCATAGTCAGCTCAAATTTTACCTTCATTTAGCCTCCTTGGCGGTTTTTGCGTACCGTGTATTTTCCCAGAACTTACTCCATCGGCCACATTACGTCAAGAACTAAGCATGACGCATAAAAAAGCCCCGCGTTGCTGACGGGGCAAAATTACTTCTAACAAGTAAGCTTCTACACAGGCTGAAAGCTTATGGAGGAGTGACCAACTTTTAAGAGACCAACCATGCGATCGGTCAAGGACTGTTTTAGCACAGTCCATTTGGCTGAAAGATCAATCAAATCGCTATCATCTACATCGCTCACCCAGTCCAGCACGACTTGGTTTCTATGTTGCTCATCTATTACCACATCATCCATAGTCAGCACGAACTTGACCTTCATGATGCCTCCTTGGCATGTGTGTTTAATGTTTTCCAAATAATCTACAGCAATTTCTGCATTAAGTCAAGGATGAATTGAATAGTCCGTAAATTATGCCTATACTGTAGGAGTTAATTCGCCACTAAGACAAAGTCTATGAAAAAGCTTCTGATTTCCCTCGCCGTATTTGGGGCGCTAGCGATTGCCACACCTGCACTGGCGGCTGATGGAACGATTAGCGGAACAGTCACTCGCGCTTCAGGCGGCGCGGCCATTTCTGGCATCTGGCTCTCGGCACAGAACGTTAGCACCAGGGCGTCCACCTATGTATACGGCACGGGTGCTGATGGCTCTTACAGCTTCACACTAGCACCCGGCACTTACGACATTGCCACCTACACCAGTGTTTCAGCGGAACCAAACGTCTTCTACTTGAGAAAACTCTCAACGCTTACTCTAGCGAGCGGTGAAACAAAGTCTGGCCAGAACTTTGCCCTCACTCGTGGGGGCCAGTTTAGTGGCCATGTGTATGCAGCAGATGGTGTAACCCCGATTAATGGTGTAACTCTGTCATTTGTGAATGCGAGCGGCAACACTTTTGGCTATGGCTATGCAACTACTGTCTCTGACGGGAGCTATGTTACCAGCCCGATGCCAACTGATACAACGCAATCAGCCGTGGGTACCTACACGCTTACGATATCAAAATCTGGATACTTTTCCGCACAAATCACGGGCGTAGCCTTAACGGGTGATGAGACTTCGGTTACCCAAAATGTAACCCTAACCCCAGCTAGCACCGTCACCGGTACAATTGTTGACCAAGCTGGGACTGCGGTATCGGGCGCAACCGTGACGCTTACGAAAACCGCAGGGGCTTCCTCGTACTACGGATTGTATACGGCCACGACAAACGCCGCGGGTGCCTATACCGTGAACATGTTTGATGCCAACACGTACAATGGTACCGCGGTATCGGATTATACTGTTGCGGTTAGTAAGAGCGGCTACATTACAAAAACCTCAACGCTCTCGATTGCTGCCGATGGCACCGCGCTCACTGGAAATAATTACACCGTGACGTTAGGTAAAACCTACAGTGGTACTGTGCTAGCAAAAAGCAATAGTGCCGCAATTGCTAACGCCAGTGTTTACCTATATAAACGAAATAAGGCACGTACGGATATTCCGGACTATACCGCAACTACCAATAGCAGCGGCGCTTTTTCTATTGTCGGAATCCAGACGGGCAAATACCGAGTAAAGGTTATAAAGAATAAATACGTCACTATTGTGGTTGATTCGCTGAATATCAAGGCTGACATTAGCGGTGCCACACACAAACTTGAACTCGGTGGAACAATTACCGGCTTAATCTACACCGGGAATCGTGTTGGCATTGACGGGGCGAGCATTGGGATATACGCCTTGAAGAACGGGAAACAGGTTTCATATACCTCAACAACCGCCGATGAATCTGGTAACTATACGGTATCAGGATTAAAGGCCGGCACTTACCGTTTAAAAATTACCACTACCGATTACGTTACCCAATTAGCTAATGTGGCCGTAAAAACCGGCAAGACAGCCACAAAAAATTTGAAATTAACCGCGGCTGGTTCCATTGAGGGTTACGTGACTGATAGCGTCACTGGTTTACCAGTAAGCGCGCTCATAAAGGTTGTAGGCACCTCTATCATTGCTTCTTCTGATTCTAATGGCTACTACGCTCTCGATGGTGTAGCCCCAGGAAAACGGAAGGTGACAGCAATAAGCGCATACTACGAGGTGCCGCGACAAGTAACAGTAACGGTGAGCTCCGGTAAGACGAAGGCGGGTATAAACTTAGTACTCGCACCAAGACAATAGAAATATAAGCAAGGCAAAAAACAGCGGGAGCAAACAGCTCCCGCTGTTTCATTTGGACTCCCTGCAAATGTGGCACGGACGATACGGGGTCCCCAGAAATTTGGCGCGCACCGAACAGAGTGAGGGAGCACGAATTTCTGGAGTAGAACGAAGCTGCATTTCGATTGCACACCCAACGGGCGTGGTGTGCAGGAGTCCCGCGCTTGCGTGGGACGACGAGCACGCGGTCGTTGGGCTAAGCGAGGCTTCGTGCCGAATGCGGAGTGGGGTCGACAAAGTCGGCCACACGGAGCGATGAGGCACGAAACGAG
>Ga0172379_10006913_pt1 | contig 14964 bp, 17 predicted proteins | sample GrowelOW334metaG_FD_119756 | JGI IMG/M metagenome (GOLD analysis project Ga0172379, IMG submission 119756) | Groundwater microbial communities from an aquifer near a municipal landfill in Southern Ontario, Canada - Groundwater well OW334 metaG | ecosystem: Environmental > Aquatic > Deep...
AAAGACCCTAAAGAGCGCAGCAGTAACTTAGGGTTAATCGGCGCTATGTTTGGGATCGGCTTAACTATTGGACCGTTAATTGGCGGGACATTAGGTTCCATTTCCCACACCTTACCATTTTGGACAGTTGGCGGGCTGGCCTCACTAAATGCCATAATGGCATATTTCTGGTTGCCGGAAACTCATCATACCAGAGACACCAGCCGTCCCATTGAACTTAACCCAATGGCGCCAATCATTAGAGCGACCAAAAACTCCAAACTCTTGCCCGGATATATTTCTTGGTTTTTGTTCGGCTTGGCCGCGGCCAGCCAGCAGGCAATCTTCTCTTTGTACCTAAACCATATTTTTGGTTTTAAAGAATTTGTGGCTGGTTTATTTTTTACCTTTATCGGTATTGCGCTGTCAATAAACCAAGCAATATTTATAAAAAGGTTCTGGATAAAAAAATTCAAGGAACCACAACTGGAACTGTACATGATGTTGGTTTTTGCCGTTGGTTTTTTATTTATGGATATTCAATATTTAGCTTTTTTTATTTTTGGTGTCCTATTGGTTACCATTGGCCAATCGGTCCTGCGCGTGGTGATGTCCAGCCAAATGGTTGGCGCCAGTTTAGGCCAGCAAGGCGAAACTTTGGGAGTTATGACATCCGTAATGTCTTTAAGTATGATTGTGGGCCCTCTTACTGCCGGCTGGCTATTTATAAAAAATCCCAGCTTGCCGTTTTTATTTAGCTCAATGGCTGTAATGTTGGCGTTCGTTTTGATTTTATTAAATAGAAAAAAACTTGCTGTGGAAAATGCTGACGAAAATACCCCAACTAGTTTTGCTGTTTAGTCTATGAATCTGCCAAAACTAAAACGCGATATGAAAAAATTGGCCAACCCTGCAAAGGCCAAAGTTTTAGCCGGGTTTTTTAAAACCGGGCCTGGCCAATACGGGGAAGGGGATATATTTTTAGGAATTACAGTGCCCTTACAGCGCCAGTTAGTTAAACAATACTGGCAGGATTTAACAATGGGTGATGTTGATAGTTTAATAAAATCCAAATTTCACGAAGAACGCCTAATTGCACTTTTGATTTTAGTAAAACAGTTTCAATCTTTAAATATTAAATCTTCAATTTTTAAATTTTATCTTTCCCACACTAAATACATTAACAACTGGGACTTAGTGGATTTATCCGCCCCCAATATAGTTGGGGAATATCTAATAGATAAAAATCGTACCATTCTGTTTAAACTCGCCAAGTCAAAAAACCTCTGGGAACGACGCATTGCCATTTTGGCAACTTTTGCTTTTATTAAAAAGCGCGATCCTAAAGATTCCCTAGCTATTGCTAAAATGCTACTGGCCGACAAACAAGACCTGATTCATAAAGCGGTTGGCTGGATGCTCAGAGAAATCGGCAAACGTTGCGGTGAAAAAATTCTCACGGATTTTTTGGATAAAAATGTGTTAAGAATACCCCGTACCGCGCTAAGATATGCCATAGAACGCCTCCCAGAAAAAAAGAGACTCCACTATTTGCATCTAACATAAAAAATTCTACGCGACTCTGTAATTACAAAGTCGCGTAGAATTTTTTAAATTTAGGGCAGGGTTACTCAATTTTTGTTATAATACTTGTAAGTCCTTAAAAAACTCGAAAATGGATTACATTGCCGAAATTGCCAAAATTAAATTACCTTTTGCCCCCGTTGACCTACCCTTTGCCAAACGGGTTTTTGACGTAATTCTTAGTTTTTTTATCCTTGTTATTTTATCGCCCTTAATTGTAGTAATATTGGTCTTGTTCTACATAGAAGAAATATTTTCCGCTTCCAGCCGTGGACCGTTATTTTACAAAGAGACCAGAATCTCCAAAGGTTTACCCTTTCAAGTTTTTAAATTCCGGATTTTCAAAACCACAGCCAGTGCCGGTTATTTAAAACAACACGGATTTATTCAAACCAAGGAACTGGAAGGGGATAATAAAAATATGACCCTAACCGGGCGATTGCTCAAACAAATCTATATGGATGAGCTCCCACAAATTTATAATGTGTTGAAAGGCGATATGACGCTGGTGGGGCCCCGGCCTTCCAATGAAGTGGTGACATACGAAGACGGCATCGCGGGGAGATTCCAGCGATTTTTATTTGTCGGTGGTCTAACCGGCCCTTTCCAGGCACAAAAAGATTCACCCACCAAACCAGTGCAAAGCGAAGCGGATATTGAATATATTTTATTTTGTAAAAATAATCCCGGCTGGAAAATTATTTTAAAAGATCTGCACATAATCGGCCAAACAATTTTTACCGTCCTACGAGCTAAAGGGATATAATTTTAAACTGATATTATTATGGAACCGTTAGCCAATAAAATCAGACCCACCTCTTTAGAAACTTTTGTCGGGCAAAAGCATTTGGTGGGCGAGGGCAAGCCCTTACGGCAGGCGATTGAAAATAGGCATCTGTTTAGTTTTTTGTTTTGGGGTCCACCAGGAGTAGGAAAGACTACCTTGGCCAGAATTTATGCCAAAGCGGTAAATGCCGAATATCATGAGCTATCTGCCGTTTCTGCAGGCAAAGACGACATTCGCCAAATTGTAGAAAAACCAACAATGATGGGCCAACCAAAAATTTTATTTTTGGACGAAATCCACCGCTTCAACAAAGCCCAACAAGATTTTTTATTGCCATACGTGGAGTCCGGCAAACTCACGTTAATTGGCGCCACCACAGAAAACCCGAGCTTTGAGGTTATTCCGGCTTTGCTTTCGCGCTGTCGGGTTTTTGTGCTAAATGAACTTAGTAACGATGAAGTCGGGGAAATAATTAAACAATCTAAAGTTAAAATTAGCAAAGAAGCAAATTCTTGGCTTATTGCCGTAGCTAATGGCGATGCCAGGCAAGCCCTGACCATGATAGACAACTGCCTAAGCCTTTATGATAAATTAACGATTGAGAATTTAAAAAATACTTTACAATCCAAATTTTTACGATACGATAAAAAAGGCGAGGAACACTATAATATAATTTCCGCGTTCATAAAAAGCATGCGCGCCAGCCAACCCGATGCGGCCATGTATTATTTAGCCCGCATGGTGGAAGCAGGGGAGGATCCAAAATTTATCGCCCGCAGAATGGTTGTTTTTGCCAGTGAAGATATTGGCCTGGCTCAACCTACGGCTTTGGTAGTGGCCAACGCAGTTTTTGCCGCCTGCCTACAAATTGGTTACCCGGAATGCGCTATAAATTTGGCGCACGGCGTGGCTTATTTGGCTAATTGTAAAAAGGACCGCAGTGCCTATAACGCTTTAAGATCCGCCCAGGAAGATGCGAAAAATTTAGGTAATTTACCCGTGCCCTTGAAATTACGCAACGCTTCCACTAAACTAATGAAGGATTTAGGCTACGGTGAGGGGTATGAAAAATACGATTCAGACGATTACCTCCCCGTTGAGCTTAAAGGAAAAAAATATTTTTGAACTATGGAAACCACCACAAATTTTGAAACTAATTTTCCTAATCCCGAAGCCGAGTCTGAACTTTTGCGGATTGCCGGCGCGTTAGACACACGCGTTAGACACATTAGATCCCGCAAATAAAGATCATTACTTAGAGGTGTTAAAAAATACAGCGGTGGAAATTGAAAAAATTGTTAAACAAATTATTCATCATCCCAAAGTTAAAGGCTACTACTCATATAACGGGATATTTTTTGAAAATAAAAAAGAAATGATTCGCATTGAGGACGGGCTACACTTTTTAAAATCCATTACCACAGACGCCTTAAACCAGGCGCACAAACTTGGGGGCGGAAGAGAAGGAGTTGCCGGACAAATTGATAAATTGAAAAAAGATTTAGATGAAGCCATTATCCAATCGCAAAGTCTTTCAATGACAGGCAAATTCGACAAACCAATACCTCAAGCATAATCTTTAAATCATTCAATCTTTAAATCTTTTAATTTCCAACCCATGGACTTTTTTTCAATCATTTTAGTAGTTTTAGGCCTATGTCTGTTTGAAACCATTTCCTCCATTGATAACGCAATTATCAATGCGGAAGTACTTTCCACCATGGGGCAAAGAGCCCGTAAGTGGTTTTTGCTTTGGGGCATGCTGTTTGCCGTTTTTGTGGTACGCGGACTATTACCTTGGTTAATTGTCTGGCTAGCCACCCCTGGCCTTGGCCCTTGGCAAGCTGTTACGGCTGCCTTTTCTTCCGACCCGCGAGTACAAGCGGCCGTAGAAAGTTCGGCGCCCCTCTTGCTTATGGCCGGCGGAGTATTTTTAGTTTTTCTATTTTTTCACTGGCTATTTTTGGAACCGAAAAACTACGGGATAAAGGGCGAGAAGTTTTTCCACTCCCAAGGCATTTGGTTTTACGCTGTGGTTTCTGTTTTACTCTCTGTGATTGTTTGGCAGGGCTTAAAAATTAATCCCTTTATGGCTTTTGCGGCCGTCGTCGGATCCACCGCATTTTTTATTACCCACGGCTTTAAAGAAAATGCCGCCAAAAAAGAAACCGAGCTCCTCTCCGGTAGTGGTTTATCTGACATTAGCAAAATCTTATATTTGGAAGTCATAGATACAACTTTTTCTATTGATGGAGTTTTAGGCGCGTTTGCTTTTACCTTATCCGTACCGCTTATTTTATTGGGTAATTCTTTGGGCGCGTTTGTGGTTAGAGAATTTACGGTTCGGAATATTGATCGCATAAAGAAATACGTCTTTATAAAAAACGGGGCCATGTATTCCATTTTATTTTTAGGTGGAATTATGTTGGCCGATGCGTTTGGGGTACATATTCCGTCCTACGTTTCGCCGCTTACCACTTTTGCCGTGGTCGGATTCTTTTTCTGGAAATCTTTAAGACATAACAAACTCAATGGAGTTAGCTAAACTTTTAAAATCTTACGATTACCGCTTGCCGGAAAAGTTAATTGCTCAAAAACCAGCCAGCCCTCGCGACAGCGCGAGGCTTTTGGTATATCGGCAAAAAACCAAATCATTAAATTTTGATACATTTAAAAATATTGGTAAGTACCTGCCAAAAAACGCTGTGCTAGTCTTTAACCAAACCAAAGTGGTGCCGGCAAGATTGCAAATAACCAAAACCACCGGCGGGAAAGCGGAAATTTTATACATTAGCCACGACAAAAATTACATTCAAGTCTTGAGCAATAGGCATTTACCAATAGATGCTAAAATTCGCCTAGCGGCGCCGGGCAAATCTAGTTTTACGGTTGTAAAAAAAGTTAATCAATTTTACTATTTAAAACCCAACTTCCCGATCAACAAAATAAAATCCATTTTGGAAAAATATGGGCGCACACCGCTCCCGCCTTACATTAAGCATTCACCTCTGACCGAAAAACAAAAAAAAGAGCAATATCAAACCGTATTTGCCAAAGCAGGTCTTTCCGTGGCCGCGCCGACCGCGAGTTTGCATTTTACCAAAAGTTTGATTGCCAAATTAAAAAAACAGGGGATTGCCGTAAAATACGTAACCCTAAACGTAAATTTGGGAACCTTTGCTCCTTTACGGGAAGAAAATTTAACTACCGGCAAACTTCATACTGAAAGCTATACGATAGACAAAAAAACCGCAAGAGAATTAAATTTAGCTCGCAAACAAAACCGCACCATAATTGCCGCCGGCACAACTGTGGTAAGAACTTTGGAATCCGCAACAAAAAATGGCCAGCTAAAAACTCTTTCCGGAAAAACCCAACTGTTTATTCAACCCGGGTTTAATTTTCAATTTGCCACCGGACTAATTACAAATTTTCACGTGCCAAAATCCAGTTTACTTATGTTGGTATCCGCCTTTGCCGGGAAAAAAACTTTGTTTAATTTGTACCAAAAGGCCATAACCAAAAAATTTAGATTTTTTTCTTTTGGTGACGGAATGTTAATTTTACCTTAGGGGCCTGTGGATATTTATTTTTGTTTTTCCCATCAATTTATTATTATTTTAAATCGAATTTAAAATAAATCGCATAAATAAGGCAAAAATTAATACCTAATTTTTTATTTTCCCTAGAATAAGCCCCAACTCTCTTGACACGTTTTAAAAACCCTTGATTTTATTGGGTTTTTTAGTTAAGATTTAAACGTCTACACAAATTATTAAAAAAAATGGAGACACAAAATTATGACAAAGTCAGAAATTTTGCAGGCCTTAGCCGACAAGCTCGGTAAAACCCGCAAAGAAGTCAGCGAATTCATGGACGCCATGGTGGAAATGGCCTATGCCGTGACCAAAAAAGAAGGCGAATTTGTAATCCCAGGAATGGGCAAATTACAAAAGAAGCATCGCGATGCCAGAATGGGTCGCAACCCAGCCACCGGCGCCAGCATTTCAATTCCGGCCAAAACCGTTCTGAAATTCCGCGTAGCCAAAGCTGCCAAAGACGCCATCCTGTAATTTCCATTACAAACTTAAACCATCCCGCCTAGTCGGGGTGGTTTTTTGTTTTATGATTTTTATGGTATAATATACAAATGAAAATACATTTTAATAAAATCTTTCTAGAAACCAAAAAGCAATTTGAAATAGTAGACATTACCAGCCATGTACAAAAAGCTGTTTTGGAATCAGGCATAAAAAACGGCATCGTGGCAGTTTTCTGCCCTCACACCACTGCAGCTATAAGAATAAACCATAATGAGCCGTTGTTACTACAAGACATTATGAAAACTCTTTACCGCTTGGTGCCCATAGATCAAAGCTATAGCCATGACTTATTTGAGGTCAGACAAAATGTGGCTCCAAACGAACGAAGCAATGGCCATGCCCATGTAAAAGCTTTTTTGCTTGGTTCTTCGGAAACCTTACCAATTGATAAAAATCAGCTTTCTATTGGCGCCAAACAAAGCGTAATGTTTATTGAACTTGATGGTGGTAGGAGTAGAGAAGTTCATTTGCAAATATTGGGCGAATAAACGATCGCAGATACCTGCCCGCCATTGCTTGAGCTCAGGCGATTGCAGGCGGGCGCTGATAAAAACAGATATCGCTGATAGTCTATAAATTTAACATTGGATATATTACTTTATTTAATTTGAAAAGTTTAGAAAAATTAAATAATCAGATATCTGCGTCATCTGCATAAATCTGCGTATCTGTGGTATAAATTCAAAATCAACAACTCTTAAGAAGGGTCGGTCTTAAGAAAATATTAAGAGACTGAAAAACAAAAAATTACTAACGAAAGGAAATTAATGGATTATCCAACTTATCAACTCTTAGTCGTTAATGCTTTGAGTGATCTTTATTCCAAAACATTAACCTACCTGCCAAATGTGGTGGTAGCAATTATTGTATTGATTGTCGGCTGGATTCTGGCAATTTTTTTAAGCAAGCTAATTGTCAAAGTTTTGGAAGTCATCAAGGTTGACTTGCTGGCTAACCAATTAGGTTTGCAAAACTTAGGCGCCAAAATGGACAAGAAGCTGAGCATCGCAGCCTTGGGCGGATGGCTGGTTAAATGGTTCTTTTTCTTAGGTAGTTTCATTGCCGCTGCCGATATTCTAGGCCTAAATGCTGTATCATCGTTCTTGTACCAAGATGTGCTATCTTATGCCGGGCAAGTTATTATTGCCATGGCGATTCTCTTACTCGGGATGCTAGCCGCAAACTTTTTTGCCGGCATTGTCAATTCGGCTGTTAAAGCCAGTGGCTTGCATAAAGGTGAGGCCTTGGGCGCATTAACCAAATGGGCCATTGTTGCCTTTAGTGTGATTGCCGCTTTATCACAATTGCAAATTGCCACAGCGTTCTTGCAAGACTTATTCCGAGCTATTGTCGCCATGTTAGCCATTGCCGGCGGTTTAGCCTTTGGCTTGGGCGGACAGGGGACAGCCAAGCGAATATTGGAAAGCGCGGAAGAAAGTTTAAAATCTTAAACATTCGCAAAAAATACTGTATACTATTCTCAGGCTTCGCACTATGCGAAGCCTGAGAATTTTTTTATGTCTATGATTAGAAAACTACTTACAACCTTTATTTTAATCTTTATTGGCATCGGGCTATTGGGTATTTACTACGTTATTAGGCTCAAAAACGCCCCCAAACAGGTTAAAATACCGGCCAAGGCTCAAGAGGTCACCTTGCGCTTTATTGAAGGCTGGAACACAACGCAGATTGCCTCCTATTTAAATTATGACGGGGATCGCCCGCAACTTGCTCATATCGTAAACAGTGCGGATTTTTTAGCCGCGCAAAAACAATTTTCCACAAAAGATTATCCACTTCTGGCATCCAAGCCGGAAAAGGCTGACCTGGAGGGTTTTTTGTTTCCGGACAGTTACCGCTTTTACCAATCAGCACTAACCCTCGCTTCCAGTACACCGGCAGAAATCAGCAACGCCATAATTAAAAAAATGCTGAATAACTTTTCTTTAAAATTTACGCCGGAAATGCAAAAGCAGGCGGACAAGAAAAATTTATCCGTTTATAAAATTATTACTTTAGCTTCGGTGATAGAAAAAGAAACTGGTGGTAGCATGGCGGAAAAGAAGACAGTGGCCGGCATATTTTATAACCGATTAAAAATCGGTATGCCTTTGCAAAGTGATGCTACGGTAAATTATGCAACCAAAAAAGATCTCCCCAGCCCGACAGAAGCAGACACTAAAATTGATTCTCCATACAACACTTATAAATACCCGGGGTTACCCGCGGGACCCATTTGTAACCCGTCTTTAAACTCCATAATTGCCGCGTTGGAACCCGATAATACCGACTACCTATATTTCCTCCATGACCAAAAAACCGGCCAAGCCTACTACGCCAAAACCTACGATGAGCACTTGGCTAACAAGTACAAATATTTAAAATAATTTCAGTCTACAAAACAATGTAATTACATTGTTTTGTAGACTGAAGAAGATTAAATAATTTATTACAATCTATCTATCTCACAAAAAAAATGCACGGTTGTGCATTTTTTTATATTTGATTGTAAGATAATTTTATTCTAATTTACTGCCGACAAAATTTTGGTAGCCGTTTAAGAATTCCAAAATCGGGCTTTCATTTTTTCCTTCCAGTTGCAACGAACTAATTTGCAAAGCGGTGTTTTGTCCGCAAACCAGAATTCCTTGCTCTAGCACAGTCCCGGGAGAATTTTGCCCCACTGGCCAATCAATGACCGGATAACAACCGGTAATTTTTAATTTTTTTTCATTCCACATAGTCCAAATTCCCGGCCAAAGGTAAAAGGCGCGAAATTGATTATATATTTCCTGCGAAGGCTTATTCCAATCTACCTTCCCGTCATTTTTGGATATAATACTGGTGTGGCTAACGCCGGTTTCCACTTGGGGGAGGGGAGTAATTTTACCGGAAGTATAATCTGTCACTACTCCACTAATAATTTTAGCGGACAACTTGGCTAACTTGTCAGAGAGCGTAAAATAATTATCATCCGGTTCAATAGCCATAATTTCTTGGGCGATGAGCGGGCCGGTGTCCACTTGTTCATCTAAAATAAAAATGCTGGTTCCGCTGTGACTATCACCGTTTAACAATGTTGCCTGAATTGGGGACGGTCCGCGGTATTTTGGGAGTAATGAAAAATGCACATTAATAGTTTTATGCGGGGGCAAATTTATAACTTCCACAGGTAAAATTTTGCCGTAAGCCACAACCACAAAAATATCCGCATTCAAACCTTGTAACGTAGCCAAAAATTCCTGGTTATTTTTTACTCGTTCCGGTTTATGCATTGGCAATTTTAAATCAACAGCCAGCGCGGAAACCGGACTTTCCTGCAATATTTGTTTCCTACCCACTTTCACATCCGGATTGGTCACTACAGCTAAAATTTCGTGCTCTTTTTTTAAAGCTTCCAAAATGGGCAAGGCGACATTGGCAGTGCCAAAAAAAACAATTTTCATAAAGTTTACTAATACGCGATACAAATTAACAAATGCACAAATGATACAAATAACTACAAATTCCGTAAGTTAACATTTGTAAATATTTGTTTCATTTGTCTATTGGTATATTTGTATCTTAAATTATTTGTTTAATTACTTTTCTTAAAATTTCCGCTTCCACGCGACAGTCTACTAAAGCGTCATGTAGATTAATGGGCTTTTTTACTTTGAGCATCTTAAGCATAGATTCAATGCCAAAACCCGCAAAATTTTTAACGGACTTTAGGCGATTTTTTGCAGCCAAGTAGGGATAAAATAATCCCCACAATTCAAAGTAATGATAATCAAACTTCCATTTTATCCCTGTAATGCGATAACTTTCCAGTAAAAACCGTTTATCGTTATAGCCGACATAAAAAGCCTGAATAACATTATGACCGAAAGTACGGTCAAACTTTTTTAGCACTTGTTTTAACTCCGGAGCGTCTTTTAACATTTCCAAAGTAATTTTATTTACTTTCATGGAAGCCCGATCGCGAGTCTTCCAGCGCCTGGGTTTAACATAAGAAGAAAAAAACTTTTTTTCCTTTAAAGTTTTTTTGTCCAGCAAAACCGCGGACAATTGTAAAATTTCATGTTTGCCCAAATCAAACCCGCTAAACTCAGTGTCTATAAGTAAGATGTCTTTTTTGAAATTCATAGATTTTACGAAATACGAACCTTTACGAACTTACGAATTTTCCCGCGAGCTTTGTTCGTAAGTTCGTAGGCATTCGTACTTCGTAAAAAATTATACTTCTTTAATTATTCTTCTAAATATTTCCGCTTCCAGGCGCACTTTTTCCATAGCGTCGTGTGGGTGCTTTTGTTTTAATTTAAAATAGTCCAAAAAGGTGTTAAAGGTAGGCATTTTTTTTAAACCATAATTCAAGGTGTACAAATACCCCAAAGTCCACAATTGTACCACGTGCTCGTCGTAATCAAAAGGAACTGCGGCTCTTTTGAAAGAAGCTTTTAAAAACAATAACTGCTGAAAGCTGTGAGTGGCTAACAGCAGGTCGCGCCCGAATTTTTGGTGAAATTTCTTTATACAATCGTAAATTTTCGGGCTTTTGCGCAGGATTTCCGGACTGGCATTTAGTAATTTTGCGTGAGCATTTATGACACTGTCTAAATAGCTAACCTTAATCAGGCTATTAAAATTATTTTTCTCCAATAAATTGTCTTTATCCAGCAGTACGGCTGAAAGCTGAATGACGGAATCTTTGTCGGAATCAGTGCCGGTTGTTTGAATTTCAAAAAATAATAGGTCTTTTATAAATCTCATAATTGAGCTTATCAGCTTATCAGCTTATCAGCCGACCAGCTCTTAACTATTTCTTCCCCTTGAGAATATTTTTTTATTAAATCAATAATTAAAATGCCGTTAATGTGATCAATCTCATGCTGTGCCACGCGGGCAATCCAGCCGTCATCGGAGAATTTTACTTTTTTGCCGTCGGCGTTCCAGGCTTCTATAGTGACTTTTTTCGGTCGGCGCACCATGCCAAAAACTTTCGGGATAGACAAACAGCCTTCTTCCAGATCAATCTTTTTTAAACTACGCGATACCACTTTCGGATTATACAAAGCCATTAACGGCACACCGTTTTTTTCCAAATTAATCACAATCAATTTTAGTGATTTTCCAACCTGTGGCGCGGCTAAACCAATCCCGTCGGCATTGCGCACGGTATCTATCATATCTTTAGTCAATTTTTCAATTTCTTTGGATAACGGAAAAACCACCGGCTCAGTCGGGTTTCTTAAAAATTTATTTGGGAATTTTAAAATTGGTAAAATCATAGTGCTAAATTTTGGACTGCTAAGGAGCAGAAGCTCCCTGCTTTTTTTCCAAATTATTTTTCTTGATTAAATAGGCAAATAATCTGCCCGGGGTTTTGGCATTTTTATTTTCCATAATTTGTCCGGCAAGGCCTCGCAAATAGTTATGGTCATAAAGTACTGCCATTTTTAAATAAAACGCAAAGTGTTTTTTATCGTTCAACTTAACCGACAACTCGTCAGCCAACAAATGAGTAGGGGAGTGTAAATGCGGATTTACTTTAGGCTTGTCCTGATTTTTGGCTTTAAATTTGCCGATGTTTCTTATGGATTCCATATATGGAAATTATATCTTATTTTGACGAATTTGGAAAAAAGCACCGGCGGAAGACTCGTGAGTCCGCCGCCGGTATGCCGATGAAGGTCGTAAATCCTACCTACTTCAGCCCGAGAACATTGAGCTGGCCATTCTGCAAGGTGGCGCGATGCTTAACAACGCCCTTTCCATCCGCAACCGAATGGTCAATTGAAATGATTGTGCAAGGAGCGGAATTTGCCTTAAAGTCCATCTTACACACCACAACGACCTCCTTGCTCCCACTGGTGAGGGAAATCCCAACCCGGATGATCTCGCCGGATTGTGAAAACTTGAACGCAGTGTGATTGTGGCGATCATTCCAAAGTTCTGCGTGTTTTTCTCTGAAATACCCGAATGTGGCACTGGTCAGTTGACCGTACCAGAACACATACTTCATAGCGTTCCCGGAATCAGAGAACATCATGACAAACTCAATCGTGCTAACAGGTTTCTCCATTTAGCACCTCCTTTATCTTGTGTCATAGGGATAAAAAAACGTGCGGCCGTTTCCAGCCGTACATCTTTTAGCCTGTACAGTTTACCCTAAATTGGTTGATTTGTCAAGAGAAAACGGCTATAATTAAAGTATTATGAGTAAAGTTTCAATAGCCGGACTAAAAATAGACGTAGCTACAAAATCTGACTTTTTAAGCCAGATTCTTTTACGCATCCGACAAAACCAAAAAACTTGGGTTATTACTCCTTACTCGGAATTTTTATATCACGCCCTGCGCGATAATAAGCTAATGGAAACTTTAAACCAAGCCGACTATGCGGTGGCCGATGGTATTGGAATTTTTTGGGCAAAAAAATATTTGGAACTGCCATTAACGGCACAAAACTTTTACGGCAAAATATTTCAGGCCTTATGGCAAATAAAATATTCTCTCTTGGCCATTGTCTTTAACCCTAAATGGATTAAATCCGCGCTCCCGGAAAAAATTCCCGGTAGTGATTTAATTTGGGATTTGGCTAAACTGGCGAGTGATAATAACTTTTCCATTTATTTACTGGGCGGATTTAACGACACGCCAGAACTGGTTGCACGCAATTTAAAAATTGAAAATTTAAAATTGAAAATTGTGGGGGCAAGTAATAAACACCCAGATGATCCTTCTCTATACGATGATATAAAAAACGCTTCGCCTGACATCCTTTTAGTAGCCTACGGGCCAATTAAGCAGGAGCGCTGGATAGCCGAAAACTTACCAAATTTGCCTGTAAAACTGGCTATTGGACTGGGCGGTACCTTTGACTATTTGGCCGGAAAAGTGCCCTTGCCACCCAAAATAATGCGTGCAAAGGGCTTAGAATGGCTCTGGCGCCTATTTACCCAACCAAAGCGAATTACCCGAATTTTTAATGCCACTTTTGGATTAATTCAAGCTTTGTTGCGCTATAAAGTTTTTATTAGTTTACCTTACCGGAAAAATGAAGTTTCTGTTGTGATTAATAATGAGGGGAAAATTTTAATTGGCTTAAGAAGTCAACGCGACAAGTTACTCAAAGACGTTGGAGAAACCGATGCGGTCAAAATGAACAACTACTGGCAACTTTCTCAAGGCGGAGTTGACGATGGGGAAGATTTGGAAGTGGCGGCCAAGCGCGAACTTTATGAAGAGCTAAGAATAAAAAACGTAAAGCTGATAAAAATTTCTTCTCAGACTTTTTGTTATGACTGGCCGGAAGCCAAAAGGCCAGCATTGTTTAACTCATATAAATTCCGCGGTCAAGAGCAACATATAGTTTATTTTAAATTTTTAGGACTGGATAATGAAATTATTCCTGACGAATATGAATTTTCCGAGACCAAATGGGTAAGCCCGGAAAATTTAGCGACCGAAGTCCATCCGGAAAAAGCTCCTTTGGCAAAAATCATCCAAGCGGATTTGAAGGAAATGCAAGAAAAAGCTATAATATAATGGCAATTTCGTTTTAAATCTTACATCCTAAATCTTACATCTTATATGATCCGCACTCGTTTCGCCCCCAGCCCTACCGGTTTTGTCCACATTGGCAGTTTGCGCACTGCACTGTTTGCTTTTTTGTTTGCCCGGCACAATAACGGACAAATGATTTTACGCATAGAAGACACCGACCAAAGTCGCCAAGTGGAAGGCGCTGTGGAAAATCTTTTAAAAGTCATGAAGCATATTGGCATTGAGTTTGACGAAGGATTTTATTTGGATGAAAACAATGTGGCGCAAGAACGTGGTGCCTTTGGCCCATACTTACAATCTCAAAGACTTGAGCTTTACCAAAAATACGCGAGTGATTTAATTGAAAACAAACACGCCTACTATTGTTTTTGTTCTTCCGAACGACTGGATGAATTGCGCAAAGAGCAAACCGCGCTAAAAAAACCGCCGATGTACGACGGGCATTGCAGAAGTTTGAGCCCGGAAGAAATTCAAACCAAACTGGCGGAATTAAAAGCTAGCGGGAAAAACCCGGTAGTTCGTTTTGCCATACCCAAAGAAGGCCATACAGTAATTCACGATTTAATTTACGGAGAAATGACTTATGAAAATAAATTATTAGATGACCAAGTAATTTTAAAGTCCGACGGTTTCCCCACCTATCACTTGGCTGTGGTAGTGGATGACCACCACATGGAAATAACCCATGTTATTCGTGGTGAGGAGTGGATTCCTTCAACCCCCAAACATATTTTAATTTACCAAGCCCTCGGCTGGCAGCCTTCGCAATTTGCCCATTTGCCGTTAATTTTAAATCCGGACAAATCCAAACTGTCCAAACGTCAAGGCGATGTGGCAGTGGAAGACTTCTTAGCTAAAGGTTACTTAAAAGAAGCGCTGATAAATTTTGTGGCTTTTTTGGGTTGGAATCCAAAGACCACGCAAGAGATTTTTTCTTTGGAAGATTTAATAAAAGATTTTG
>Ga0172379_10006914_pt1 | contig 14962 bp, 20 predicted proteins | sample GrowelOW334metaG_FD_119756 | JGI IMG/M metagenome (GOLD analysis project Ga0172379, IMG submission 119756) | Groundwater microbial communities from an aquifer near a municipal landfill in Southern Ontario, Canada - Groundwater well OW334 metaG | ecosystem: Environmental > Aquatic > Deep...
AATTTGTTGCCATGACAGGTGATGGAATAAATGATGCACCGGCGCTCGCCCAGGCTGATATCGGCATAGCTATCGGATCAGGAACAGATGTAGCAGCAGAGACAGCCGATATTATCCTGGTTAAAAGCAATCCCTTGGACATTTTAGCGCTTATTTTATTTGGAAGGGCTACATATAACAAGATGATACAGAATTTGCTTTGGGCTATCGGTTACAATGCATTTGCAATTCCTCTTGCAGCCGGTGCTTTATATTCTTATGGAATACTTATTTCCCCTGCAATTGGGGCTGTGTTAATGAGTTTAAGTACAATTATAGTTGCTTTTAATGCCAGGTTGTTAAAAGCGGATAAGTCATTAAAATTAATTAAAAAACATGAAAAAGGAGAAATTTTATGATGTTTTTTTCATTTGGTATTGCCTATTCATTAGAGCTGATAGCTTTAGTTTTTGGCGTAGGTCTGTTTATCTTTTTAAAAACACACCAGAATAAATTAAGAAAAGGGCTTTTGCTTTTTGTTGCATGGCTTGTAATTGTTATTTCATCACTTTCAATAATCTGCACCACAGTTCATACAATTAAATTTTGGAGCGGCGGTTATTACAAATCAATGATGATGATGCATAAGCATATGATGGAAAAAGGAAAAGACATGATGGAAAAAAGTAAAGATATGATGAAATCCGATAATGGTAATTACTAATCATTAATTTCCTAAAAATCATTTGAGTATCTATAAGTTCTTATAGGTACTCATTTTTTGGATAAATAAAGGATAAAATTATGGAAGAAATGAATGCTATCAAAATGCTGCTTGATGAACATGTAACGATTATGAGGATGATAGGCTTACTGGAAAATTTAGCTAAGAATATTAAAAAATTTGAAAAAACAAATTTGGATTTTTACAAAACCGTTGTTGATTTTTTCAAGACCTATGCCGATAGATGCCATCATGGAAAAGAAGAAAAGATTTTTTTCAATAAATTAAAAAGCAAACCTTTAAATGAAAATGAAAAAAAAATCCTTTACGAACTGATCGAAGAACATAAAGCTGCAAGAAAATTTGTATCTGAAATAGATAAATTAAAAGAATCCAAAGATTTTATTAAATTATCTGAGGTTATTAATAACTTGGTCAATCTGTATAAGATGCATATCAATAAAGAAAACACCATGTTTTTCTACCCAACTTTTAAGTATTTTTCTGAAGATGAAAAAAAAGCTCTTTTAAATGAATTTATGGAAGAAGATCGAAAAGTCATCAATGAAAAATATCAGAAAATTGTTTTTCAGTTATCCGATTACTTAAAAAACTAAAGTTTTTTTTATCTTTAAAAATCAATTTTTAATGCTATAAAAAAAGGTTTGGATGAATTTGCTGAATGCAAAAATATTGCCAATTCACCTACAGGAAAATAAAATCAAATCATCTTAATTAAAAACTTTCAATAGACTTCTTTATTAGTTTAGTAAAATAGAGATAAATTTTTAACAATGTTCTGGTTTCAAAAATTTTTTATTTTTTATTTTTTTTTTAAATCTATTTTTTTTGGCAAGCGAAAACCTATATCGATATTTCTCGATAATTTTTATTGACAAACTTTATTTTTAATTTTAAATGTAAACTAAACAAGGAGATAAATATGAATGTTTTTAAAAATTTATATCAGGATGCTGATTGGAAAATCGAAAAGCATGTTCCAGTAATTGAAATCTTAAATCCTCCCAAGAAAAAAGAAAATATTCAAATCATGGTCAGTATCGGCAAAGCAGTTCCTCATCCGAACACAACTGCGCATCATATCCGATATATTGAATTATATTTTCAACCTAAAGATGAAAAATTTCCCTATCAGATAGCAAGGGTAGAATTTAATGCCCATGGCGAAGCCGTTGAAGGTGCTGATAAAAGCTCTATTTATACTGATCCTTTGGCAACGGTTAATTTCAAAACTGAAAAAGAAGGAACTATTTATGCTTCTTCATATTGCAACATTCATGGTCTTTGGGAAAGCGCGCTTGAATTAAGATTTAAGTAAGAAATTATTTTTGCAGTAATGTTTTATTAAACTTAAAAAAACGAAATTGTCTTAGGAACAAATATGAAAAAGGTTACTTTTAAAAAAAAACCGATAACCTTAGTCGGCAGAAATATAAAAATTAATAACTATGCTCCGGATTTCAAAGTTTTTGGAAAAGATTTGGAAGAAGCATCTTTATCTGATTTCAAAGATAAAATAAAAATTATTCACTCTTTTCCTTCTTTGGATACCCAGGTATGTGATCTGCAGGTTAAGGAATTTAATAAAAGGGCTAAAAAATTAACAGATGATGTTGTAGTTGTTTCAATCAGCAAGGATCTGCCTTTTGCTCAGAAAAGATTCTGCGAAACATTTAATATAGAAAACATAAAAGTTTTTTCTGATTACAGAACATCTTCTTTCGGAATAAATTATGGTCTTTTGATAAAAGAACTCAATTTGCTGGCAAGATCAGCTCTGATTTTAGACAAAAATAATGTTATAAGATATATCCAGATAGTTGATGAAATCACAGATTCTATCAACTATGATGATCTTTTAAAAAATTTAGATCAGGTTGTAAAAAAACCAAAAGTTTTACCACAAGACATTGTGCCTCTTGTTAAATGCATGGCCTGCGAAGGCAAGGCGGCAAAAATTTCTAAAGATAAAATTAATGAAGCGCTATCCGAATTAAATAACTGGCAGCTTGTTGAAGATAAGAAATTAATTAAGGAATTTAAGTTTAAAGATTTTTTAGAAGCTAAATATTTTTTAGACCTTCTATCGATTATCGCTGATGAAGAAAATCATCATCCAGTATTTACATTAAATTATAATAAATTGAAAGTCAGCTTATCTACACATGCTATTGATGCGATAAGTGAAAATGATCTGGCAATGGCAAAAATTATTAATGAAATCAAGATGTAGATATGAGCAATTTTAATATGGAAGATTTTTCAATACTAATCGGGGGGAAGGCTGGCGAGGGAATTGATAATTCCAGCAGCCTGATAGCCAGCATCCTGAATAAATTAGGTTACTATATCTATGTTTATAGAGATTACCCTTCAATTATTAGAGGCGGTCATACTTTTTCTATAATCCGAGCCTCTGTCAATAAAGTAAATGCACATAGTAATAAGATAGATTTTCTTTTAGCTTTGAATCAGGATGCGCTAGATTTTCATAAAGATAAGTTAACAGATTCTGCGATAACCGTTTTTGATTCTTCAAAAATTAAGTCTGATGGAATTGCAATTGATTGCTTAAAAATAATCAAGGAAGAAAAAGCTATTGAACTAATGAAAAATACTATAATAATCGCTGCTTTTTTTAAGATTATCGGCATAAATTTTGAAATAATTGAAAATGTTTTAAAGGAAAAAGAGTTAAAGGAACTTGAACTCAATTTGCTCGTTGCTAAAAGAGGTTATGCTGAAGTACAAAAAATGTTGGATCTAAAAACTATTTCATCTATTCAAAGACCTATTGTCTCAGGCAATGATGCAGTTGCTTTAGGATTGATCAATGCAGGTCTGGATGCTTATCTTTCCTATCCCATGACGCCGACATCTAATATTTTGCATTTTATGGCCCAGTTAGCTGAAAAATTCGGTTTAAAGGTCATTCATCCTGAAAGTGAACTCGCAGTGATTCTGATGGCCCTTGGTTTTGCTTCTATGGGCTGCAAAGCTGCTATCGGCACATCCGGAGGCGGATTTTGTTTAATGACTGAAGGCCTTAGCTTTTCAGCAATAGCCGAACTTCCGATAGTGATAGTTATGGGTCAAAGGCCCGGTCCTGCAACCGGTCTTCCAACCTATACGGGACAAAGCGAGCTTAATTTTGTTTTAAATGCAGGCCATGGAGATTTTTTAAGATTTGTCGTAGCTCCCGGGGATTCTGAAGAAGCTTTCTACTTTTCATCTTTAGCAATGAACTTAGCATGGAAATATCAGATACCATCGATCATCTTAACTGACAAGCTGCTATCAGAAGGATATCACAGTTTTGATACAAAATGCATAAGCGAAATCAAAGAAGAAAAAGTTCCGCTTTCGGATGAGAAAAATAACTACAAAAGATATTTAGATACTAAAAACGGTATTTCTCCATTATCTTTTCCTCCCATGAAAGATAATGTGATAAAGATCAATAGTTATGAGCATGATGAGTCAGGAATTACTATTGAAGATGCCAAAATTACAAAAGACATGCAGGAAAAGCGTTTTAAAAAACAAAAATATTTAGAAGATGAACTTGAAAATTATCCAACAATTGCCACATATGGAAATAATAAATCAAAAACAGCGCTGATCTGTTTTGGATCAAATAAAGGAGTATGCATTGAAATAGCCAAGAAGCTGGATCTTTTTGTAATCCAGATAGCTATATTTAGCCCTTTTCCGATAAAAAAATTAAAGGAAGCTGTTAAAGATTTGGAAAAGATTATCTGTGTTGAGAATAACTTCAATGGCCAGATGGCTAACATTATCCGCTCCTATGGTGTTATTCCCCATTTTAAAATATTGAAATATGACGGACGGCCTTTTACTACGGAAGGATTAGAAGATGAATTGAAAAAGGTGATGAAATGAATCAACTTGATTTAAAAACGAATACAACAAACACCTGGTGTCCCGGATGCGGAAATTTTTCAATTTTAAATGCGATAAGAGATGTTTTGATCACTTTGGTAAATGAAGGAACGCCAATTGAAAATTTTATGCTGGTTTCCGGTATTGGCTGTCATGCAAAAATTGTTGATTATATTAATGTAAACAGCTTTTACTCACTTCATGGTAGGGCAATCCCGGCTGCTGAAGGGATCAAGCTTGCCAATCCCAATTTAAAAGTAATTGTTTTTGCAGGAGATGGTGATGCATATGGAGAGGGAATGGAGCATTTGATTTTTGCTGCCAAAAGAAATATCGATATCACAACGATAATTCATAACAATAGGGTCTACGGACTTACAACAGGGCAATTTACTCCGACATCTCCTCTTGGATATGTCGGTAAGTCCACTCCCCAGGGATCCTGGGAAAGACCTATTAATCCTTTGGATTTAATGCTCTCTAGCGGAGCGACATTTATTGCTAGGGCTGCATCTCATGGGATAGATTTTTTAAAAAAAGTTCTTAAGGAAGCTATCCTGCATAAGGGTTTTTCCATGATAGATGTGCTTCAGGTATGTGTGACTTATTACAACATGTATGAATATTATACTAAAAGGGTTTATGAGCTGAGAGATCATGATCCATCGAACTTTGATAAGGCCCTTAATAAAATACGTGAGTGGAACTATTCAGATGATTCTAAAATACCTCTTGGTATTTTTTTCAAAACAAGTATGCCTTCATTTGAAGAGAAATACATAAATTTCAAGAAAAAAGAAATGGATAGAACTTCAGAAATAGATAATGTTTTAAAAAGTAAATATTAACTGAAAACCTTAGGAGTTAAAAGTTTATGAAACCTAAAATCATGGTGCTTTACTATAGCATGTTTTCTAACACATATCTTATGGCCAAAGCTATATCCAAAGAGATTGAAAAAGAAGGCGGAATTGCTCTTCTTAGAACGGTTAAGGAACTTATCCCTGAGGAAGTTATTCAAAAAGATAAAAGAATGAAAAATGCCAAGGAAATGCAAAAAGATGTCTTAATCGCAAAAATAGAAGAACTGGAAGGAATCGATGGAATAATAATCGGATCTCCAACCCGTTTTGGAAATATGTGTTCGCAGCTTAGAAATTTTTGGGACCAGACTGGCTCTCTTTGGATGAAAGGCTCTCTGATTGATAAACCAGCAGGGGTATTTTGCTGTACGGCTTCAATGCATGGAGGACAGGAGACTACCTTGATTTCCATGATGTTCACACTTATTCATCATGGAATGATGATACTAGGTGTGCCCTATAGTGTGAAAGAGTTAGTTGAAACTAAACGCGGGGGAACACCTTATGGACCTACAGCAGTAGTCGGAGTTGAAGCCAACGAGCCTCCAACTGAAAGTGATTTAAAGATAGCTGCTTATCTTGGAAAAAGAATAGTTGAAGTTTCAAGGAAATTAATTAGAAAATGAGATTTTTTTAACAATAATTTTGATCAGTTTTAAAAAACGAATATTAGAAATAAAACTGATGAATTTTAAGAAAATAGAAAAGATTTAATTTTTTTATAAAAAACAGGAGGAATAATGCAAAAATATATATGTAATGTATGCGGTTGGATCTATGATCCCGAAAAAGGATTGCCTGAAAGGGGAATTAACCCGGGAACCAAATTCGAGGATTTGCCAGGCGATTTTACCTGTCCTGAATGCGGTGTTGGAAAAGATCAGTTCTCACCATTATAAAAATATATGGAAAATGAAAACTGTCAGGTTGTTTTAAACAAGTGCTCGTATGGTCTATACGTTGTGACCTCGCATTTGGATGGTAAAATCAATGGACAGATTTCAGATGCGCTAATGCAGGTAACCGCATGTCCTCCAAAAGTGGCTTTGAGCATCAATAAAAATGAACTTACACATGATTATATTTTAAAAAGCAGAGTATTTGGTGTTTCAGTGTTAGAGAAAAAAGCAGATTTATCAATCATTAAAAACTTTGGATTTCAGACAGGAAGAAAAATCAATAAGTTTGAAAAGATAAAATATGTTCTGGGAAAAACCAATTCACCGCTTTTGATCGAGAGTATTGCTGCAACCTTTGAAGTGGAAGTATTCGAAGATGTAGATGTTGGAACTCATAGGTTATTTATCGGCGATGTGATCTTTGCAAAAATGATAGAGAATACTGAGGTATTAACCTATGAATATTACAGAAAAAGATTAAAGTCTGAAATCCATCCAAATTCTCCTTCATATTTAGAAGAAAAAAAATAATTTTTTCTTTTAGCTTCGAATTAAGAAAAAAATACGATAACAATGGAATTAAATTTTTTTTTATCGATAATAAAAAAAAAGGGCTCTGCTTATGAATAAAGGCATAATAACTGCAATCAGAGGAAGTGTTGTCGATGTTTGTTTTTCTAAAAAAATTCCGAGGATCAATAGCGAACTTAAGATAGAAATAGAGAATAATAAGAATGTCTTTTTAGAAGTAGTCATGCATCTTGGCAATAATCAGGTCAGATGTATTGCTTTAACATCGAATGAAGGCTTAGCTAAGGGAAATGAAGTTATTGACATGGAAAACCCTATAGAAGTACCTATTGGAAAAGAATTGCTAGGAAGAGTTTTTAATCTTTTCGGAGAAACAATTGACGATCTGCCAAAAATTACTACAAGTTCAAAAAAAAGTATTTATCAAAATCCTATAACCTTAGCCCAAAGAGAAACAAAACAGGAGATTTTTGAAACGGGAATTAAGGCAATTGATTTGCTCTCTCCTATCGAAAAGGGAGGAAAAGCCGGGCTTTTTGGGGGAGCCGGAGTTGGAAAAACAGTTTTAGTTACAGAAATGATTCATAATATGGCTAACCAATACAAAGGTGTCAGCATTTTTTGCGGTATTGGAGAGAGAAACCGGGAAGGGGAGGAGATTTATTCTCAGATCAAAGAACTTAACATGGCTGAAAAAACAATTTTGCTTTTTGGACAGATGAATGAACAGCCGGGAAACAGATTTCGTATTGGACATGCAGCTTTGACGATGGCAGAATATTTTAGAGATGTAGAACATCAAAATATTTTATTGTTGATCGATAATATTTTTAGATTTATACAGGCAGGATCAGAGGTCTCCGGTTTATTGGGACATATTCCTTCCAGGGTCGGATATCAGCCAACCCTGGCAAGCGAGCTTGCTGAGCTTGAAGATAGAATATGTTCTACCAAGTTTGCATCAATTACATCTGTTCAGGCTGTATATGTGCCCGCTGATGATTTTACTGACCCCGCAGCTGTTCATACTTTCGGTCATTTGTCATCTAGTATTTTACTTTCAAGAAAGAAAGCAAGTCAGGGATTTTATCCTGCAATTGATCCGCTTTTATCTCAATCTAAAATGTTAAATGAGACGATAGTAGGAGAAAGACATTATCGGATTGCACAGAAGGTTAGAGGGACTTTAGCAGAATATGAAGAGCTTAAAGATATAATTGCTATGCTCGGAATTGAAGAGCTTTCCAACGAAGATCAAAAAAAAGTTAATAGGGCAAGAAGAATGGAAAGATTTTTAACCCAGCCCTTTTTTTTAACCGAAAAATTTACAAACATTCCAGGTAAAACCTTAACAATTGATGATACGTTGAATGGGTTTGAGAAAATATTGAATGATGAGTTTTTTGATTATCCCGAAAAGTCATTGTATATGATTGGAAAAATAGAAGAAGCTAAAAAATGATGACACTAAAAATTTTTACACCTTCGAAGGTTCTAAAAGAGATTTCCGTAAAAAAAATTATTGGTGAAGATACCAATGGTTCTTTTTGTCTGCTGCCAAGACATATTGATTGTGTAAGGATTTTGGTTCCTGGTCTTTTAATGTATGTTTCCGATGGACCTGACAAATATGTTGGCATAGATGAGGGCGTTTTAGTTAAATGCAAAGATGAAGTTAGAATTTCAGTTAAAAATGCAGTTTATGGAATAGAACTTGGAAAAATTAAAGAAAAATTGGATACAGATCTCAAAAAAATAGATGAAAATGAAAAAAAAGTAAGAAGCATACTAATGGAGATAGAAGTTGATTTTATAAAAAAATATGTTGAGACGACAAAAACATGAGTGAAAAGGACTTTAAAAAAATTTTAGAGAAAAAAGAAAAAGACAAACTGATGGCTAAACAGAGAAAAAACAGAATGTGGCTAAGCCTTGGAATGCTGGGAATTGTGGGTTGGTCCATAGTTATTCCTGCTTTTATCGGCATCGGCATTGGCATTTGGATAGATAAAAAATTTATAACACAATTTTCTTGGACTTTGATGCTTATGTTTTTGGGATTAATTATAGGATGTGCCAATGTTTGGTATTGGATATCAAAAGAAAGAAAATCAATAGAAAAGGATAAAAAATGACTTTTATTTATGATCTTGCTTCAGCTCTTTTTGGATTTTTTGTGGGATTTTTATATTTTGGAAGTTTGCTTCTGCAGGTAAAAAAACTTTATAAATTTAAATCTTCTTTCATGCTGATCTTCGGATTTATTATCCGTTATGTTCTTTCAGGAATATCTATTTTTCTGATTCTGAAATTTGCTCAGCCAAGACAGATAATTTTATTTTTTTTGGCTTTTCTGATAGTCATGATAAGCATGATCCTGTATCAATATTTAAAAAAAAGAAAAAAAAGCTATGAAAATTAATCCTGATGAAATTATTTTTTTCTCATTTTATTTCATAAAAATAAATGCGACTATTTTATTTACATGGCTAGTAATGATTTTTCTGGTATTGATGTTTGGAATTGTCACAAGAAAACTTAAAGTCGAAAAAAATATTTCCCGATGGCAATTATTTTTAGAAGCTTTGACAGAATATGTGCAAAATGAAATAAAACAGATTACAAACCAGAAAAAAGGAATCTATCTATATTTTCTGGGTTCATTGTTTTTATTTATATCAATGTCGAACCTATTGGTAATAATACCGGGATATTTTCCTCCTACAAGTTCCTTTTCTACCACTTTAGGCCTTGCGATCTGTGTGTTTTTAGCAGTGCCGATTTTTGGCATAAAAGAAAGAGGAATTAAAAATTATTTAAAGCATTATATTGACCCATCAATATTGATGCTCCCTTTCCATCTTATGGGGGAACTTAGCAGAACGTTTGCTCTGGCAGTACGTCTTTTTGGAAATATCATGAGCGGAGTTCTGGTGGTAGGAGTCCTATTATCAATTGCGCCATTTTTTTTTCCGATATTGTTACAATTGCTAGGTTTGCTGATAGGTCAGATACAAGCTTATATTTTTTCCGTTCTGGCTGCTGTATATATTGCCGGCGGGATGGAAGCAACAAACAACTAATCATAAAGGAGATATTATGAACAGTATAGATATCATTGCAATGACCTCGATAATTACCGGAGGTTTGACCATGTGTATAGGAGTCGTCGGACCTGCAATTGCAGAAGGTATTTCTATATCAAAGGCATTGCAATCAGTGGCCCAACAGCCGGATGAATCAAACACTCTTGTAAGAACATTGTTTGTGGGCCTTGCCATGATCGAATCGCTAGCAATTTTCTGTTTGGTAATTGCAATTGTTTTAATATTCACAAATCCATTTTGGAATTATGTTATTGCACACGCAGGAAAATAAAAATGAAAGTTGATTTATTTACGTTAATAGCCCAAATAGTAAACTTTTTGATATTGTGTTTTCTTCTGTATTTTTTTCTGTTCAAGAAAATAATCAAAGTTATGGATGAAAGAAAAAAAATGGTTGAATCCAATATAAACGAAGCCAGCGAAATGAAAAAAAATGCTCAAATGGCTGAAAAAGATTATCTTCAGAAACAGCAAGATTTAGAGAATTTAAAAAATCAGATTATTGAAAAAACAAAAAATGAAACCAAAAAGCAGCAAGAAGATCTGGTTAACAATTCAAAAAAAGATGTTGAGCAGCAGAAAATAAAATGGAATGAAGATATTTTAAGGCAAAAAGAAAATTTTTTGAGTGATCTTAGAAGTGAGATAATTAAAAAATTTATTGATCTTTCATCTAAAATCTTGGTAGATCTCTCAAGTCAATCTTTACAATCTGTGATAATAGAACATTTTTTAGAAAATCTAAAAAAAGAAAAAATCGATATTCAGGAAAAAAATGTTGTTTTGGAATCATCTTGGGAATTAAATGATGATGATAAACAAAAAATTTCGGATCGTCTTAAAAAGATTTTTAATAAGGATTTATTAATTAAATATGTTGTAAACCAGGATTTAGTTTTAGGCCTCAATTTTCAGATAAATGGTAAAAGTATTAAATGGAATCTTCAGAATTATTTAAATAATTTTGAAGATGATCTTTCACAATTTTTTACAAAAATTTAAGTTTGAAAGTATGGATAATAAAGATTTAAAAAAGGTTTTTGATAATACTCTAAACGCACTCGATCAAGAGCTGAAAAAAGAAAAAATATTATCAGCTCCCCAGGAAGTTGGTATTGTCAAATCTGTCGATAAGGGAATAGCAAAAATAACGGGACTGGATAATGTTGAACTATCGGAATTGGTGAAATTTAAAAATAATAAGTTTGGGATAGTTTTTAATCTTGAGCCCGATGAGATCGGAATTGTTCTTTTGGATAAGACTGAAGAGATTCAGGAAGGTGATGAAGTTCTAAGAACAAAAAGGATAATGAGCTGCCCTGTCGGGGAAACTCTGCTCGGCAGGGTTGTCGATCCTGTCGGAAGAGCGCTTGATGAGAAAGGTCCTTTAAAAACAAATCTGAATTGGCCAATCGAAAGAGAAGCTCCAAGAATAATGGACAGATCTCCTGTTACTGTTCCTCTGCAGACAGGCGTTTTGGTCATAGATTCACTTATTCCAATTGGCAGAGGTCAAAGAGAGCTGATCATCGGCGATAGACAAACCGGTAAGACAACAATTGCGCTTGATACAATTATAAATCAGAAAGATCAGGATGTAATATGCATTTATTGTGCTATAGGTCAAAAGAGCTCTTCCGTGAAAAAAGTTGTTTTGGAATTGCAAAATCATGGAATGTTAAATAAATGCATCATTGTCGTCGCTACAGGTGAGGATTCTCCGGGGTTGAATTATATTGCCCCCTATTCTGCTACAACGATGGGAGAGTATTTTAGAGATCAGGGAAAGGATGTGCTTGTTGTTTATGATGATCTGACAAGGCATGCCTGGTCTTATAGAGAAATTTCTTTGCTGTTAAGAAGGCCTCCCGCAAGAGAAGCTTATCCGGGGGATATTTTTTATATCCATGCAAGATTGCTTGAAAGAGCCACTCACTTGAAAGATAAATTTAAAGGCGGGTCCTTGACAGCGTTGCCAATCATTGAAACCGAAGCTCAAAATATCGCAGCATATATTCCGACAAATCTGATCTCTATAACCGATGGTCAGATTTACCTCTCTCCTTCTCTTTTTCAGGAAGGTCAGCTCCCTGCAATAGATGTTGGCAAATCGGTCTCCAGAGTAGGGGGAAAAACGCAGCTTTTAGCTTATAGATCGATAGTCAAGGATTTAAGACTTACCTACTCACAGTTTCAAGAACTGGAAATATTCTCCCGTTTTGGCACGCACCTCGAAGAAGAAACTCAAAAGATTCTCGAAAGAGGATATCGCGTAAGAGAGGTATTAAAACAGATGGAATACCATCCAAAACCGGTATTTGGACAGATTGTGATTTTACAGGCTTTAATGCACGGGTTGTTTGATGATATTAAATTGGAAAACATCTCTAAAGTTAAAGAAAAAATTATTAATCATGCCTTATAAGGAATACCAGAAATTTCGGATAAAGTTATAAAAAATAATGAATTATCGGAAGAAGATCTTTCTAATATTTTATCTTTTGTCAAAGAAGTTCTTAAGGAAAAATAGACATGAGTTCTCTTGAAGGGATAAAAACGAAAATAAAAACAACTAAAGAACTTCTAGCTATAGTTAGAACTATGAAAGCTCTGGCTGCTTCATCAATACGCCGCTATCAAATAGCTTATGAATCCTCGAAAGAATATCTTGAAACCATAAGCATGGGATTCCAGATTGTTATTAAGAACAATCATCAGCATTTTATTAAAACAGATGAAGAAAAAAAAATTGGTGCAATAATTTTTGGGTCTGATCTTGGAATGTGCGGAAAATTTAATGATCAAATATCCAGCTTTTCCAAAAATTTTATGAATGAAGAACTAAAAATTTCAATAGACAATCAGAAACTAATAACTATCGGGGAACATATAACAAATAACTTTTTAGATCGTCAAATAGAAAAAAAATTATTGTTTCCAATTTCTTTGGATGGAATTGAAAAAATATTAAGTTCTGTTCTAATTACTGTAGAGGATTGGATGCTAAACCAAAATATACACCAGATAATATTGTTCTATAATAAGCCTCATGGAGAAAGTTCATATGTTTCTTCTATTAATAAAATTCTGCCGTTAAATGTTAAATGGTTGGAAGATTTAGGCAAGACTTTATGGAAAAGCAATAATTTGCCAACTTTTTTTGTTGATTCCAAAGAGCTTTTTTCCGATTTGATCAAAGAATATATTTATATTTCATTACATCAAGCTTTTGTAGAATCTTTATTGAGCGAAAATATTTCACGTTTATCTGCAATGAGATATGCAGAAAATAATATTCAGGAAAAAATAGAAGAATTGAATCTTTCTTATAATCAGCTTTGGCAAAGCAGCATTACTGAAGAAATTTTAGAGATTGTTGAAGGATATGAATCAATAGAACAAAATAAAGAAATTTAAACAAAAGATATAAAATGAATATAACCACAGGATCAATAATCGCATTAGTGATTTTATCAGCAGTTCATCTTTGTTTTATAAAAAATGAATTTGAAGTATGGAGAAAAAAACTTTTTGCTTTTTCTAGCGGTATATCAGTTGCTTATGTATTTATTGATCTCTTGCCAAAATTGTCAAGAGGAGAGACTATTTGGAGCGAATCAAATCCCAACCTTCCATTTTTAGAAAAACATGTTTATTTTTTAGCATTGCTCGGCTTTTTGTTTTTCTTAGGAATAGATTTTATTCGTACCAATCGTAAAAAAATATCATTCTGGATTCCAGCATCATCATATCTGATTTATAATGTCTTGATAGGTTATGCAATTTCCAATCCTGAAGATCCGGAAATACAGCCATTTGTGTTATTTACAATTGCAATAGCTTTGCATCTAAAAGTAAGAGATCATATCCTTAGAACAAAAGATAATTACAGTTTTAAAAATCTCGCAAGATTTTTGTTAGCCCTAGGTTTAGTGGCAGGGTGGATTCTTGGTCTAGTGATTAAATTAGATTATGCTGCTATTGCATTAATCATTGCTTTTATCGGTGGCGGTATGATGGTCAACATACTTCACTTTGAAACCAAGAGTTTTTTTAGGTCGAAACACTTTCTTTATTTTATTTTGGGAAGTTTGCTTTATTCAATTTTACTGCTTTTTTTGGGATAGTTTTTTGCATAAATCCTAAAAATTAAATCAGGATATCTTAAAATCAAATTCCCGATAAGTGATGTTAAATTTATCAAGAGCTCTAATTGATTTTTTAATTTATGATAAAAAAAACAATTTTCATTTATTTTTCAGATGACAAAAATATTTTCTTTGGATTTAATTATGATAAAATAATTTTTTTATAAATTTTTAAATGAGGAACTTATATGGAAGAAAATAACAAAGAATCAATGAAAAAAAAGATGAAACAGCACGAAGGATATTGCTGTGATGATTGGAGAAGCTGGGGGTCTTGGTTCAGCTGGGGTTCGCCTGTAGGACTTAGTATTGGTTTTTCTCTAGTTTTAACATCTATCGGACTATTTCTTTATTTTTTACACCTTAGCGGACTAATCGGTCAGTAGTTTGTTTTTTGATTTAGAATCCTTTGAAGGGTTTTAAATCAAAAGAGTCATTTGTTTTTATTTAAAAACTCTAGAATGTTTTTTATATCTGAAGAGGATAGGATTTTGAGCTTTTCAAGATCTTCTTCTTTGGCGTTTTTAAGATTTTCAATGCTTTTGAAAACTTTCAGGAGCTCTTTTGTTTTTTTAGGACCAATTTTAGGTATTTGAACAAGCTTGGTAGATATTATTTTTTTAGACCTTGTTTTTTTATGAAAAGATATTGCGATTCTATGGGCTTCATCTCTGATTTTCTGAAGAATGAACAGAATAGGAGAGGCGGAATCGATTACTATAGGATCCTTTTTATAGGGAACAAATACTTTTTCATGGGTGAGTGATTTTGTGTGTTTGGCCATTTC
>Ga0172379_10006915_pt1 | contig 14961 bp, 10 predicted proteins | sample GrowelOW334metaG_FD_119756 | JGI IMG/M metagenome (GOLD analysis project Ga0172379, IMG submission 119756) | Groundwater microbial communities from an aquifer near a municipal landfill in Southern Ontario, Canada - Groundwater well OW334 metaG | ecosystem: Environmental > Aquatic > Deep...
GGCTAGGCTGTCCGCTAAATGGACTCAAACCAAAGCCCTGGCCGATTATACTGCCTATGTTAATTATTCTGAGCTTTATAACAAATGGCTCACCATAACGCCCAAAGTTACTAGCTCGACTTATCCCTATCTTTATCTCTCCGGCGATTTTGCGGCGGAAGTAAAATATGAAGATTATTATTCTTCCGGCGACCGGCCATACGCCGCCGGCGGCTTTCATCTGACGGTTGGCTGCAAGGATAACAATATCGTCGTGTCTAATGGCGGTCTACAGAGATATGGTAAAACCCTTTCTGCGTATGCTGGCAACGGGATTTCTGGTTCATGCTATGGCGTTACTTACGCCGCTCCGAACAGCGCTACTTTCCGAGTGGAACGGCACGGCGATAGTTTACTTTACTTCGTGGACGGCAAGAAATTTTGCCAAGTTGACTATGCCCATTTGCCGGCGGTCTGCCAAGTGAATAGTTATCAAAATGCCGGTTTTGGCGCCAATAACCGCGTCTACGCCGATGACTTTAAGGTTGAATATGGGTGTTATACCAATGTTTGCGGCGATGGCGTTGTGAATACATTTCTTAATCCGTTAATAAATAACATCGTCCCCAGGCCAAAAATAGAAGAATGCGACCTTGGCGCGCTGAACGGTTTTCCGGGCAGCGGTTGTTCGACCGCTTGTAAAACTGCGACTGGTCCAGGGGTCTGTTCTGATGGCATTGATAATGATGGCGATGGCACTTGTGACTGGAACGGCTGCACAGTGACAATTAACGGCCAGAGCGAGTGGTTGCCGGCGGATTTTTCTTGCCAGAAGAATAAAGACGCTACGGATGAAGCTAATCCGAAGCCGGAGTGTTCTGATGGCATTGATAATGACGGCAATGGTTTGGTTGATTTTGACGGCTGGGATCAAGGCGCGGCTTACCGCGATTCTGGTTGCAGCAGTTTTGTTGATGAAAGTGAAAAGGGCGGCAGTCTCAGTTGGTGCGGCGACGGTATGATTGATTTTTATCTCGGCGAGACTTGCGATGATGGACAGAATAACAGCAATACCAAGGCAGATGGTTGCCGAACTGATTGTGTTCCGGCTTACTGTGGCGACAAGGTCAAGGATACCGAAGAAGAATGCGATGATGGCAATAAAAAGGATGGCGATGGTTGTTCTATTACCTGTAAAATAGAGCCAAAGCGAGATACTTGCGGCAACAGTGAGGTCGGCGAAGGTGAAACTTGCGATGACGGCAATACTGAAGATGGCGACGGTTGTTCAGCTACCTGCCAAATTGAAAGCACCGCGCCGGCTTGCAGCGACGGCATTGATAATGACAGCGACAAGTTGATTGACCTAGAAGACCCGGGTTGCGCCAATGCCGAAGATGACGATGAATTTAACCCCGGTGAACCGGCTTGCGGCAACGGCGTCCTCGAGCAGGGCGAAACCTGCGATGATAACAACACGGTTAGCGGCGACGGTTGTTCCGACAGTTGCCAAACTGAAGGCCAGCGCAAAGAGCCAGCGGTTTGCGGCAATGGTGTGGTGGAAGACGGTGAAGACTGCGATCTGGGCGACCAAAATGGCGCGGAAGACAGCGGTTGTTCCACAGTTTGTCTTTTTGCCGGCACATTGATTAATGTCAAACCCGGAGTCCTCGGCGACTTGACCGAGCGGTTGGTGGAGAATAATGAAACCCTACGGGCGATTTTTGACTCGCCAATGATGCAGTTTTTGCAGAAAGACTTCTTTAATAACCCTCAAGTTGAGGCGGTTAACGAGAATGTCGTGGTGCCGCTCCTCTTAGTGGTGGCGGTTGCCAATACCGTGGCGGCGTTGCCGACGCTCGGCTTCTTGCCTTATCTCCAATACATCTTTACCGAGCCGTTCCGCTTCCTTTTTTACCGCCGCCGGAAATATGGCGTGATTTACAACAGCTTGACCAAACAACCGGTGGATCTCGCCGTGGTGCGGCTGTATAACGCCGAAACCAACCAGTTGACCGCAACCAAAGTGACGGATAGCAAAGGCCGCTACGCCTTTGTCACTGAGCCGGGCCAGTATTACCTCAAAGTCCAGAAAGAAAATTTCATTTTCCCGTCCGATGTCCTCGGTGAACGGATCCGCGACCATGACTATGCCGACCTTTACTACGGCGCGCCGGTAGTTTTGACCAGTAAAGAAGACGCCGTCAATCTCAATGTGCCGATTGACCCCAATATGGTAATCACGCCGGACAAGAAGATTCTCCACGCCAACCGGCTGAAGAAACTGCGGAAAGTCCTCGCTTACTTCGGTCCGCTTCTAGCTTTTGTTTCCTGGATTGTCAGTCCAACCATGGTAATCACCGCCATCTTGATTGGCCATGTCGTGCTCTTTACTCTCTTTCGCCGCCTCGCCGGCCATTGGCGGCCGAAGTCCTTTGGCGTGATCTTTGACCAGAAGACCAAGTCCGCGGTCAAGAACGCCATTGTTCGCCTGTTTGATGTGGAGTACAACAAACTCCTCGCCACCCAAGTCGCCAACTCCGCCGGTAAATACAGCTTCCTGGTCGGCCCGAATAACTACTATTTGACCGTGGCGAGCGAGGGCTATCAGACTTACAAATCCGGCCCGCTTGATTTCTCCAAAGGCAAAGAAGCGGTGGTGGATAAGGATGTGGGGCTGAAGAAGGTGTAGTTCGGTAAAGTTAATTTTGACTAGTTTAAAACCAACGGTGGTAAGACACGGTTGGTTTTTTTATAATCACATAACATGGAACACATAACAAGAGACCTATAGCCACCCTTGTTTCATGTTATGTGTTATGTGATTTTAACCAAGTTATATTGCAAGACGCTAATTTACAGGCATAATTCTAAATCTTAGTTCCAATTTAGCCCAAAATAAGCTAAAATACCCTCATATGATCATTGGCGTGGACATTCGGCCGTTGATGGAAAAAGAGCCCAGCGGCGTTAGCCAGTACCTTTTTAATTTGCTGGACAATCTTTTTAAAATTGACCGGGTAAACCAGTATAAATTGTTTTACAACTCCTTCCGGCCGGTCAGCCTGCCGGCCTGGCAATACCCCAATGTGCGGTTTTACGGCTTCCGTTGGCCGAATAAACTTTTGAATTTCAGTTTCCGGTTCTTCAGCCGGCCGTGGGTGGATCGTCTGCTTGGCGGCGTGGATGTCTTTTGGCTGCCGAACTTGAGTTTTATCGCTTTATCGCCCGAGGTTAAAAAAGTCGCGACGGTGCACGATCTGTCGTTTGAGCTTTATCCGGAATTCTTAAGCGGCTGGCGCGAGCTTTGGCATTGGGTGATTAACCCGCGGCGGTTTTTCCGGCAGGCGGACAAGTTAATTGCGGTGTCGGAGGCGACGCGGCGGGATTTGGCGGCGGTGTATGGGACTCCTGGGGGGAGGGTGGAATTAGTATATTCGGGGGTTAGACAGTTAGAGAGCCAGAGAGTTAGAGAGTTAGAGAGCCAGGGGGGACTACCAGAGAAGTTTATCTTAACTTTAGGGACGAGGGAGCCGAGGAAAAATTTAATCGGAGTGATAAAGGCTTGGGAAAAGGTAAAACTTGAAAGCGGCGATTAGGGGTTGGGGCTGGTAATTGCCGGCGGGGGCGGGTGGTTGAATGACGAAGCTAACCGGCTGATTGCTAGAAGTCAGTTTAAAAAAGAGATTAAAATTTTAGGCTTTGTCAGTGAGGCGGTGAAGCTGGAGCTTTACTCGCGCGCCGAAATGTTTATTTATCCTTCGTTTTATGAAGGTTTCGGTTTGCCGCCGCTGGAAGCGATGAGCGCCGGTTGCCCGGTGATTGCGAGCCTTAGTTCGGCGGTCAGCGAGATTTGCGGGGGAGCGGCGGTGTTGGTTAATCCGTACCAGATTGGGGAGATGGTGGAGGCGATGAAATCAGTACGGAGTCCGGAGTCCGGAGTCCGGAGCAGATTGATTAAGGCGGGGTTGGAGCGGGTGAAGGAGCTGGGGTGGGAGAGGGCGGCGACGGAAACTCTGAAGGTGTTAAAAGAGATTTAAGATTTAGGATTTAAGATTTAAGAATAAACTCCGTGTTGAATTCCCTTAAATCTTTAGATTTTGAACTTTCAGTTTGGTTCATTAGCCTAAACTCTGATTACCGGCCATTCTTAAATCTTAAATCCTAAATCTTAAATCTCCTTATGAAAATACTCATCGATGCCCGCCTCTACGGCGTTAAAACCGCCAAAGGCCTCGGCCGGTATCTAGCCGAGGTTGTAACCGGCCTAGAAACGCAAGATTTGGCCAATATTTACACGATTTTGCTCTATCCCGATAATTGGGACGAAATGGCGGAAACCGCTCGATTTAAGCGGATTTTAGCCCCTTGGCGCTGGTATAGTCTAGCTGAGCAGTTTTACTTGCCGGGGCTGATCAGAAGGCAAAAACCCGACCTGGCCCACTTCCCGCACTTCAACGCGCCGCTCTTTTACCGCGGGCCGTTTGTGGTGACGATCCACGACTTAATCTTGCGGCGGCACCATAGCCGGCGGGCGTCCACGCGCGGCGCGGCGGCTTTTTGGCTGAAAAGAATCCTGTATCTTTGGACCATTGGCTCGGCGATCCGGCGGGCGAAGAAGATTATCACGGTTTCGCAATTTACCAAAGACGAGATTTTGCGGTTTTACCCGGTGGCGCCGGAAAAGATCGAAGTAATTTATAATGGTTTGGCGGCTTTAGGCGGCGATTTGGGGGACGAAAATTCTGACAAAAACGCTCTTTTGCGGTATAATATAAATAAGCCCTTTTTATTATGTGTTGGCAACGCTTATCCGCATAAAAATCTGGAAAAACTGCTCGCCGCCTTCCGGGAAATCCAAAAAACTTGGGACGGCCAACTGGTACTGGTCGGCGGGAGCGATTATTTTCAAGAGAGGTTAAAAGCCGGTTTGGAAAATTTCGGCTTGAACAAGGATAGTGTTCTGTTTCCAGGTCAACTCTCGGACAGCGATTTGGCTGGTTTGTACCGGGCGGCAGCGTTATATGTTTTCCCCTCGCTCTATGAAGGCTTTGGTTTGCCGGGGCTGGAAGCGATGAGCTGTGGTTTACCGGTCGCTTGCTCCGACATTCCGTGTTTTCGTGAAATCTACGGCGCAGCGGCGGAATATTTTAATCCGGCAGTCGTCGGCGATATTACCCGGACAATTAAAGCGCTTTTAGCTAATCCGGCGCGGCAGGCGGAATTGCGGCGACTGGGCCGGGAGCAGGTTAAAAAGTATAGTTGGGCGGAGTCAGTTAAAAGGCATTTGGCGGTGTATCGGGAGGTTGGCAAAAGGATATAGAATTTAGGAGTTAGAATTTAGAATTTAGGGAAATGTCAGCTCCCCCTAAATTCCAAATTCTATATTCTAAATTCTTGTTATGCTTGTCCGGCCAAAGAAAAACAAAAAAACAATAGCCAAAACGGCGTTGAGAAAAAAGCCTCTCAATAAAAAGCCGGTGGTGATTGAAGTGACGCAAACCGATTATTTGAGCCATGATTTTTCGCCGCATTTATTAAATCTCAAAACCGCGCCGTCGCGTCGTCGCCTGGAAGTTAACTGGCCGGCGGAAGAGCCGGTGGTTAATTATTTTAACGCTATCTCCGAGCGGAGTTTTGCGGTTAGTCCGGAAGAGGCGGAACAGCAAAAACAAGCCAAAATTCAGGCATTAAAGCAGGAAATCGCGGCAATCGAGAATGTGGCTTTGGCAATAGATATTTGGCAAGAATTAGACGAAGAACCGACTGATTCTTTGGCTGGTTTGGATCCGATTGAAATTATTCGGCCGGCGGCAATTGAACCAGAAACCGATCAAACGGAACTTCTGATTATGTCCGGCGGAATAGCTCACCGGGTGGTGGTTTATCTGGACGAAGGTGTTAATCAGCTAGTCCAGCCATTTCGTAATTTGCCGTTGACTCGGCCGCAGAAAGCCCTGATTGGTTTTGCGGTGGTGGCTTTATGTTTAATTTTGCCGATCGGCGGCCTGGGTTATTACCGCAGTTTGTCGGGCCAAAAAAGCGGCATTCTCAGTTCAGCTTCCGCTGCGGCCGGCGATCTATCCGCGGCCGGCCAGGCGGTCGGCACCGAGGATTACTCGGCGGCGACCGAGGAGTTTGACGCCGCTTACCAAAAATTTTCTGCCGCGCGCGACGAACTCCAAAAAATCAATAAACTGGTGACGGCGGTGGCCAAACTTCTGCCGGAGACGGACAAAGCTTTGACGACTGCTAATTCGCTTCTCGCTATCGGCCAGAATCTGGCAACTGTCGGCAAAAATTTAACCTCGGGACTGGCGAATTGGAACGACAATACCCCGCTCGGCGAAAAAGTTTTCCAACTAAAAACCAGCTTGGTTGCCAGCGCGCCGCTGATTGAGGGGATCAATGAAGAAATCAAAAAAGCCGACTGGCAGCTTTTGCCAGCGGACAAGCAGTTTCAGTTTATCGAGCTGCAACAAAAAATGCCGGTCCTTCTCAGTAGCTTCCGCCATTTTATTGAGCTTTCTGACTTCGCGGAAAAAATGCTCGGCCGGCACGAGCTGAAGCGGTATTTGGTGGTTTTTCAAAATAACCATGAAATTCGCCCCACCGGCGGCTTTATCGGTTCGTTCGCCTTGATTGATCTGGTCGACGGGCAGATAAAAAATCTGGAAGTGCCCGCCGGGGGCAGTTACGACTTGCAGGGCAGTCTAAAAGCCAAAGTGGCGGCGCCGCAGCCCCTGCAACTGATTAACGAACGGTGGGAATTTCAAGACAGCAACTGGTTTAGCGATTGGCCAACCGCCGCCCGGAAGATTATTTGGTTTTATAACCAAGCCGGCGGTCCGACCGTGGACGGCGTGGTGGCGGTTAACTCTGATCTCCTCGCCGACCTTCTGAAAATTATTGGTCCGGTCAGCGCCGATGGCCGGCAAGTGAATGCCGACAATTTTTACCAAGTTACTCAAAAGGCGGTGGAAAAAGAATATACTGACGCCGCCCGGCCAAAAGAGTTTATCGGCCAGCTGGCGCCAAAAGTCCTCGACAGCGCGCTCGGCAGCGGCAAAACCAAACTACTGGATGTCATGACGCTCGTCGGCCAGGCGTTAGACAGTAAGGATTTACAACTATATTTGACCGCGCCCGAGGCGGAGGCCGAGCTCGCCAAACTCGGCTGGCAGAATGAAATTAAAGCCGCCACTAGCGATTACCTCCTGGTGGTTAATGCCAATATCGGCGGGCAGAAGTCGGATGCGGTGATTGGCCAAAAGATTTTGCACCAGGCTAAAATTGACGCCGCCGGCCGCGTGACCGATAAAGTGACGATTATCCGGACGCACCGCGGCGTGCCGGAGGAAGAATTTTACGGCGCGCGAAATGTTAACTATTTGCGGGTTTACGCGCCAGCCGGGAGCCGGTTGATTAGCGCTAGCGGAGTGGACGCGCCGTCGGCCGATTTATTTAAAGACCCGGGCGGCGATTTACAGCAAGACCAAGATTTATTGAAAGTTTCCGGCATAACCAAAACCGATGCCAAGACCGGCGTGAAAATCAATGAAGAATTCGGCAAAACCGTCTTTGGCCTTTGGACCCAAGTTTATCCCGGTAAAACCGCGGTGGTGTCGTTGGAATATGAATTGCCTTTCCGCGTCGCTTTTGCCAAATTTGACACGCGACTAACCTGGCTTAATTGGCTGGAGGAAAAACTGCAGTTGACTGACCCGACCGCGGAGTACAGTTTGCTCCTGCAAAAGCAGTCCGGCGTCGCGAGCGAATTCTACAGCCTGGTGAATTACCCGGCCGACTGGCAAAAGGTCTGGCAGTATCCGGCGGGGCTGAGGGTAGGGGAAGGGACGCTGGGGTATAGTTCGTACTTGGATCAGGACCGGGTGTATGGTGTGATGTTCAAGAAATGAGATTTAAGATTTAGGATTTAAGAATGGTGGCAGTCAGCGTCTAAGCTAATAACTAGTCAAAAGTTCAAAACCCAAAGATTCAAAGTTCAAATCAAGTTCAAAGATCAAAAGGTGCCAGAGTTTTGACTTTTGAACTTGATTTGAACTTTGGATTTTGAACTTTGAGCTTATAATTGTGAATAAATAATTTATACCAGTTAACAATATTTTTCAGCCCATTATCTAATTTTATGAAAACAGAGCATCGCTTTCCTTCTTCCCGTGAGATCAAACGCAACCTGCGGAAAATTTACGCCAATGCCGACGGCAGTTTGGATGACATTTCCCGACTGGAGCCGACGGTCGGCCGCGGGCTTTTTCGTTCGCTGATTATTGCTAGCGCGGCGGTAGCGGTCTGCGCGGCGGCGGCTTTTGCCGGCTGGTGGTTTTTTAATAGTTACGCGCCGGCGGGGCTGAAAAACTTAGTCGGCGACAGCGGCGAGATCGGGTTGAGCGTTGAAGCGCCGACCGAGATTGATTCCGGCAGTGAGATCGTTTACACCATCAAATATCGCAATAATAAAAAAGTCGCCCTTAATAACCTTTCGCTCAATGTCCGTTATCCGGGCGGGCTTTTGATCTCCGCCACCGAGCCGGCGCCGAAAGTAGCCGACGCGGGTGAAGCGGCGGCGCGGCTAGTCAAAGAAGATAATTGGGATCTGGGCAGTCTGCCTAAGGGCGCCAGCGGCGAAGTGAAAATTACCGGACGGCTTTTAGCCGCGGCCGGATCCGGCCAGAATATTTTTGTCGTGCTTTACTATGAGCCGGAAAATTTTTCTTCGGTTTTCCAGAAAGAAGCGACTTTTGCCACGCTGATAAAATCTGCGCCGGTGGCAGTGACGGTGGATGGCCCAACCCAGCTGGCGACTTCCGACAATTTTGAATTTACGGTTAAATATCAGAGTCAGCAGGCCGAAGATTTGACTAACCTCTTACTGGAAGTGAAATACCCGGCTGACTTTTCTCTCACCAGCGCCGAGCCGGCGCCGGTCAGCGGCAGCCAGAACCAGTGGCCGATAGCGGTTTTAGCTAAAGATGCTAAAGGCGAGATAAAAATTAAAGGCAAATTCGCCTCCACCGTGACCGGCAGCCAGAATTTTCTAATCACTACTTCGCAGAAAGAAGCCGGAGATAATTTTTTTCCGCTGTCGGAAGTGAATTATACGGTGACGCTCCTTTCCGGCCAGTTGTTGGTGGAACTGAAAGTTAACGGTTCAAGTGATGACGGCGCGGTCAATTTTGGCGACACGCTGAACTATTCGCTGGTTTACCAAAATAACAGCCAGGAAACCATGAAAGATTTGACCGCCGTCGCTTACCTGATGCCGTCAGCCGACTTTGTCCAATGGACTAGCCTCAGTGACCGTTATGACGGAACACTAGATGAGTTTGAGGCCGGCCAAATGATCACTTGGACTAAAGCCGAAGTGCCGAATTTGGACCAGCTCAAAGCCGGCGAGCGCGGAGTGATTGATTTTTCGGTTAAATTGTTGGGGACGGCTGGCGCCATGTCCGGCGACTTGAATCTGCGGAGTCTCGGTTCGCTGAAAGTCGCGGAGATCGGCAAAGAAAAAATTAATCTGGAAAATCAAAGCACGGCGGTGACTTTAAAACTTAATTCCAATCTGGCCCTTGCCGCCGCGGCGCGTTATTTTAACGACCAGGGTGTCTCTATCGGCAGCGGGCCGATCCCGCCAAAAGTGGCCGAAACCACCAGCTATGTGATTAACTGGCGCCTCGCCAACACCGTCCATGAAGTGCAAGAGGTGAAAGTCTCGACGGTTTTGCCGCCGGGCGTGGCTTGGGGCGCGCGGCGCGAGATCACGGTCGGCGACCTCGGTTACGACCCAACCACGCGGCAGGTGACTTGGACCATCAACCGTTTGCCAACCACGGTTCAGCTGGATTATTTAGTCAGTTTTGATGTCCGGATCACACCCGCGGTGACGGACGCCGGCAAGATACTCGCGTTGACCGGCGACAACGCTTTAACAGCCACGGATGCAACCACCGGCGCGAAAATCAGCGTCACCAGCGGTTCGTTGACCACGGATTTGGTGAGCGACCCGGTGGCGAAGGGGAAGGGATTAGTAGTGGAATAGGTTGATAGGAGGATAGGATGTTAGGAGGTTAGGAACGGCTTCATCTAGGTGGGGTCGTTTTTAGTTATAAAGTTGAAAGTTATAAAGTTTACGAATAAAGGGTTAAAAGGTTAAAGGGTTAAGAAAGCGGAGCGACACGCCCTTTGGGCGTGTTATTCTAGATCGCTATTAAAACCATTCTCCATCATAACCCCGCCGTGGCGGGGTCGCTCCGCTACTAACATCATAACCAATAAAAAAACAACCCCGCTGGAGGCAGCGGGGGTTTTGGTGGTGTGTGTGGTGGGGGAATTAAAAACGCAAGAATGTTGCCTCTTCCGGTTCATCGGTCCGCGCTTTCAGCACTTCGCCGAGGGCTTTTTTGAATTTTTCGTAGCCGAAGACGGCGTGTAAAAGTCGGGCGATGAGGTTCAGGAGCTCGGGCCTCAATTCGGCGGTTTTGCGGATGGAATTGATGATCATTTCACAGCGGTAGTTGATGATCACATTTTTCCGCCAGAGGGCGAGTGAGGCTTGGAACGGCGCCATCACCGCCGGCAGATCCAAGAGCAGGTCAAGATGCAAAAAGCGGGCGTCCAGGTCTTTTTTGTCGCTCCAAGAGTAAGAGAATTTTTTCGGATCGATCGGTAGAACCGCTCTGGCTCGAACGCCATTGACCGGCCCCATTTTAATAATCAGAGTGTCTTTCACAATTTTCGCCTCATTATAAAGCAGGTCTTTGGGCAGGCCGTAGATCCAGATACCTTTGCTATCGACATTTATGAAGCGCAACGCATAGGGCATGATGTTCCTCCTTGTCCGACGCCGCTCTCGCGGCCAAAGACAGATAGGGGTGAAAAGGGCCACCGCCAATGCCGAATATTCGGCCAACGCGGTTGTTTTTAGTTTAGGCGGGATAAGGCGGAAAGTCAAGATTATAAAATCACATAACACATAACACATAACAAAACTGCTATTCAGGCCTTGTTCCATGTTATGTGTTATGTGATTTTTTGCCTTGACAGCCGTGGTTTTTGCCTTTAAGATGCTAATTATCACGCGGTAAGCTCTTTTTCAACCATGGTGGAAGAAAGGGGTAGGCCGCAAACCACTTGGAGGTGGCGTTATGGCTAGCGAATTTGATCTAGCTAAGGCGTTCGGACGGGTATGGGAGTTCGTTAAAAAGCTTGACGGCATCATGAAGCGGCGGCACTTGTTTAGCCTGGAAGAACTTATGCATTTGCTGCCGCGTCTGGAAACAGTGCAGGCTCTCGCTTACAACCAAATGGCGGTTGGGCAAGCTTGGCGCCGACATCTGGACGAGGGGAAAAATGTTACCATTCCTCTCGCCGCTCAGAGGCGTAACTTTCCGATGTTGCACAATGAAATGACGGCGGTTTATGGCGCCAATTTCTACTCCCTCTTCAATTATTTTGATCGGCGTTTGCTTAGCGCCGACGAGGGGCCGCGCGACGGCGATTATCTGCTGTTACCTTGGTCTGGCCAATCTATCAATCAATTGTTGGTCAGCAAAAAAGACTTGGCTCCGGCAAAAATCAGCGAAGCGATGCTCCTTTTTTGCACCTGGCCCGGGCTGTTCATCGCGGAGTCAACCTTGGCGGCGCCGGGGGATATTTATCAAAGTAAATGCGCCGTGATCAAGGTGCGTAGTGACGAAAGTGGTGTCAGTCTTGGTTGCGCCGATGTTCAGGCCATGTACACCTCGCCAGTAGGAAATCGCTGGGCGCTTTTCTATCTCGGCGCCTGACCGGCTTCACTCGAACACAATGGCTCTTACCGCTCGGCGGTGGGAGCCGTTTTTTTTCACATAACACATAACATGGAACAAGAAACAAGAAACTTAAATCCACCCTTGTTCCATGTTATGTGTTATGTGATTTAGCTTTTAATTATCAAAAAAATACGGGTTGCCGCCGTATTTTTTAAATATATATTTTCTCGTCTACCGTAACTTCCGCGCCAGCCGGTAAAGCCCGTAGCCAAATTTCCTCAACGGCAAGTCAAAGGCGCCGGGGTAATCCACAGTTTGGCCGCCATAGCCCAGTTTAAACCGGGTGATGCCGGGCCAGCGAATCGGGTCAATACCCCAGAGGTCATAGTGTTGATAGCCGAGGGTTTTCGCCTCGGTGATTTGGCGCCATTGCAGGAGTTGGGGCGCCATCAGCGCCCGTTCATTATGGTCTGAGCCGCCGTGGGCGTAAACGGCAGTCCCGCCGTAGAAATAAACTAAGTTAGCGGCGAGAGGCTGCTTGCCCCGTTCGGCGAGGTAGAGTTTGACTTGAAAGTTAGCACCGCCGACCGGGCAAGGCTGATGCGAGCTGCCGGCGGAGAATATATGATAATAATAACTTTTGGGGTGATGTCCGGTTTTTTGCCGGCTATAGGTTTGTTTGAGGAGACGCCAGAAGATTTCAAAGTCAATGTCGCCTGAGCCCTCGCGGACCGTGACACCGCGCTTTTCGGCGAGGCGGAGATTATAGCGGGTTTTGGGGTGGAGGGCGGCGAGGAGCTCGTCTAGCGATTTAGTTAAGTCTAGGATTAAGGTTTGTTTGGGTTGGACGGGCTTGGTTATTTGATATTTGATATTTGTTATTTGGCGATTAGCAGAGTTTTTTTCCTCCGGACTCCGGACTCCGGACTCCGGACTAATTATTGGTTCAAAACGGAAAAAGAGCGCGTGGTGCTCGGCGGCGAAATCTTTGATGCGGGTTAAGAGCGGTTCCAGATATTTGGGGTGGGTGATAACCGGTCCGCGCGGACAGTAGAAGTAACTCTGGCCGAAGGGCAAAGCGTGGCGGATAACTTGGGCGGCGCCGCTGAGTTGGCCGTCGGAGAGTAGGCCGAGGCGGAAGACCTGGCGGCCGGTGGATTGCTGGAGCTCGCCCCAATCCCAGGACTGCAAAAAGCCGCCGCCGTGCGCGAGGATAAAGTCGTCCCAGAGTTTTCGGTCAGTTATTATCATAGCTCATAGCCGATAGCGCATAGCCGATAGGCCGCGTTATGTTAATGTTTGGCGAGGGACTTTAAAACCAACTTGATTTTATCTTCCGTAGTGGCGATATCCGGCGGGAGTTGGGAAAGCGCCTGGCGGGCGTCGGGCAGGGTATAGCCGAGGGAAACCAGCGCGTCCAGAGCTTCATGGTCCGACGGGTTAACGCCATCGCTGTCAGCGAGGTCAACGGTTTTGTCTTTTAGTTTAATAATAATCAGTTCGGCGGTTTTTTTGCCAATGCCGGAGACTTTGGTTAAAAGGCCCGGGTCGCCCTGGGCGATCGCTTTTTTAATATCGGCGAGGCGCGCCACTTCGAAAATTCCGAGCGCTGTCCGAGGCCCGACGCCGGAAATGCCGATCAGCCGTTTGAAAAACTCAATCTCTTGAATCGTCGGCAGGCCGTAAAGCTCCAGCGCGTCTTCGCGGACATTAGTGTGGAGGTAAAATTCGGCCGTCTCGCCGATTTTAGCCGCGCCGAGATTTTTGGCGGTCGTAAAAACCAAATAACCCACGCCGCCCGTTTCGAGGACGAGGCTTTTTTCGGTGATGGCGATGATTTGTCCGCGGAGGTAGCCGAGCATAAAGGAGTTATAAAGTTGAAAGTTATAAAGTTTATAAAGTTGGCGGAGGAAAAGGTTAAGTGGTAAAAAATAGCGGACAGGTAGTTAAGTTGATAGGTAATTAGCATCGGAGTGACGAATTGAGCCCGCCAGCCGGCGGGGGAAATTCGTCATAGTGCGTATGGACGAATTTCACTCCGCCTAGAGGCGTCGTTCAATTCGTCATTCCGGTTGTATTTTATCATTTTTTGGGCAAAGAAAAAAGGGCGAGAATGGTGTTCTCTCGTCCTTTACGGGTTCGTTTTGAAATTGTGGCCGATCAGGCCGTCTGGGCGGCAGTCTGCGCCGTGGGGGCCTTCGGCATGTCATGCAGGAGGCGAAAATTGAACACCAGCGATTTGCGCGGTTTGATAGCCTTCGGCGATTCCGCCCGCCAAGATTTTCTTGCTGCTTCGTCGGCGGCCTTTTCTACAGAAGTTTTTCTTCCTTCCTCCCTGGTTTTGGGTCCTGGGCAGCGTTTTGATTTTTTGCCGCGGCTGCCGCGTTCAGCTTCCATCGCCGCTTGCAACTTGAGCTGGTCGTTGAGTTTGTCATCCATCAGCTCAATTTCCAGCCGCCGCTGTTCGTTAGCCTCGATTTGCGCCACCAGCTTGGCCATTTCCTCGGGATCGAGATTGGTCGGAGCGTAGCCCCAGGGTTCGGATTTGGCGTCGTAGGCGCCGCAGTCGTCGAAGTCTTCCCAGTCTTGGGCTGTTGCCGCTGCTTTGGTTTTTTTGGCCTTTCTTTGGTTGAAAAGCGCTTTGAAGAGCGGATCGGGCTTGGCATCGGCGAGGCCGTGAGCCGCCAAGTATTTCGTTTGGGAATCAGTAACCAGATGAAAACCTTCAGGTATTCCGTCGTCATCGAATCGATCGTTTGGATGGTCGATCATTTCGAATTCACAGAAGGTAACACCCATATCGACTGGACCGGTAATATCCGGCCAGCGAACTTCACGCATTTCTTTACGGGAAGAGGTGTCGAACTCGAAAGGATCATCGTTGGGTCGCAATTGGAATCGGTCGCTTTTTGATGCGAGCGCTTGCCTTAACGCCCATTTTGTCTCATACGAAACTTCAGGTATTTTATCATTCAGTGTATGCCCCTTTCGTCGTCTAGCCATCGCCAATTCCTCCATGAGGTTAATTCTCGTTGGATTGTTACAGAACGCCCACTGGCATTAAACATAAAACAATTAGCCCCAAAAAGCAAGAGCCGGGTGGGGGGTATTCCCACCCTGTTGGAACAAGATTAGAATAGAAAGATAATTAATAACCCTTGTTCTATGATTGCTTTTTTAAACCAGATCCCCTCGGAAGCCAAGATTAAAA
>Ga0172379_10006916_pt1 | contig 14961 bp, 15 predicted proteins | sample GrowelOW334metaG_FD_119756 | JGI IMG/M metagenome (GOLD analysis project Ga0172379, IMG submission 119756) | Groundwater microbial communities from an aquifer near a municipal landfill in Southern Ontario, Canada - Groundwater well OW334 metaG | ecosystem: Environmental > Aquatic > Deep...
CAAAAGGACATTTTCCAACAGTTCGTCGATGTTTGTCCCCTGCTTCGCGGAAATCGGAACGCAAATGGTATTGCCGCCCCATTCTTCGGTCAATAATTTATACGCGGTCAAATCTTGTTTGACTTTATCGGGATTGGCGTCCGGCAAATCGATTTTGTTGATTGCCACAATAATTGGAATTTCCGCGGTTTGCGCGATTTTGATCGCTTCCACGGTCTGCGGCATGACACTGTCATTCGCGGCCACCACTAGAATTGCGATATCCGCGACTTTTGCGCCACGGGAACGCATGGCGGTAAACGCCTCATGACCCGGAGTATCGATAAATGTGATTTTTTTACCTTTTTTCTCAACTTGATAAGCGCCAATATGCTGAGTGATACCGCCGGCTTCTCCGGCCACAACATCGGTCTTGCGAATCGCATCAAGCAATTTTGTCTTGCCATGATCCACATGTCCCATAACCACAACAATCGGAGGACGCGCGACTTGGTCGGCGGATTCGCTATTCATGGTATCAAAAACTCTTTTGTCTTGATTGAGATCAGATTGCTCTTCCAGTGTCACCTGGACCGGTTCATAACCAAAATCAGACGCCACAATCGCGGCTGTATCATAATCAATCCGCTGATTCATGGACGCCATGACGCCATTTTTGATAAGTTCGGCAATAACTTTGGTTACAGGCATGCTCATCAATTCCGAAAAATCCTTAACCGTCAAAACCGGCGGAATTTCAATTTTGCGTCCGGTTTGCGCTACCAACTCACGCTTTTGCTCTTTATTTTGAAAATATTGTTCTTTTTGTCTGGTTCTGTCCTGAAAATTCCACCAAGCCTTGATAATGCGACTGGCCATGATGTCATCGATTTTGATCGCCTTTTTGCCAATATCAAAACCAAGCTCCGGCAATTTGGCCTGCAATTCTTGGGTGTTGATTTTTAATCGACGCGCCAGTTCGGCAATATTCATAGTAATTGATGCAAATTTTCAGATATTAAGTTGCTAAAATAATATCAACCAGAGCGAATAATGTCAATCAAGCTTGGGTCTCAAAATGAATTGACGGGGTACGGTTTAGCACGCTATACTGTAATTGGAAACAATATGCGAAAAATTGATTTACAATCCGTGGTTTGGAAAGAAGGTAAATATTTCATTGCTCAATGTTTAGAGGTGGATGTTTCCAGTTTCGGCAAAACAAAAAAAGAAGCGCTCTCTATGCTCCATGATGCGCTATCTTTATATTTTGAAGATATGCCAATCCCCCGAAAAACAGTCGTGCAAAAACCTTGTCTCACATCGATTCAATTGGAACATGCCTAAGCCCTTTCCACTTCGTTCTGTTTTAAAAATCCTCGAGGAACGGGGTTTTGTTTTTATTTCTCAAACCGGTTCACACGCCAAATATCGCAAATTCGGTAATCCGATTTTAACTGTAATCGTGCCGATTCACGGCAAAGACATTCAATACGGCACATTTAAATCAATTCTGAGACAATCTAAATTACATCAACAAGATTTTGAAAAAAAATAAATTTTTATGCAATACTTTTTTATCCTCGGCCGAGAGAAACAACTTTGCTCAGCGGAAATTTTCGCCAAATTGAGACAACTCGGTTTGGAATTTTCGGTTGTGGCCAAGGAATCTGATTTTTTGATTCTTGATTTTAATGAAACGGACCTTTCTTTCTTAATGAGCCAACTGGCCGGAACCGTTAAAATCGGTAAAATCGAAGCAATCGTTTCGCAAGTTGAACCTGACTTTCTCGCGAATTTAATCCCCGTTCGCGCCGGTAAAACCGTTTTCGGCATCAGTTCATACAATTACAAAACCAATTTATTGAATCTGGGCAAAACGATAAAAAAAATTCTAACCGATGACGGTCGCTCCGTTCGTTTTGTCATGGCGCAAGGCAATGAATTAACCAGCGTGCAAGTCGACAAAAACAAACTTATTGAAAAAGGCGCTGAACTGGTCTTGCTCGGTTCGTCTGAAAAAATTTTTCTGGGCAAAACCGTGGCCGTGCAAGATTTCGAATTATATGGCGAGTTGGATTTCGGCAGACCGCGTCGCGATGATCTTTCGGGAATGTTGCCGCCAAAACTCGCGCAGATGATGATCAACCTCGCGGAAATAAATACTGACGCGATAATTTACGATCCATTTTGCGGCAGTGGCACAATTCTTCAGCAAGCGATTGTTCTTGGTTATGACAATCTTCTGGGTTCGGATAATTCTCCCAAAGCGGTTCAGGATTCTGTTCTCAATCTCGACTGGTTGGAAAAACTGCTGAACAAACAATTTGCGCGGAAAGTTTTTCTTGCGGATGCGACAAAAATCACAGCTAAAGTCGAAAAAAAATCCGTTGACGCGATTATTACCGAGCCATATCTCGGTCCGGCACTTCGCGGCTCAGAATCTCCTGACAGGCTCGAATCCACGGTCATGGATTTGAAAACTTTATATTTCCAAGCGCTCACCAATCTGCAAACATATTTAACAAAAAAAGGAAAAATCGTCATGATCATTCCGGAATTTGAAATCAGAAAACGCAAATACCAAATCCCGCCGGAAGAAATTTTACCGGACGAATTAAAACTGATTGACAAATGGCGATATGCCAGAGAGGGGCAGCTGGTTGCGCGATGGGTTTGCTTGATTGAAAAAAGATAAAAATTCACAACCGCATTGAATTATTTTGATGCGGTTTTATGATTGACAAAAAGGCGTATTTTCAGTAAAGTTCTTTAATCGCACGATCGTTGACAACCACGGAGGCCAAGATGGAACAAAAAGACTTCGTCAACGGAAGATGCGCCGCTGTTCTCGGCTACGGCATCCCGCCTGACATCTTTTCCGATGGCAATTACGAACGATATTTGAGCCAAGTGCTTGAACGATGTTTTGATCGCATGTCCATTCGAACGATTGTAATGTGTGGCGGACATACCAACACCCACTTCCCCGAAAAAACCGAAGCCGGTGAAATGGCCGCTCTTTTCGCAAAGCTGAATTCCCAAAAACTCGAAGCCATTTTGGAAAACTTCAAAACCGGCAAGAAAATGGATAACGCGCTTTACACATTCGGACTGCGTCACGCCATTCACAAAGGGAAAGAAGCCCCGAAAATCAAGCGGGAAGAATTGGTGACCTATGTTCTCCAAAAATTCACCGAGACTCATGCCTCTTTTCAATATCAATTGCTGGACACCGGCATCACCAGTTGGGACAACATTCAGCAATTGAAAGACCTGCTGCTCAAAAACAATTGCTTGCATGTCATTATCTTTTGCGAGTCGAGTCGTTTTTTCAAAATCCAGTTGCTCTGTCTGCGGATTTTCCCACGGGCAATCCAGTTCGATGTTTTCCCGATCGACTTTGACCAAAGCAAAAACCGGAAAAAGACGCTGAAACAACTCGCTGATTTCCTGTTCACTCTCGCTCAGTGCGCGTTTCCGGCGCTTGATTCTTTACGCAATCGTTTGCAACGCAGACATATCGCGAAAGTTTCGCAACGCTAACCTCCAATCGAGGGAGACGATGACGAACGACGAAAAACGCAAACAAATGCGGGAACAACTTGAACTGCTTTGGCAACACTTCAACTTGCCGGCAAGAAAACAAATCATCGGCGCGCGATTCGAACTGACATGGTTTGAGGATCGCGATCAGCGCGGTTTTGCGGAGATTACCGAATTCGGAGTGATTGTTCGTAGCGATTGCCTTTTGTATCACAATATCAACCAAGGGCCACTTGACTCAAACTCAAAAGAAACAAGTTGTCATGTTCATCTCGAATCAGAGAAATTCATTTTCCGTTTTCACTCGGATTCCGAGGCTGAAATGTCGTCTGAGATCCTCAAAAGGAACTCAAGCAAGAATGTTCAGAGTTTTCCTTTCACACTCCGATTCTTCGAATAATCACGACGCCACGCCGCAAAGACTTTTCTTTGCGGCTTTTTTTTCTCTTTACAAAAACAATACCGGCTGTTAATATTACTTTTTCGTTCATTGCAACCACGCACGAGGAGCGCCGATGCCGACAAGATCATGCGCAGACAAAATGGAAGATCGAATCGACGCGCTTTGGAAAAGAGCCAACTTGCCCGACCCCATAGACCTCATGGGAATGATTTTCATGGTCAGAGCGTACGATCCGGGAGACAAAACCCGCGGATTGGTAATCCATGTTGAGACAATCACCCACTATCGGATGACGGTTACTGAATTTCCCAACCAAGAATACGATGTTCACATCCACCTCTTCTCCCAAAACCTCCATATCCATCTGTATGAAATCAAAAAATCAAATTCATGGGAACAGGAATACCAGATCTTTGAACGAGATGGATCGAAAAAGATCATTGGCGCATACAAATTCAGCAGATGATGCCGATGCCGCGAAGACACTTATTCGCGGCTTTTTTTGTTAATCGAATTTAACATTTCCTGTTATCGTAAAATGCTTTTTACAGCAATAATTTACAAACAAAAAAAGAGACGCTTGTCCCCTAATGTTATTTTTGCAACCGCGACTTTTAAATTATAATTAAAATATATAGAGCGTGCCGCAACTGGCCGATTGATACAAATGGAGGTGCATGATGCTCGAATATGAACGGCTCAAAAAACGGAAAGCGTTGCACCTATTTGTTCTTTACATTTGGATTTTGAACGAAATCGACAAAAACAGACGATTGGAATTGTCAAAATCACTTTCGCCGACATGCGGCGCTTGCGGTCTCGAAACAGAGGAGTTTACGATATGGATACACTAACCACCAATCAGATTGCTTTCACGCATAACGATTTCGCTTCTTTCAAATGATGTCCATTCGTTTTTACACGAGTGGACTTTTTCATTTCAAGGAATCTTCATCGAGCGCGGCATCGCTTGTGCGCACCAACAATTTCAAAAGATCTTGCAAATTAGTTTCCTCATTATCGCCTATCGTTCTTTCCGAAAAATAAATATTGTACATTTCATTTTTTGCATTTCCTTGAATAATCGATTCTTTGGTGCGGAAATAAACTTGATTCAAACATTTATTCAACACCGTTTCGGGAAAATTGGACTCGTACAGACTGTGACCGATGAAATTTTTCTCGGGAACATAATTGTCGCCTTCAATCAAATTTAAAATCGTCGGGGCAATGTCGACATGGCTCGCGATTTTACGAATTTCCATTTTTTGCGCGTCCGGCAAAACCATTACAAAAGGTTGTTCATTGTACCAAACAAATGATTGTTCAGTATCCCCGCTGAAATTATAAAAACGATGATCATTGTAAATTAAAACAATGGTATTCTTGTCCAGCCCGGTTTCTTTCAATTTGGCAAACAACTTTTCAAGCGCAAGATCCTCCGCTTTCAAAAAACCGAAATATCGGCCCGCGTCTTCTTCATTCAATTCCGCTTGCCAAACTTGCTCACTGAACGAACCGACAAACGGTTCAATTACAATGTCATTATGTTTCAATTGGTATTTCACTTGTTCATTATTGTGCGGAGAATGCGTCGTGAATGCCGTAATATATGCGTAAAACGGTTTTTTCTCTTTCGCCATCAGATCAATCGCCTTTTCATAAACCACGCCGTCATATTCCTTTTGTTTGAAAAAAGGCGTTTGGTAATCTGCGTTAAAACCCCATTTCGGAATCAAAATGTTACGACTCCAAAATTCCGGCAGATCCGCGTGAAAAAAATATGATCCATAATCAAACTTCTCTTTTAAAATTTGTGGCAAACAACGGTATGTATTCTCACTGTGGGAATAACTCAGTGGCGCGCTCGAATCTGAAAAATATCCGCAAATGGAAGTGAATTCAGCGTCATTGGTTTCGCAACTATTGGAATGAAACTCACCGACAGACACATTTTCAGCGGTTAACTGTTTCAAAAACGGCATTGGCGATGGTTCATTGTCAATCGCCCACTGTCCGACAGACTCGAGTTGAACGATTAAAATATTTGGCGGCGTTTGAAATTTCGGCAATTGCACTTTTTCATTCGGTTCGTTTGTAATCGCGTTCAGCGCGGCAAAAACTTTCACGGAATTTTCCAAACTGTTTTTTCCATCCAGCGATACGGACACGATATCCGCATCAACCTGGACTGCCTGCGGTTTTATTTGCGCGTAGACTTGATCGTAAAACTGCCCGAACAAACCGATATCTTTGACTTGGTTCGTCGCGTCATACCACAATTCCCGCGGATTGCAACGAAAATATGAGGTTGCGCCAAACGCCATGCCGTTGACTGCGACCAAAAGTACAACCCAAAAAATTATTTGGTAAACCGAACGCGCTTTTTCATGCACAATATTCATCTGACTGAAATTGAAATCGATTTTTTCCACTTCATAACGGGCGCGTCGATTATAACTTAAAACAAAAAAAATCTGCAAAACTGAAACAACGGCCGTAAAAACATATATTTGCCAAGGAACAGAAGAGTAAAAACCGGCTAGCATTTTAATCAAACTCCAATTGATATTGAAAATCGCGCCGGAATTAAAATCCAGAAAAACCCGAAAAACTTCAAAATACGCGAAATTGACCAACGCCCAAACATAAAAAAACACGGGCAACACCGCGCAAAATATTTGCCAGAACAACTTTCGATTCAAACTGACGATAATGAAATAACTGATAGATCCGAGCGACGCGAAAAATAATTGAATGAGTGAAAATTTAACATCCAAAAAATAAAAATACGCGATAAAATACGCGGCCGTCAATAAAACAATGATTGCGCAACTGAAAAAAGCGCGCCCGATATCCCGTCTATTTATCATAAGTATTGTTTTGCAAAAAAACTTTCTCACTCTTTTTTCCGCCCCGTGATGTCAGCTTGTTTGCAAATTCACTTTTCCGCACCAAAAAACTGGATGAAGTGCGAAATCTGGTTATGCCTTTATTTACCACTTTTCGAGAATAATTTTTCATATTTGAATCACCGCGTGAATTTTCGAATAAATCGATAAACCCCGAGTTGAACCGGCTTGTAAACCTTTTCGTAAGTGCCCAAATACTCAGTCAACTCCGCGTCCGGCGAAAAACCCATTTTAAAACGAGTAAAACCAAACCATTTTTCTTCCTGACCTTTTGCGTCTTTCGGCGCCGCGCCCCAAAAATCGTAAAACAATAATTGTGTTTTTTTGGCATCCTCAATCGCCCGCCACTGCAATAAATATGGCGCCATTATCTGCCGATATTCATGATCTGACGCACCAAACAAATAAGTGGCGGTATCGTTCCAAAAAACCATAATGTTCGCGGCAATGATTTTTCCTTCATATTTCGCCAAATATAATTTCACGAACGGCACCTGCAAAATTTTCTGAAAATAATCTTTGGAAAACATTTTTATTTCCTGGCGCGCCATTGTTTTCTTGAGCAATTCGAAAAATTCTTTGAACATTCCGTTATCCACAATAATATCTACACCTTTTTTTTCCGCCAATCTGATGTTATAGCGCGTTTTCTGATGCATCTGGTTTAAAAGCTCCTCTTCCGGTTTTCTGATATCCAAAATCAATGTGTGACGCGGCTGAAGATTTTGTTCCGCTTTCGCAAAACCGTTCTTATCCAAGATTTCCGCCCATTTTTTTTCATTTAACAATGGATCCAATTGCACGACAACCGCGCTTTCTTTTTGCGCCAATTCATCAATTGTTTTTAGAATTTCCGGCAATATTTCAATTTCCGAATCCTCAATCACAGGACCGCGCGGCAAATCCAAAATTTTCTGATTTAATTTCAAACGAGACATGGCCACCAAAAATACCGCCTTCCAAGTGTCTCCTTCAACCGCGGCAAACCGCCATATTTTTTCTTTTTGCGAGGCGACAAATTCGCCCCATTCCCACGATTGCAAAAAAGATCCGGCACTATTCTGCTGAACAAATTTGTCCCATTTTATTTTTTCAGTTTCATCGACAAGACGAATATCCATAAATTTATCGTAAAATTTTCAATGCTGATTTAACGATTGTTTGAACATCTTTTATGTTCGGATCAATTTGTTTGAGCGCGTCTTTCACTTGATTTTGCGAATACCCCAATGACACCAATGCTTCAATGGCATCATAATTCGCGTTCATTTCTTGTTTTGTCTGAATTCCGGCCACACCGACCAAACCATCGACTTTGTTTTGCAGTTCCAATACCAATCGCTCGGCTGTTTTTTTCCCGATGCCTGACAATTTTTGAAGACTGGAGGAATCATTATGAATGATCGCCGACTTGATCTCCGCGGCCGTAGCTTCGGAAAATATGTTTATCGCCGTTTTCGGACCAATGCCGGAAACCGTGATTAACAGCTCAAATAAAGCCAAATCGCCTTCTTCAGCAAACCCGAACAACTGCTGCAAATCTTCTCTGACATGATGATACAAAAAAAGCTCAATCGAATTTCCGACTTTTTTGTTTAAAATCAGACTTCCGGGCAAAAAAACCTTGTAGCCCAAACCTTGATTTTCAATAATGCAAGAATTGTCTTTTAAACTGAGAATTTTCCCGGAAATATATGCAATCATAAAATTCAACCTAAATTTAGAGCATTTTTATTATACCGCATTTTTCAAAAACAACCAAATCACCACTGCTTTTTACTGCAATTTGCGCAAATTATAGGAATAAATCAGCATTGACAAAAACCTCATTTTCAGATATACTAATTTTTCAAACAGATTTTTGACAATCAAAACGACTGGAGGTGCTACCATGTCAGTGACTGTTCAGAATGCCCGAAGAATTTTGTTGATTCTGCACGAACGCCCTGATTGGGACTGCATCGTCGCCTCATTCCTCTGGCTTCTGGCAAACATGGTCTCTCTCTTGGACTCGCGCGTACAAATCAAGTTCGTGCCACCGGGTCAGCGCTTTTCCGAACCGATTCATGATGATGACATGGTTGTGCATCTTGATACCGGCAGGCTTTTCAATCCTGATACAAATGATTTCGACCATCATCTCATCGGAGCAAGCACGCAACTTCATTCTGCCGCACAGGCGGTCTGGAACAATTTCGGAGTGCTACTGGAATTCAAGTGGCTATCAACGCTGCTGCAACTAACGAATGAAATCGACAGCGGACATCGCTGTTCGGTTCGCAATCCGCAGTTGATGGAAGAAAAACTGGATTTGAACGACAAACTCCGCACTGCGAACATGATGTTTTTGAGTGACTGGCGCATCATTGATCTTCGCGACAATCTGCAAGTCTTGGTCAACTTTTTCGCGCAGATTCCCAGAACCAGAGTGAGTGACAATGTGAAGGTGTACGCCGGCATTGCGCTTCTCTTCGGCTGGCATCACTGGAAGCTCACGGGACGCACCGAAACGCAACAGACAATCGACCATAATCTTGTGGCCGAATTTCTGGAACGAATCGGAAACAAGTCTTCGCTGACGGTTTTTCCCGTGCAACCAAATCCGGAAACCGAACCATGCAAAACGGTTCATCGGAAGCACTGGGAACTGTTCCGCGAATATTCCTGGCTGGCGAATCTGTGCCGAATGACTCTGCACGGACGCGAAACCGACCAGGAAGAATTGCTGACCGAGCTCAAGGTGATCGACGAGAGAATGCGGGAAATCAATGCCGCTCACGGCGTGAACCTTCAGCTCATTCAGCTCCGCGAGCAGTTGTTCATCTTGAACGAAATGCTGAGACACATCCCGCTCAATGACGACTGCAAACTGACCGCGGGAATGGCCGCACTTTACGGCTGGCACCAACAGCGAGTCGGTTATGCGAACGGCGGTCTTCGCGATTTGGTGGAAAGCAGTCGCATGACGCAAGTCAATGGATTGACCTTTCTCCTGATCGACGAACCCATCCCCGATCGCAAGCAATTGCGCAATGGAATGCGCCGCAATCCCAATTACCGAGAAACGATCGATGTCTACATTTTCCCGGACGGTGAAGATGGCGACCTCGGCGTAACTTGCGTGGAAGACTCTCGGGTTGCGGGAATGCGACTGCTCACATCCATTCTTCGGAATTTGTCAGAATCAAAGGATCCGAACGACATTTTCCTCCACGAACCGACCAACTTCACACTGTACTTGAAAGCCGCGACCGGCATCACACAGGAAACGCTCGAGTCGTTGGCAATTGCCCATCTGCAACGAGCGATGACCGAAGACGAACGGGCGGTCGCGCTCAATGAGTTGGCCATTCTCCTTCTGCAACTGCAACGAACGATGACCGAAACCGAAAAGGCGATCGCGCTCGAGTCGTTGACCATTCTCCTTCCGCAACTGCAACGAACGATGACCGAAAACGAAATGGCGGTCACGCTCGAGTCGTTGGTAATTGTCCATCTGCAACGAGCGATGACCGAAGACGAACGGGCGGTCGCGCTCAATGAGTTGGCCATTCTCCTTCTGCAACTGCAACGAACGATGACCGAAGACTAGAAAGCGATGAAGAAAACTATGTAATTTCCTTCACAAAAAAGGACGCTTCTCCACGGAGATTAGCGTCCTTTTATTTTTCATAAAATCATGCGCTTGTCGCACGCAATTTGCGAACAAAGAGCAAACACAAAAAGAAAACGAAAGAACTGATGAGCCAAATGGTCGGAATTTGCCAATAATCACCGGCGACTCCGGCGCTCATCCAGCCAACTGCCGCGCCAACTTTTCCGCACATCGCGGAAAATGAACCGATTGTGGCTCGTTTGTCAGACGGAATTTCCGCCTGCACCAAAGCTTTCTGCACGGGCATGAAAATCCCGCGTCCGAATTCATGCAACAAAAATAAACAAACAAGGATGACCGGGTTTTTAAACAAATAAATCAACCCGCCGCAAAGACCGGCAATGATAAGAGAAACAGCCATAATCCGCAACTCGCCGATCTTTTTCTTTGTCAAAAAAACAACCAAAAGACAACCGGCAATCGTCGCGCCCATAAACAACAGGAACATGTTTCCCAGAAACCACTGACCGATCGTTTTTTCAAAAAACGGTGCCCAAAGAAAATTGTATGATTGCGTGCCTGAAACATAGAGCATGTTCAACAAGATCAAATTCCAAACCTTTTTATTGGCATAACCGTATTTCACGCTGTCAACGCAAATCTCTCGCATTTTGCGCAAAGACTCCCTGAATCCGCGATGTTCACTTTTCCTGAAATACTCTTCCTTCATCAATTTCCAAAAAACCAAGAATACGCAAAGCCCACCGATTCCGGATAGCAACCACGGCAAATCCAAATTGTACAAACTGATCCAACCACCGACAAATCCGCCAACCATCGCTCCAATTCTAACCGCGATCTCCCCTTTTGAGAAAACTGAAGACATTTTCTCTTTACTCTGGGAATTATCAAGCTCGTCATTCACCCACGCTTCCAGCGCTCCGGACATGAAACTCATGCCAAGAGCGAAAATTGCTTCTGCAAGCAAAAATCCGGGCAAATGATCACTCGCATAATAAACGAAATTGCCAACTGCGCAAACCAAAACACCGAACAACACGGAAAACTTTCTCCCAAAATAATCAGCAACCACGCCGGTCGGAATTTCAAACACAAACTGCATTATCATGAAAAAAGTATTAACCATTCCAGCTTCAAAAAATGTCAGCCCTGCTTTTGCAGAAAAACGACATAAAACGAAAACTCCAGTGATTGAAAAAACATGTACGCGGCGCTAAACGCCAAGTAAATCCACACCGTCCGTTTCGCCATCAGCGCAACCTCCCAGCCGTAGCTCCGCAGAGGGAGGCCCAGGCTATATTTGTCAATGAACCAACGGCTTTTACGCACATAAAAATGCGCCCAACCGTTCCGGCTGGACGCATTGAAATCTGTGCAAAAAATTAGTTTTTTCCGTCACTAATAATCAACACAATTCGTCCAATCAGAACGGCTCCATCCGTCTCGTTTCGGTCCCAACCAAAACCAACCGCCACTTTCACCGGCATTTCCCCAATATAATTGTCTCTATTAATAAATTTCATATTTATATATTAACATTTACGCAACCGTTGTCAACCCCCTAACTGTCAGGCTGAGCCTGTCGAAGCCCAACCCAACCCCCTCAAACTCTCAATCAAAACCCTCTCATCCTTCCGCGCTTCCCACTCAATCTTACTGGATCTCTTGTGCGCCGCCGGATATGTCATGCCCTTGCTCATCAACAATCGTTCGTTCAATTCGTGCAACAAAACATAAGGCCGTTCCCGCGCGAACAAATCATCATCAATCCAAACTTCATTTTTCGGCACAAACTTATAAACGAAATCATGTCCGCCTTCCGTAAAATCAACATACCAACCGCTTCTAATCAATCGGCCGTTGACAATCCACACTTTTATTTTTTCTTTTCCCCAAATCAATTCCCGAATTAAGCGGACATGCGCTTTTTTCGGATCCAATTTTCCTTTTTTAACAGTTACTTTTTTCAAATCATCGGTTTTATTTCGTTCGGCTGTTTCTTTTTGCGCGGCGATGGCAATCGCTTTTCGATAAGACAACCCTTCGCGCATCGCGAGCCATTCGATAAGCAGATGATCAATAAAAAATCTGCGCTCATTCGGCTTCGCTTCTTTGTCCAGCCAAAATTCATTTTCCGGAATGCACGAAAATCGATAATGCTGTCCGAAATTTGTAAATTCGCGTTCCACTTTTGTTCTGATTTTTTGGCCGTCGACAATCCAAACTGTGATCGGCCCTCTGGTGTCGATTTTTTTCAAATAAAAATCTTTTTTCATATTTGTTTTTATTTTATTGTTCTAATTGCTCGGCAATTAACGATTAACTCGAATCAATCCGGAACACGATACGACTTCAATCCCTTTTTTCACCAGTTCATCCAAAAATAAATTCATGCCCAACGAATCCGAAGAAATATGTCCGGCGATAATTACATTAAGATGGTGTTTTTCCGCTTCCTTTTTATGATCTTCGCCCATGTGCACGCCGATAATCGTGCCGATTCCGGCTTGCGCCATTTTTTCGTAAATCTGTGACGAGCCTGAAGTTCCGCCGGTTATTTCGGTTAAAACTATTTTACCGCAATAATTTTCTTCCGCGCCGGCAAACAATTTAGGTCCGGCACCGCGCTTAATAGCTTCCGCGTATTCCGGGATTTTTTTCAATTCAGCCAACAACTCGCCCACATATTCGATTTCTTTATTGGATTGAACCTTCAAACACTCCAAATGTTTTTTCAAAAATGTCGCCACTAAATTATCTGCGGGAGTGTGAACGCAAATCAAATTTTGATTCAATAATTTCGCCGCGTCAGCTTCTTGATAATGATTTATCGGGCTTACTCCGCGAGACACTTCCGCGATTCGCGTTTTCAAACAACCCTCGGCGACATTTATCGGCACGCCATAATCTGCCAAAACCTCGGCTTGCAATGACATTACCTCAGCCAAATTCGCCAAACCTTTTCCCAAAGGATGGTGCGAAATGACCAAATCAAATCCGCCAATTTCTTTTGCCAAAAGCAATTCCGAAACACCGATATCAATTCCGGCCAAAACTTTTTTCACCTCATTGTCATTATTAAAAATAATCTGCGAATCAGAATACGGATTCATCAATGTCGATTCATCAAACTCCGCTTTTTTCTCGGCATCAAGTTTGTCGAACCGCGTTTTCAGTTTTTCCAAATTACTTTTAACGCGAACCTCGCCTCGCAGATCATTTTTTATTCCAAGCTCAATCGCCAAATCAAAAATATCTTGTACTTTCATAAATTATTCTCCGTAATTACCAAGTAAAATTATCGCATAAAAATTCGTTACCCAGTAATTTTTTATTTTTCTGAAATATTGCATTACCGAGTTTCGAGGAGCATCAGACGCGCCAACTGAAACACCCAATGTGTGATGACTCATTCGTTTGCAATCATAAACATTTTGAAAAAGATTATTATCCGTATCCACGATAATTTGTCTGGATATTTCCGGATTTCCCGCCAAATCAACGCATGTGGCAAAAATCGTCGGATCTTTATACTCTACATTACGACTCGGAATTACTCGATCAACTGCATACTGAATCATCAAACCAGCCTCTTTTGGCGTGCCGCTATCGCCAGCTTCCTCTTTCCGTGGGTATGCTGAAACCAATATTTTGCCGACTTTTCCCTGATTATAAACCTCAATAGTGGCTTCGATTTTTTTCTTTGTGCTTTCTGTCAATTGCGCTTGTTCATCAAGGCCGTCGCCCGCGACGATTACAACTCCAAAAATAGATTCTTCACCTTCTTGGATGGTTGAAATTTCTTTTGCTTGCAAAATGTCATTGCCAACGCGCGACTTCATTGCCAAAACCGGCCACACAAAAATTATCAACAGAACGGACATTATAAACCCACCCACAATAAGCCCTAAAAATATTTTCCCATTTTTCATATTTTCACTGCTAATTTAATTTTTTCGCCGTTAAGTGTCACTTCTTTTTCCCCTTCTCCCACCACAATTTCTTTGAGCAATGTCGCTTGCATCAACTTGTCGCACAATTCCGGCTGACTAAAAATTTTATTCAGCAATTTGCCGTCGGTCGAATAAGTAAGCGACGCTTTGTCCTGAATCGTCAGTCCGTTTTCTTTCCTTAAATTATTGATTTGCCGGGTCAATTCGCGGAACATGCCGTCGAGCTCCAAACTTTCATCGATTTCCGTGTTCAATCCGACTCTGACCGGCAAATATTCTTTTACCACCAAATTATCCGCGACTTTAGCAACACAGCGCACTTCCCTGACATTCAATTCATCGGCGATTATCTGATTCAATTCAGCGCCAAGATCATTCACTGAATATTCAAGCAATGAAAGCGGTTGTCTGACTTTTATTCCCGCTTCATCGCGAGCTGACAATCCCAACTCCACAACCTGCCGCGCCAATGCCATGTTTGTCATGACAGATTCATCAATCAACGATTCATCGACAACCGGCCAATTTTCCAAATGCACGGAAGTTTTATTG
>Ga0172379_10006918_pt1 | contig 14951 bp, 11 predicted proteins | sample GrowelOW334metaG_FD_119756 | JGI IMG/M metagenome (GOLD analysis project Ga0172379, IMG submission 119756) | Groundwater microbial communities from an aquifer near a municipal landfill in Southern Ontario, Canada - Groundwater well OW334 metaG | ecosystem: Environmental > Aquatic > Deep...
CATGTCGGGGGCGCTCACCGGTTCCGGCGCCGTCATGACCGGCCGTTGGATGGTGGCATGCAAATCGCCGCTTACGGGAGGGTGGGGAGACGCCAATTGCGGCGGAACACTATCGCCCGCGATAAAGCAATGCGGCTACGATGGCCTTTTCTTCAAAGGAATCGCTCCCAGGCCCGTGGTTTTCGTCTGCGACGAAAATGGCCTGAGACTTGAGCCTGCCGGCGAACTTTGGGGCAAGGATGCCATCGAAACCGAGGAAATCCTAATGTCTGCGAGGCGAGGGCGCAAAAGGGCGGCGATCGCGACGATTGGATATGCCGCCGAGAAGCTTTCGCTCATTTCCGGGATTTCCAACGATGGGGGCCGCTATGCCGCGCGTTCCGGCGTGGGCGCCGTCATGGGATCGAAGCGTTTGAAGGCGGTTGTGCTTTCGGGAAGCGCCAAGATCCAGTGCGCCGATCCGCGGAAAGTGACCGAGCTCTCAAGGCATTTCGCTGACGCAGTGAAGAAGGCACATGTACCTTCCTTTATAAAAGGCAGACATTTGGCCACTATAGGGAAAATGATGGGGCTGCCTCTCGCATTCCGCCTCGATGGAATATTGAGTACCGCGTTCTTCAAAAAATGGGGCACGATCTACAACAACACGGGCGGCGTGGCGAACGGCGATACGCCGGTGGGGAACTGGAAAGACGGCCCGGCCGAATTCCCCAAAGCCAAGTATGAAAAGCTCAACGCAGACTATGTCACACAACGCGAAACCAGGAAATATCATTGCTATTCCTGCGTCATCGGCTGCGGAGGGATTTGTGACGTTCGCGACTTGATTCCCGGCGGCGAGCATATGCATAAACCCGAATACGAAACACATGCGGCTTTCGGAGCGCTTCTTCTGAATGATGATCACGCTTCCATTTTCCGATGCAACGATATATGCAATAGAAGCGGCCTCGATACGATTTCCGCCGGCTCAACCGTGGCATTCGCCATGGAATGCCGGGAGCGCGGGATCCTTGGCGACGATGCGTTGCGCGGCATCGATCTCCGCTGGGGCAACAGCGAAGCCATCGTCGAATTCCTCGGGCTCATGGCGAGAAGGGAAGGCGCTGGAGCCCTATTCGCCGATGGGACGAAAGCCGCAGCGGATAAACTAGGCCCCGCGACGAAGACTTTCGCCATAAGCGCCGGAGGGCAAGAACCGGGCATGCATGATTCGCGGATGGACCCCCTGATGGGCGTTTCCTATTCCGCCGATCCGACCCCGGGGCGACACACCATAGCGGCCAGCGCCTATTACACGATCATGAGACTCTGGGACAAGGTTACATGGGCGCCGAAAGTCCCTCTGATCGCTCTTAAAATCCGCGAATACGAGGCTACCGAAACAGAAGCGAGGAAGGGAGTGGCCGCGACGCTCTACAAGCAAGTCGCGGATATGGCGGGTGGCTGCCTCTTCGCCATGATCGCGGGAACACAACATTGGGATTTATTCGCTTTCTTCAACGCCGCGACCGGCTTCCAGCTTTCACCCGATGAGTATATGGAGATGGGGCGGCGATCCCAAACCATGCGGCAGCTTTTTAACTTGAAGCAGGGCGTCGATCCACGCGACTGCTTCATCCCCGCGAGGATGCGAGGCGAGCCGCCGCTTTCCGCGGGACCTTTGCGCGGGAAAACTTTCCCGCTTGAAAAAATGGTGGAGCTTCACTGGGAAGCCATGGGATGGGACGGTCAGACGGGAGTACCCGCCGAGGCAACCCTGGTGAAGCTTGGACTCGACGATATCGTCGCCATGAATTTTCCTGGAGGGCTTTTTCGCGCATGAGTATCCGGAAAAAATCAGCTATGAATGCCGATCCCGCACGATGGAGAGGGATCGCCATCTATGGGTTCTTGACCGCCTGCATGATCCTCGCCATCGGAATGTTCATGCTGGCTTACGATACGCCGAAGGACGCCCTGCTTCCGCAAGCCTCGATAAGGGTGGAACGGGAAGGCAATGTTCTGGGCGCGAGGACCGTGCCCCTGCTGATCTCCTCAGCGAGCGATCCTTCCTTTATCCCCGGTACCTATACCTTCAACTTTGAGTTCAATGCGCCTGGCGATCGCCCCATGGATGGCGGGAAGGCGCTCGTCTTTCCCCAAGTGGCGGGAAGTTCGCTGCTGGTGAAGTTGAACGGCGTTCTCCTTGGCATCAGGGGAGATCCAGCGACGGGGCAATCAAGCATCTGGAACGCCGTCCATATATTCCGGATTCCGGAGGCTCTCCTTTCGCGCGAAAACAAGGTCGAGGTCGCCATTCTTGGAACCTACGAGGCGGGAATTATCCTGAGGCCGTATCTTCTGGATACAAAGCCGAACGCCGGCAGGCTCTCTCTGATCGCGCTCTTTTCCGATTATGCCATTTGGCTTTCTATCGGGGCGATATTGGCGGTGTCGTTCATCGTTCTCAGCATGGGTTTCTTCGACAAGACCAACCGGCTCGCGAACATTCTCCTGGGCTTGGCCGGGCTTTCGGTCGCGGTATTCCTTACCGATTTTGTGTATTTGCAGCAATTACCCCTATCGCTCGTTGCCTTCAAGAAAATGGTGGTTTCTCTGCGGCATCTTGCCTCAGCGTTTTTCATAATCGCTTATCTTAAGCTTCTCGGCAGGAAGCTCGATTTTTTCGCGATTTTCTTCGTTGCCCTTCAGCTCGCCTGCTCGGCGCTCGTTCTCGCGTATCCAGGCTCTATCGTCGAAATAAAGCGGCTTTACGGCTATACCTATCTGACCTTTATACCTTTCCTCGTCTATCTGTTCGTGATCATGCTCCCTTCCTTCCGCAAGGGAGGCTCGCTGCGGATAATCGCCTTTGGGGTCGTCGTGGCCTTCGCAAGCGCTACGCGCGATATCGTGATGCTGGTACTGGTAAAGGACAATGGCGCCGTCATGGTATCCCATTTCGGCTTTATCGTCCTGGCTCTCTCATCCTGCATATACGTAGTGAACGACGCGCTGAACCATTACAGCGCCCTCGTGGTCGAGCAGCGCAGGGCGGCCACCTTCAGGGAGGAGGCGCTTCGCGACGAGCTTACGGGAAGCTACAACAGGAAGATATTTCCCGCGCTGGCGCAGGACCTCCTGCGGCCCTATTCCATTCTCGCCGTCGATATCGACAATTTGAAGATAGCCAATGACGAGTTCGGGCACGCGGCGGGGGACGCCATCCTCGTCGATCTCGTCGGAAAGGCCAAAAGGAATATTCGAGCCGATGATTGCGTGGTGAGAACGGGAGGCGATGAATTCCTCCTCGTTCTCAGGGCCTGTCCGCTCGAGGTGGCTTGCACCATCGCGGAGCACTTGATCGAGGATTGCGCCCATTCCCGGATTTCCATCGTGACGGAAATCCCCTCGGCATCGGAAGCGCGCCGAATGGTTTCCTACAGCATTTCGATCGGCATCGCCTATTGCAGGGATGAGGCTTCGACCACCTACGAGAACTTGATGGCCACGCAGCGTCAGGCTGACGCCGAATTATACAGGGCCAAGAACAGCGGGAAAGGCCGCTGGTGCGCCGAAGGATCCGAAAACGGCCCCAGCCTTGCCTAAGCCGAACCCTGAGGCTAGAATCGTTGGAATGAAAGGGATTATCGTCGCCGCCGGCTATGGCACCCGTTTTTTGCCCGTAACGAAAACCGTTCCCAAGGAACTTCTGCCCGTGGGTACGAAGCCAAGCATCGCCTATATTGTCGAGGAATTTATCGCCTCGGGCATCTCCGATATCATCATCATTTCCTCCCGAAGGAAAAAAGCCCTTGAGGATTACTTCGATCGCGAGATTGAACTCGAAGGCGTATTCGCCCGGGAAGGCAAGCTCGATAAGCTTGCGCTTATCAGCCCTCCCGCCGCGCGCATTTCCTTCGTTCGCCAAACCGAGATGAAGGGGACCGGCCATGCCCTCCTCCAGGTGAAAAACCTCATTGGCGGGGAACCCTGTGTCGTCGCCTATCCCGACGATCTCGTGGTTGGCGGCCTTCCGCTGGCGCTTCAGCTCATGGAGATATACGAAAAGACGGGAAAATGCGTCCTCGCCACCATTTTCGAGCCGGGGGATGTCTCCCGATACGGGATCGTCGATCCGATGGCGGATGGTATCGGGGTGAAGGGTTTCGTGGAAAAGCCGGCACGCGGCAGCGAACCGAGCCACGAGGTGTCGATAGGTCGCTACCTCTATACACCCGAGTTCTTCGATAAGCTCGAGGAGGGCTGGGCGAAGCATGGAGAAGGCGAATACTACCATACCTACGCCCTGGATCGGATGATAGAGGCGGGGAGGATGGCTTTCAAGCGCGTTGAGGGAACGAGGCTCGACACGGGCGATCCAGCCGGCTACTTGGACGCGATCCTCCGCAATGCCGCAAGCGATCCCGCCTTGCGCCCGACCCTGGAGGCTTTTATCGCTTCATACCGCTGATACGGAATTTACCCATTAGACGTGAACTATTTTCCCGCTTCCCCTCTTTTATGCCCTTGCTTCAAACACCGGGCTGGGGCTTAATTTAGCTATATCATTTTAATATAAATAATTAAAAGTATAATATTATTTGGCATAATTCTTGCTATATTATCTACGTGGTGACACAGCGACGACAGAGCATCTGGCCCTCGCGTGAAAAGGGCGGCTCGCGACACGGTTGCCACGGAGGAAGGATATGCGTGGATATTATGGATATGGATTTCCCGGCGGGGCTAGCTATGCCGGCATGGTCGGTTTTCCCTGGTTTTCGATTGTCATGATGGTCATTGGCGTGGCGATCGTCGCGGCGATCATCTATTTCGCGGTAAAGGCGAGCAGGGACCGGGGAACGATAGCGCCGAAGACGGACGAAGCGCTCGAAATCCTGGCTTCGCGCTTCGCCAAAGGTGAGATTTCCAAGGAAGAGTACCTTGAGGCCAGGGATTTCCTGAAGAAAAACTGAAGCGTCGGTAAAGAAGCCGCGCGGCCGCCGGCCTGCCCGATGGGGTGGGGGAGCTTGGGCCGCGCGGCTTTTTTAATCGACCGTAATGGATTTGGACACGTTTTTAGGGGCATCGGGATGGACGCCGTGGTCGGCGATGCCCAGATCGTCGAGCCATTCCATTTTTCGCACCGACATCCTATAGGCGAGATACTGGAGCACGATCGTGGCGCCGAACACGAACAGATAAGGATCATCCGAATGCGGCATCTCGATGTACTTTGACCAATACTCGCCAATGTCCATCGGCTTGCCCGCGACGGCGAGGGCAAGGTCCTGCCGCTTTTCGGCGATCAGGATGATGTCCGCTCCCCGTATCTTATGCGTGTGGATCTGGCTGATGGTTATTCTCACGTCGCGGTCTTCGGGCGGACAAACGAAAACGAGAGGATAGCTTCCAAAAAGGCCCTCCGCGAGAGAGGGATTCCGCTTGAAAATGTCGCGGGCGGGCAAGGTTTGAAGGCTCGCATCCTTGGCCATCATCGCGTTGTACTCATTCAGCAGGGTTTCCATGTCCGAAAGCGAGAAGAGCGTATTCCGTCCGAGAATTGTGTTCGGCCCGTGCTTGAATTCGGCGGTATCGTAGCCTTCGGTATGGTTGAGCACCACTTCCCGGATTTTCAGCGCTCCTTCCCGGGCCAGGCCTATAAGGCTTGTTCCGAGTATATGCATCGAGGGCTTCGCGTAGAGGCGAGCCGCGGCGGTTTCGATGTCGCCCATCGCGGCTTCCATGCTTTCGTTCATCAGCCTCTTGGCCGCCAGGAGCTTTTCCTTGACTTCCCTCTCCGACATAACGAGACTCGCCGCCACCAGGTAGAGTATCGCGATCTGGTTCATGAAAGACTTCGTCGCGGCGACGGCTATCTCCGGCCCGCAGAGAATCGGCAGGTAAAAGTCGGAGAGTTCCTGGGGAATTCTTGAATTTTCGTTGTTGACGAGACAGGCGCGCCGAATTCTTGGATTCTTCTCCCTTACATCCTGGAATATGTCGACGAGATCCTTCGTTTCCCCGGATTGCGTAATGCCGAGGATGAAATCGTCGTTGCGCAGGCAGAAAAAATACATCGACCGGAAAATGCCGGGGTTGCAGGGATAGATCGGCAGGCGGGCGATGCCATTGAAGAAGTAGGCGGCCGTGAGGGCGGCGTGATACGAGGTTCCCGACGCGACGAAGTAAATCCTGCCGCCCGAATTGTTGGTTTCGGCGAGAGCCGACTTGAGTTCGCTCAGATAGCGCAGGACGGCGCGGCGCTTGCGCCATACGAAGACTGAATCCATGAGCGAAAGGTCGATGGCGCGCCGCGGCGCCAGCCGCCCCAACTCTGACAGCAGCTCGGCCTCATCCGAAACGAAGGATTCTCGCGCTTCGGGCAATCTTCCGGCCGAAGCCACGCGCGCGCTCACGTCGGCCCAGGCTGGAGCCGTGAATACGGCTTCCATGCCGCTTTTCAGGAGCTCATCGCCGAATTTTTCCGAGAGATTGGCCAGGGCGTCGGCGGATTCTTTGCATTCATCCTTTCTTTCCTCGAAAATCGCCGCGACAGCCTCATCGTTCGGGCTCCTGAAGTAGTACCGGAGGATTTGATCCATATTCGCCGGGCTTCCGAGGATTTCCTGCTCCATGTAATTCCTGAAATGGGGATTGAGCTGAGTGTCCCTCACTGACAGCTTGGAGCGTTTGAGCCTTGGTCGGGAAAAAGCGGGGGCTCCGCGCAAATTGAAAACCAGGTAAGCGCTCTCGGTGAACCAGAGCCCTTCGCCTTCGGCGAGAGGAATGAGGGCTCGCGTCTTGGAAAGGACGGAAGTGAGATCCGAGGATACGACGATAAAATCGCCCTTCGCGTCGGCGCCTACGCCGGCGTAGAGCGAAGATCCTGATTTTATAGCGAACACGCCCGGCAGTTTTGGATCTGCCACGGCCGCGGCGTAGGAGCCTTCAGCGAGGGCCTCGGCTTTCCTTATGGCGTCAATCATGCGCAAGACGCCATCGGGTACTCCTTCTCTCAGCCCCGAGGCCGCGTATGCCTGTCTCATCCCCGCGAGATCGGCGCTCGAGAGGTTTTGGTTGGAGGCGTAATGCTCTTCCACGAGGTGGACGATAGTCTCTCCATCATTGTCCGATACGACGGCATGCCCCCGCGACGAGAGCCAGGCTTTCAGCGAATCGGTATTGGAAATATTGCCATTGTGGGCCCCGACCATCTCTATTTTGCAGTGAACATGGTGGGGTTGACTGTTTACGTCGGTCACCGCGCCGTAGGTGGCCCAGCGGACTTGTCCTATGAAACGCTGGCCGGGCTTCCCCGCGATGCCGAGGGAAGGACATACTTTCGAGGGGGCCCCGACTTTCTTGAAAAGGGAGATGTTTCGCTTGCCATCGATGAAGGAGGCGCCCGTGGAATCGTAGCCCCTGTATTCCAGGCGCCGAAGGAGGGCTTCCGCTTCCTTGCCCATGTCTGGATTTTCCGACTTGTAAATGAGCGAGACTATTCCGCACATTCGTCGCCTCCGCTTGAAGTATACCATGACTTTTCTATGCTGTGGGATGCTGGTATAGTGACACATCATGTCGGTACAACCTTTAGAAACGAGACACAGCGTGAGAGGCTATGATTGCGGGTACGGGGGATCTTTCAGGCCGCTGTCAATAGCCAATTATTTTCAGGAAGCCGCGGGCGACCACGCCCTCATTTTGGGCGTTGGCATGGATGCCATGTTCTCCCAGGGGCGCACGTGGATGCTTTCGCGCATCGATATAGAGATCGGGGACCTCCCTCGCTCGGGAGACGAGGTTGTCGTGCGTACCTGGCCCGCGGGAACCGATCGGATATTCGCGATGCGGTATATCGAGCTTCTCGCGGCGGATGGCAGACTCCTGGCGGGAGCCCTCTATGATTATTTTATCGTCGATCTGGAAAAGAGAAGGCCGATGCGGCCAGAAAAAATCCTGAACCCCACCATGAGGGGAGAATTGCCGCCGCCCTATCCCGATCTTTCGCCCGGGGTCCCCGAGCTCCCGGGCTATGTTGGCGGAGCGCTGGAGGGGTGGACGGAAGCTTTTACGATGAGGGTGGGGTCTCGCCACATCGATTATAACGGGCATGTCAACAACGCGCATTTCATCGACTGGCTCTGCGATGCCATACCCGTGGAACAGCGAGGCTCCGGACGTGCCGCCAGGATCAAGGTGGACTTCGTGTCGGAAGTGAAGGCTGGCGAAGAGATCACCGCGTATTGGATCGAGGGTGGCGACTCCGGCGACAAGTTTTCCCTATTGCTCAGGGGGGCCGAGGTAGTCGCCAAGGCTTTGACGCGCTGGGCCTGAGCGCTGAGCGCTGGGCCTAAGCGGCGGACGGTCGTTATTGACCGGGCCGCGAAGCCGTGCCATCATGTGCAGCCATGATACCCGACAAGGTACGAGCGATCCTCGACGCGCATTGTCTCAAAGCCCTCGAGTTCGAGGAAGGATCCACCCCCACGGCCGAGACGGCTGCCGCCAAAATTGGCGTCGAAGTGGGACAGATAGCGAAAAGCCTCCTGTTCAAGGGCCTATCCGGCAAGATCGTGATGGTTGTGTGCGCTGGCGACAAAAAAGTGTCTTCAGGCAAATTGAAACGCCTCTGCGGCGAAAAAATGTCCATGACGAACGCTGAGGAAACCTACACGTCCACCGGCTTCAGGCCGGGTGGCGTTTGTCCCTACGGCGTTTCAACCATTCCGGTTTTCATCGACGCGAGCCTTTCGGCCTGGGAGACTATCTACCCCGCGGCGGGAACGAGCTCCACGGGCGTGCCCACGACCTACGCGCAACTGCTCGCGATGACAGGCGGGCGCGTATGCGAGGTCACCGGCGGCGACCTCAGCGGTAGTTGACCCCGAGGGCATCCAGAAGAAACCGCGCGACATCATCGGTTCCTGGCTCCATGGCGAGATGCTCGAGATTTTGCTTGTATTCCTCGAGAAGGGTTCGATCGGCGAGTTTCTTTACCGTGGCCCTGAAGGCGGCGGGCGTCGGGCAATACCAACCCACCTTGTATTTTCTCGCGAATTCGATGATATAGCGGTCGTTGTAGGTCGCCCATTCCGTGAATATTGTCGGTTTGCCCATGAAAAACGCTTCCATGGCCGTGGACGCTCCCGCCTTGCCGGCGACAACGTCCGACGAGCACATGAGCTCGTTCATGTTCGTCACATATCCCAGTGAAGCGAGCCTCGTATCGGATTTTATGTTTTTTTTGAGAAAGTCGAACCTTGCCTTCGTGGATTTGTTTTTCCCCGCCACGACGATGAGGTTCACCTTCTCTTGCATCAGGTAAAGCAATTCCGCGAAAAAGAAAATCTTGCCGATTCCCTGCCCTCCGGCGCTCACGAGGAAGGTGAGCCTTTCGGGATCGAGTCCGAGGCTGAGGATCGACTCTTTGCAGGGTTTTTGAATGTCGAAAAAGCTTTTTTTGATGGGGAATCCGATGATGTGGATTATTTCCGGCTTAATCCCGTGGTGGAGAAGCCTATCGCGCGATTCTGTTGAGGCGACGAGCAGGGCATCGGCCCCTTCGTTCGCCCACCAGGCATAGCCGTCGAAGGGATCCACGACGTAGGCCACGACCTTGAAGTTCAGTCCCAAGGTTTCGCGAGCCTTCACCGCGATATAGAGCGGAAGTGGATGCGTCGCGAAGATCATATCCGGCCGGTATCGATCGATATAATCGACACCCTTGACCACGAATTCCTTCCAGAACAGCTCGATATACTGCTTATTCTTGCCGCTGATCTCCATGAGGAGATAGCCGATCCTGGCCGAAATCGGAAAGGCGAGGGCGAGATCCCAGGAGCCTTTAAGGGCGAGATCGTCGCGATACGCCCCGCTCTCCCTGGCGAAATCGATAACATCGACAATCGCCGCGTCGGGAGCGATGGCCTCGATTGATTCCTTGACGGCGATGGCCGGCGACTTGTGGCCGAATCCCACTTCGAGCATCGTAACCAGAATTTTCCGCTTGTCCATCTTCACCGCACCTTTGGGGATTTCGTGCTTTCGGCGTTGGGCGCGACCATCATCGGCGTTCCGGGTTATTGCGCGTTTTTGGCCGCCGCGAGGGCCGACGCGTAATCGGGTTCCTGGGTGATTTCTGGCACCTGCTGGGTATAGACGACTTTGTTGTTCCCGTCGAGCACGACGACGGCGCGGGAGAGGAGTCCCGCCATTGGGCCATCGGCGATTTCCACGCCGTAGGCTAGGCCGAAATTTCGGTCGCGAAGCTCCGAAAGCGTCACGACTGACTTGATGCCTTCGGCTTCGCAGAAGCGCTTTTGCGCGAAGGGCAGATCCCTGCTGATCGTGAGTATGGCGACGCCGCCCAGACTGTCGGCGGCCTTGTTGAAAGCCCTGGCGCTCGCCGCGCAGACGCCCGTGTCCAAGCTCGGCACGATGTTGAGTATCTTTACCTTGCCGGCGAAGTCCGCCAGTCTCAGATCCGAAAGATCGTTTTTCGTCAATGAAAAATCGGGGGCGGTCGTTCCCTTCCCGGGGAGTTCGCCGACCGTGGAAATTGGTTTGCCTTTCAAAGCAATAATGGCCATATCATATCTCCTTTCAATCAATACCTGCGATTATAAGGTAGCAATACAAGGTCGTCGCGGGCAACTGAGCGCGGGTCCCGGCTTTTTTGAGATTTTATTGACTTTCCAGCCGCCGATAAGTAACGTTTTTCATTGTGATTGTACGAACAGGACTTTTTTGCGATGGGTACCTTCCCATCGTTGACGGGGTAACCTTAACGGTTAAAAACTACTCGTTCTGGCTCAATAAGATGCTTGGGCCCACGTCCATCATCACTCCTTTCGTGCCGGAGCAGGGGGATGGCGACCATTCCCGGATAATCAGGTATTTTTCCATACCGACGATTTTCCGACCGCCCTACAGGATTGGCATCCCTGACATCGACCCGCTGCTCCAGTACAAATTGAAGCACAGGGATTTCGAGATCATCCACGCCCATTCCCCCTTTTCGGCGGGTCAGCTCGCCAGGCGAGAGGCCAAGGAAAGGCGGATTCCCCTGATCACCACCTTCCATTCCAAATACAAGGATGACCTTGAGACGATTATCTCCATCAAATCGATCGTGAACGATCAGATCAAGAGGATCGTCGATTTCTACTACGCGGCCGACCATGTATGGGTGCCGCAGGAATCGGTAGCGCTCACCCTGAGGGAATATGGCTATAAAGGACCTTATGAAGTCGTGGAAAATGGGATTGATATGAAGCCCATCGACGATATCGCCCCTTTCCGGGAAAGAGGGGCGATCGAGTTGGGGCTTCAAGGATCGATGCCTGTCGGGCTTTACGTCGGTCAGCATGTTCTGGAGAAGAATCTCGAATTCCTCATCCGCGCGATTCCAGCGATCATTGAAGAAGTGCCCGATTTTCGGATGGTCTTCGTTGGCAGGGGCTACGCGAAACAGCAGCTTCAGTCCCTCGTCGCCGAACTGGGCATCGATGAAAGCGTCATCTTCCATGAAGTGGTGTATGACCGCGAGCTTTTACGCGCCATTTACGCGAGGGCGGATCTTTTTCTCTTTCCTTCGCTGTACGATAACGCGCCCCTCGTCGTGAGGGAAGCGGCTTCCATGAAGACGCCATCGGTCCTCTTGGCCGGATCCACGGCGTCTGAGGTGATCCAGGATGGAGTGAATGGCTATCTTGCCGAAAACTCTTCCGATGCGTTTGTCGCGAGGGTTGTGGATGCCTTCCGCGAAAAGGAAAAAAGGACAAAGGTAGCCGAGGCTGCCCAGAAATCGCTGTGCAGAACCTGGGAAGATGTCCTTGGCGAGGTGAAGGAACGCTATCTCGCGATACTGTCTAAATGGGCTTAATCACATATCGAAGGGAAAGAGCAAGGTTTGCTTGTCCTGGAGGCGCTTCCGTACCGTGCAGACAATGGCTGACAAGTCATGGGAGTCCTCGACGAAGTCGAGTTTGTCTCCGGGGATCGTGAGCACCGGGGCGAGGGTGAACGATTGGATCCATTCCTCATAGAGCGTGTTGAGACCTTTAAGATAGGTATCCGGAATGTTGGCTTCGAAATCCCTGCCACGTTTGGCTATCCTCGATTTGAGGGTCTTCACGGAAGCCCGGATGTAGATGACGAGATCGGGGGGAGGCAGGATCGAGGCAAGGGTATGGTAAAGCTCGCGGTAGGTAGCCCATTCCTGTTCGCCAAGCGCTCCCTGGACGAACAAATTCCTCGCGAACACTTCCGCGTCCTCATAGAGTGACCGATCCTGCACGACGGAGCGCGGATCGCTGACAAGTTCCCTATGCCCCTTCGCGCGGCTCGTGAGAAAGAAAACCTGGGAATGGAAAGCCCATCGCTTCATGTCGGCGTAAAAATCCTTGAGGAAAGGGTTTTCCGCCACAGGCTCGAAATAGGGGACGAAATCGAGTTTTTCGGCGAGGAGGCTGACCAGGGTGGATTTGCCCGCCCCTATATTGCCCGCCAGGACGATGTATTTCTTCATGAAGCTTCTTCCGTCGGCTCGTCTTCGGGCGTTTCGCCCATCGCGCCCCTAATGCCCGCCAAATTCGCCGAGTCCGCCGCTGCGAATTTCAGGAGGAGGGAAACCTTGGAAAGCGAAGAGACAAGGGCGGCGTCGATCGTCGTTCTCCCTCCTGAATCGGAGGGGTCGAGCGCGATGACCGCCCGCGAAAAATCGAGCATCAAGGGGGGGATGGAACCGAAGACTTCATCCATGGTTTTCGTTCCGATAAAGCGCCTTTTCTCGTTTCCGGGAAGCGGCGGCATTTGCCTGCAGAGGGTGAATGCGGGTTCGCCCCCCTTGTCGAGCATTGAGCAGAACCCAAAAAGGCGACAGATCAGGGGGCGGGCGGGATAGATCATGCAGTTTTCGCCTGGCTTGTCGGGGTTCCAGAAGGGACAGGCGGCGTCGACCGCTTCGGCTTCTTGTCGATGCGCCAGGAAGTGGTCAATCAGCCCGCTTTTCTCGGTGAGAAGGTAATAGGCGATTCGGTCGGCTTCTATCGGCATGAGATCGGGCACGAAATGAACGCAGCAGGTTCCGCAGCGCTTTGGGCAAGCCAGCGGCGATCCGTGGTTTTGGGCGGATTCCCTGAACGTCGCCTGGGCGCGCTCGACCCGCGTATAGATCGCGTCGAGGGCGTTGATGCGTCGCATGAGGGATGTATCCCAGACGGTGCGATTCATGATCCTTCTTTTGCGCGAAAAATTGTCTAATAATCGGCGCAGGCACATGATACGAAACTGAAGGTCATTTGTTCAATAGACAGTATGCCAAAGCCCCCGGGCCATGGTATATTTGCGTACATTATCGATAGCGCCGCCGAGTCAGGCGGCCAAGCGTAAACCAAGGAGAGAGAATGAACTCCTCTTCACGAAAAATAACAAGGGTGATCAGGCTTGCGGTCATTATGGCCCTCCTTTTTGCCGCGAATGGCCTTCTTTTCGCCCAAGCCGAGACAACGCCGGCCCAGGCTGAAACGCCTGCCACGCAACCGGCCGTGGCTGCCGATGCCGCCGCGGCGCAGCCTGCGGCTCCGGCAACAGCCACCGCCACTGCCACCGCGGTGCCAGCGGCTCTGCCGGCCCAAAACTTCTTCCTCGACGCCCCCGCGGCCGATCAGGAAGTCATCGCCAAAGCAGAAGAACTCGCCAGCCAAGGCAAGTGGCTTTCAGCCTGGAAAGCGCTTTCCGAGTATGACGCGGCGAACGCCAATTCCTTTATCCTGGCGGAAAAAATCCGGATAGCGCTCGATGGGTATGCCCAAACCACCTATCATCTCGCGTTCGGCTTTGTTGATCTCGCCGAGGGCATGGACCTTGAATCGGCGCGCGCCGGGGCGGTGGAAGCCACCGATGTGGTTGAGTTCAATCCCGGCGATCTCGCCAAGGCCATCGAAGATAAAGGGGAAGCCATTCCTCCCGTCCTGTCGATGAAATTGGGCGATTTCTATTATACGGTGTGGAAGGACTATCAAGGTCAGTGGCTCAAGGAAGATTCCGAAATCCTGAGCCTGGCAGTCGAGGGCTACGATCGCGCCCTGGCTTACGAAACCTTCACGGCGCAAAGCCTGGACAGGCAGTCGGAAATGCTGATTAGCCTGCAGCGCTTCGACGCGGCCGAAACCGTGGTGAAGAAAGGCCTCGAACTGGACCCCGCCAATAACGCCCTGACGCTGCGCCTTGCCGATGTGTATTTTTCGATGGGCAAGTATGCCGATGTCTATCCCCTGGCCGACAAGGTCATCGCCGCGGCGGCCAACGACAGCGAGATCAACGACGCTTACATCGTGGCCATCAAGTCGGGCTTGACTTCCTCGGATAAAGTCTCGCTTGAAAAGTATCTCGCCGGGTTCGAGAAAAGCTTCCCCACCGAATATATGCCCGGCCTGGTCCGCCACCTCGTGGCTGTTCAACTGGGCGACTCGGCGGCCGCTGACGCCGCGGCCGACGCCGTGACGGATGCCTTCCCCGGCAATCCCGACATCATCCGTTCGATCCTTTCGACATGGCTTTCCGCCAATGATCCGGATTCCGGCTCGAGGTATCTCGCGAGAGCCATCGCGAAGGCCCAGGGCGACGAAGCCCTGGCGGCCCTCTATTTCTATAAGGCGCTCCTTGGGCCCGAAATTACCCAGACCGAGGAAGTCTTGAATCAGGCGCTGGCCGATCTGGCCACGGCGGAAGGGTATTTCAAGAAGTCCTATCCCGAAGGGCACGAGGTCTTCGGCATGATCGACCAGCTCAGGGGCCAATGGACCGAAGCCTTGAAAGCCTCGCAGGCGGCGCAGAGCGCGGCGCCCGCCGACGCGACCGTCGCGACGACGCCAGCTGAGACGACGGCGGCACCAGCTGACGCGACGACCCCACCCATAGACGCGACGACCCCACCCATAGACGCGACGACCCCACCC
>Ga0172379_10006919_pt1 | contig 14949 bp, 23 predicted proteins | sample GrowelOW334metaG_FD_119756 | JGI IMG/M metagenome (GOLD analysis project Ga0172379, IMG submission 119756) | Groundwater microbial communities from an aquifer near a municipal landfill in Southern Ontario, Canada - Groundwater well OW334 metaG | ecosystem: Environmental > Aquatic > Deep...
GGAATGGAGGGGTAAGAACGTGCTTGAAATAGGACGTTTCGACCCAAGCAGCAAAATGCACAATAAATGCGGGTACATCAATAAGGAATTAACCCTTGCTGACCGGACATGGGATTGCCCCAAGTGCGGGGAGTTGGTGCTGCGTGATAAGAATGCTGCTTGTAACATTCTCGATTGGGGACTATTAAAATATTCAGGCATGGAACGTGCCGTAGGGCTTCCTGAGTTGCCGACAATGGTTGGAGCTATGACGGAAGAAAAATTCATAAATAAACTTTTAGTTTAATTTTTGAGGCCACCTCCTTTGGGGGTAGTTGTTCACAATAAGCAATCATGACAAAAGAACGGTTTCAAGAGTTGACAGCTCCGATAAAAGAAGAGCTAATAAAGAATGGTGATGACTTTTTGTTTTCCGTTTCTGATGAAAAACAGAAAGGTGTTTATACAGATGCCGTACTAACCGACATTTCAGCATTGACCATAATCGTGTTATTAATCTCAAAGCACGATATAACCCCTGACCAAATTGGGCGTGAGGTAATGAAACTCATAAAATTAAAAAAAGCAAATTAAATAAAAAAAGGAACCATGACAAAAACAGATGATCGGTTTGTTCCGGTAAAGCAATTAACCGCAATATTGAAGAAGACTAAATGCGATTCTTTAATCGGATTAATGTTCTGTAAGGTTTGTGGGGATACTAGGCCAAAACACGGGTTTTATCCATTATTTAGTTCTGCCTATGGATCGGGAATCATCAACCTAAGTTCCATAACTTGTACCCGATGTGCCTACACCGATGAAAACTACGAAAAAGCGTTTGGAGAGCCGAAGGAGCAATTTGAATTTGAAAAAAACAAAAAAAATGGACGCAATAAAAAAACTTAAAGAGCTGATGCCGGAACTTGCAAATCAGGAAGATGTTGACTATTTGTGCGCCTACGTTGCCGAAGACGGTGTTTTGACCTTATCTTACTACATGTTAATGGCCTTAACTATCGCTGTCGGCTTGATTAAAGACTACAACATTGACCCGAAAGACATTGTTGAAATAGTTTCCGAAATTAACGCTGAACAGAAAAAACAGAAAAAAAAGAAAGGGATGAACTGATGAGCGATAGACCCAAGCGACAGATGAATCCAATTGCTATAAATGATCAGATCGGCTGCGGTTATTGCAAATTCGAGAAACTTTGCAAACCGCATTGGATAATCAGACAAAACAAAGAAGCGTTTGCTGTGAACGGAATTACCACATACCTTATTGCTGAAAATTGCACGAATTTTAAACATTTTAACTTATAAAAATTATGGATGACGAATTGGACATTATCGAACAAGTTCCCGTTGAAGCGGAATCATTAACTCCGATTGTGGCAGGCGAATTTGATGTACAAGTGGCGACTGCAAAAAAGTATCCACGGCTGATTACAAGGTCTTATGAGAATGCGAAAGCAATAGCAACCATGAGCGAAGCAACGGCAAAAACCTGTGGGTATTTAGTCCCTAGGGGTGGCAAAAGTATTACCGGGGCAAGCGTTCATTTAGCTAGGATTATAGCGCAATGTTGGGGTAATTTAAGGATTTCCCAACAGGTCGTAGGTGAAGAGGATCGGTTTGTATTATGTGAAGCGGTATCGTGGGATTTAGAAACGAACCTTGCTGTAAAAACAACTACAAGGCAAAGGATTACCTATAAGGATGGCTCTCGCTACAATGATGACATGATCCAACTTGCCGGAGCAAAAGGCATGGCCGTTGCCTTTAGAAACAGCGTATTTGCCGTTATTCCACGATCAATTGTTGACGGATGTTATGAAGCATCCAAGCGGAAAATTACGGGTGACCTGACCACGGAAGATAAACTGATTGCAAAACGTAAAGAAGTTTTATTGACTATGGAAAAGAATTATGGAATTGACGAAAAAAAGGTTCTTAAATTCTTTAAATTCAATCAGCCAACTCAGATTAAACAGGACGAAATCGTACAATTAATTGCACTGATGCAATCCTTTAAAGACGGTGATACTTCACCGGATCAGGTATTTGGAGATACTTTATCTCAAGCACAATCGCAAAAGATCAACGAAAAACTGACCGGGAAAAAAGCCGAACAACCAAAGGTGGAGCCGAAGCCCGTGCCTGAACCTGAACCAATTGTGCCGGAACCACAGCCGACTGCTAAAAATAATGATCCGGCACAGCCGAAATTAATTTAACTTTGTTGTTTGTTTTCTTTGTTGTCATGTGTTTTTTTGATGCCAAGCCCCCTGTAAGTAAGACCTGCTCCTGAAAGCAGGGGGTTTTTCTAAATTTATTTAAAGATGAAAACTATTAATGATTTGATTGAGTGGCTCGACAAGGCCAAGTTTGCCGATGGTGCAAATGACATTCGGAAAATGCAGACGGATCGTCAACTACCCACCCTCAAAAAATGGATGGGCTTGAATTGTGAGGTTCAACGAAAGAGTTGATTAGGGAGCTTAAAAGTTAGAAATAATGATTATGCAGCAGTTATCGGAAAAGTTAAAGAATCTACCAAGGGATGCTTCACAAGTCCCTTGCTCTAGGAGTTTGCGATTAAACAGAGACCAAAGTCTCAGTGTTGCAGACAGCTTGAAAAATAGCGAGCTATCCGATAACAATCCCGAAGTGAATCAATCCCGCAAGGGAGAACACTCTTTATTAGTGTTCGTTTTAAACAGGGAAGGTAAGCCGTTAATGCCTTGCTCACCAAGCAAAGCAAATAAGTTATTGAAAGGAGGAAAAGCAAAAGTAGTGAAAAGGGTTCCATTTACAATTCAGATGAATTATGGCAGTTCGGGGTATAAGCAGGAAGTTTCTTTGGGTATTGATACCGGATTTGGAAACATTGGTTATTCCTGCGTGACAGACAAGGATGAGTTGGCCTGTGGTACGTTGGTATTGGACGGTAAAACATCTAGCCGATTGACTGAGCGCAGGATGTACCGTAGGGGGAGAAGAAACAAGTTGTGGTATCGGGAGCCAAGATTTTCAAACCGGGCAAAACCGGAAGGTTGGTTGCCACCATCTACTGAGAGGCGATATGATACGCACCTGAGTTTAATTGCCCGGTTAAAAGCGATCCTACCTATATCTTCAATCACTATCGAAGTTGCTAAGTTTGATATAGCGAAGATTGAAAACGGTGAGATTGAAGGGGTAGGTTATCAGCAAGGCGATATGTACGAATATCAGAACATGAGAAGCTACCTGTTGGCACGTGAACATGGATTATGCCAATTATGCCATAAAAAGTTTGATAGCGAGCATCCTTCGCACATCCACCATTGTAAGCAAAGAAATCAGCAAGGATCAAACAGGGCAAAAAACTTGGCTATCCTGCATGAGAAGTGCCATACCAAGCTGCATAGGCAAGGATTGAAACTGTCTGCACCTAAAGAGTACAAAGCACCTACTTTTGTGTCAATCATCAACAAACGATTTTGGAACGATGTTCCTGACGCTAAAATGACTTACGGGAATATTACTTTCGTGAACAGGCAACAATTAGGCTTAGAAAAGACGCACTACAACGATGCTTTTGTTATTGCAGGTGGAACAACTCAGGAACGATGCTTGCCTATTACTATCCGGCAAAAACACCGGAATAACCGGGCAATTCAAATGAATCGAAAAGGCTTTGCACCTTCAATTAGGCGGAGACGTTACCCTATTCAGCCAAAAGACTTGGTTTGGATTGATGGGGAAAAGTTAGTAGTAACATCAACTCATTGTAACGGAACCCGTGTAATAACAGAAGCAAGTAAGAAAAGCTACTCGATTAAAACAGTCAAAAAAGCATATCATTTTGGAAGTTTTGCATACAATTAACCAAAGACGGAATCTTGGCAATTCCCCCCACGGGCTGAAGAGGTGGGTTTCCTTGCCTGAAAATTTATGAAAAGAATTGATGATTTGATTTTTTGGTTGGATAAATACAACTTCCCGGATGGTTTAAACGACATTCGGAAAATGCAGTCCGATCACGATTATGCTTGCAAAGTAGGATTTGAAACGGATGTGACCCATGATAGCCTAGTCTCCCTGTTGATCAAATTGTTCGATTGGGATGAATCTATTTTGGGCGAAGATTATTACGAAGATATTTTTGAACGATTGTGTATTTTTGAAGAGATAAACTAACTAATAAACAAAAAAAATGAAATGGAATTTTTGGTTTTTTAAACCGTGGCGGGAAAAGGGCTGGACAAATGAAGGCATTCTTTACCGAAAGGGTCATGCCGTAATCCTTAAACCAACGGTTAAACAAAAAAAGTACCGGGTACGGATAGCCGAAGGCAAAATGGGAAAACCATTTGAAGCCGGAGAGTGCGACTGCATGACCCGTAAAATGGCCTTCAGGGAAGGGAATAAATTGGCTAAAACGCTGTCAAATAAACCGTGAACGGTGTTCCTGACCTGATCTTTCCGGGGAGAATCACGCTGATTTTCCCCGGTGAGCCTAAACCGAAACAATCAACACGGTTTTCGACTACTCCCTATATTGACAAAAAAGGGAATAAAAGATTTGCCTACCAAGACCCGGAAGTTAAGGCAAGGGAAAACACTATCGCATGGACAGCCGTTCAACAATTACCAAAGGGATTCATCCCGTGGGATTGTGGAGTTATGGTTGTAAGAGCCTTGTATGTATTTCCCATTCCTTCAAGCATGAGTAAGATAGAAAAGATGCGGATTCAGGCCGGGGAATTGTTGTATAAAACAAGTAAACCAGACCTATCGGACAATATTTCAAAAGGATTTTTCGATGCGTTGCAGAATATTTTGTTTACCAATGACAGCCGGGTATGTCACATAAAAGAAGCCATGAAGATTTACGGGACAAATCCCCGTGCGGAATTCATATTTGAACCTATCCAATGAAAAAAAACAAACAAGATCAAATCAAGGAATTGAAGGATCAGATAGCTAACATACAGCGAAAAGTACAATCCTATTCAGATCAGATAAAAGTCCTGCAAAACAGGCTTGCCATACTTGAAAAACCGATTGACATTAAGATTTCCGATCATGCGATTGCCCGTTATCTCGAACGGGTAGCGGAAACAGATTTAAAGAAAATCCAAAAGGAAATATTAACCCCTGATATGGTTTCGTTGATCAATAAATTTGACGGAACCGGAAGGTTTCAGCATAATCTCGGCTTTTGGCTAGCCGTAGAGAATGGAAACGTGAAAACCATCATGTTTAAAAATGACAAAGATGTTCAATGAGCTGAAGGATTTTTTCGCAGCAGTAGGCTTGATTATGCTAGTTATAATTGGTGTTAGCGTAATCATCACTTTGCTGTGGGCGTTATTGGGCTACCTTGCGAATGTTCATTTTCACCAACGGATAACGGTCGGAACACCCGTGCGATTGGATACGGAAGATGAGCAATCAGGGTGGTACGTGGTAAAGAGCCGTGTTGATGACATTGTGGAATTGGTATTGATCATTCCCGACAGGCCGGAACGGGATTTGTCAAAAGCAAAAACTGACGTAACTTGCGATATTTTATTACTTAAACCTTTGTGATGGCAGAAAAACTTGACATTCTTAAATTGATCCGGGGAAACGATTAGTGACATTAAACCATGACAATATTGCACAAATCTAAACAATTGAGTATCTTTAAAAAGTAAATATAAAGGATTTAAAATGAAGTCATTCAAAGCACGGTTGGAACTGAATAATAAGCAGAGGACGCTTGCGAATAAACACGCAGGGGTAGCCCGCTATGCTTACAATTGGGGCAAGGCCGTGTGCGATGAAGCGATTGCCAATAAGACAGGCAAGCCATCCGCCATTGACTTGCATAAGAAATTCGTTGCCGAAGAAAAATCTATTCATCCGTGGCTGTATGAAGTATCAAAGTGGAGTTCACAACAGGCACTACGGAATTTGGATGAAGCGTATAAGCGTATATTTAAAGTCAAAGGTACGAAATACCCGAAGTTCAAAAAGAAAGGTCAGCATGACAGTTTTTATTTGGAAGGTGTAATAAAGACTCTTGACAACCGGATAAAAGTACCGAAATTCGGTTGGCTGAAATGTAGTGAATCCTTGCCGGATTGCGAGATTAAGAACATAGTGATCAGCAAAACAGCCGGACAATGGTTTATCGCATTTCAAGTACCATTTGAACCCACAAAACACGATCATACAGAAATTACAGGCGTTGATTTAGGCATTAAGACATTAGCTACCTTGAGTGACGGTATGGTGTTCAATGCCATTAAACCCTATAAAAAAAACAAACGAAAACTAAAAATTTTACAACGGAGTGCAAGCAGAAAACAGAAAGGAAGTCAAAACAAAGCCAAGGCAAACCAAAAAGTAGCTAGGCTGCATTACCGGATTGCCTGTATCAGAAAAGATGCCACCCACAAACTGACCACCTACCTAGCCAAAAACCACGGAGAGATAGTGATCGAAGATTTAAACGTGAGTGGCATGAGCAAAAACCATAAACTAGCAAGTGCCATACTCGATGGCGGATTCAATGAGTTTAGGCGGCAACTTACCTATAAATGTGAATGGTACGGTGCAAAGCTGACCATTGTAGACAGGTTCTACCCATCATCGAAAACTTGCTCGGATTGTGGATACATTAAGAGAGATTTGAAATTGAGTGACAGAGTTTATATTTGCCCGGATTGCGGTTTAATTATCGACCGGGACTTGAACGCTGCAATCAATTTAATGAAAATGGCGGGGAGTTACCCCGTGACAGCCTGTGGAGAACCTAACCAACTTGTTTCTTCGGAAATCGGTGGCTCGTTGAATCAGGAAGTAAACAATATTCCCAAACCTTTAAAAGTGCAAGAATGTGTAAGTTTCACATAACGGACGGATATAAAAAAAGAAGATCACCCGGAAAACCACCCCTATTTCAGTAAGGAATCAACCGTCACCGTTTGTAAATTTTATTTTTTTAAACGATTATAACTATTTTCCATTTGAAATCAGTAAAAGAATAATTACAGCCACAAATAGTAACTTAAAATATTTTAAAATATGCCTGAAAACAAGTTAGATATTCTGAAGCTAATAAAAGAAAATTGGCAGATTGATAGTGATAGTGATAAAGCTGATCATCCAGAAAATTATCCTTATTATAATAAACAGGCAAGCGTTACAATAACTTTCGTGTCACCAATCCTGACAGGGGATTATGTGTACAAGATGGTATATCCAGCCATTGCGCTGAATGAATATTCCAAAACTCACAGGGCGTTTATGGTGGGGATCAAAGATTATATTGTTTCGCAAAAGATAGATGATTATGCGGCAAGCCTGCCTGAAACATTCATTGAGATCAGCAACTACCTTGTACTGCCATTTTTTACCTATGATCTACGGGATGCCATTGATAAAATGCGGGTCATCAACAAAAAAATAAAGATAGCTTACTGCATTGACATCAATTTCTTGCGCATACCAACAGGGTATCCGGGATATAAGGACTTTGAAGCACGGGCAACAAAGGATACCATAATTGAAAACATGAGGGCTTCGGACATCGTTCTGATCAATCAAACTGCGCTAGGCGAATTTTTGTACACCGAACTCAAGGAAAGGTTGGCCGGGGCATCTACCATGATAGAAGTTATGCCTTGCGGGTTCTTCCCTGAACTGACGGAGCCGATCATCCGTTCAACCACGTTGCCTGAAGTGGATCACACTAAATTCAGAACGTTATTGATATGCAACCCGACACATATTGAGGATATTAACTGCATCCGGGAACAATTGATTGCGGTGAAGGACAAATACCGTGACAAGTTTGAGCTGATTAGTTTCGGGTGGAAGGGGATCGCAGATTTTGGCAAGGGATTAAGGGATACATTCAGGGGAATTCCTTACACCTATCAGCGTCCGGTGAACTTTTACGAGTATAATAAAAAACTAGCTGAATTACAGCCGGATTGCCTGTTATTACCCGTTAAGTTGGTCGAAGACAATAGCTTCACGATTACGTCCAAAAACAACCGGAAATTCATTGAGGCATCGGCAATGGCTATTCCCTGCCTGATTACAGCTTCCGCCCCGTTTAAGGATACGGCCTATGTCGGGGATGGTGAACGGCTGATCAACCCGGAAGTGAATGCGATTTTGATTCAAAAGAAAGTTGATTGGGTAGCGGAACTATCAGAAGCTATTGAGGACAAAAAGGATAAAACCAAGTTGGATGAGATCAGCGAGAGAGCCTATCAGGTGGCGCATTCCCGGTTTACTTACGAGAAGATTATCAGTTGGATAGAAAGGATATTTGAATAACGGAATAGTGCGCTAAATTGGAAACAAACACAACATGATTATAATACATTTAACCCATGATCAGCTCATACGGGCTGAACATCATTACAAACATGGTGCATTAAGAGGGTCTATGACAGAGGGACGATCTAATATATATGGGGCAATTAGTGAGATAGCCGTTGGTGATTATTATGATACCAATTGGCAGCATTACAAAAAAGGTCTCTTCGCTAAAATTGTTGACCGTACCAATTGCTACGATAAGGATTTAATCGTAAACGGGAAAAGAATAGACGTAAAAGGTAAACACACCACCGTTGAGCCAAAATGGAACTATTTCTGTTCCGTTTCTGATTGGAACACAAAACAAAAATGTGATTATTATTTGTTTGCACGGGTAACCGTAGATAGAACATTGTGTTACATTATTGGAGAGATAGCCAAGGAACGATTTTTTCAAGAAGCTAAGTTTTTTAAAAAGGGTGAGATTGATCCATATTCAATAAACACAAAAAGTCCATTTGTTTTTGTTGGTGATTGCTATAATGTAGAGGCTGTAAAATTAGATCAAATTAACGAGCCGCATGATGAAAACGCAATCGTTAAGATTATTTCTAAACCGTCTTGGGCAAAATTAATATGAATCCTTACGCACTTGCCGGAATAGAAGTCACGCCCGAACAGATCATTTCTGAGTGGGAGAAGCATTTTCACATGAAGCTGCTCGAAATAATTTTATACGACAGGCATGATGACATCGCTATCCCTAGGCATATTCTATGTTACACTCTTTACAAATTCGGTAGTGTATCTCAGGATTGGATAGGTGGGTGCATACACAGGAAACGGCTGACCGTGCGAAATTCAATTGAGACTTGCAAGGAGCTATTGGATACAAAGGAAGAGGGTCGGATTATTAATGAATTCATCGAGCGAATTGCCGATATTTCAGGTAATCCCAATCCCAAATTTGCTATTGAAGTAAAGATTAACCGTGAAGATTTGCGGATATTATTACCTGACGCTGATGATTGGAAAATGGAACATTGGAGCTTGCGTGCGCTTTGGAATCTCTATCAGGAGCGTAAATACACCGGAAAATCGACCAAAAAACAGCTAACGCAAAAAAAGTCAAAACTAACCGTGTGAAGGAATGGCAAAATCTAAACTATGCAACTGTGGGGTGAAGGTGTTCGACCGCTATTCTGACCTGCCGCAGCGCATCCGGGAATTCGGGTTGCACATCAAAAGCAATATCAACAGCCCTGATCGTGGCCTGATCGAGCCATCCATACCATTGAACCAACTTGGCGATAAGATGTATGGTTTTGATAGCGAATCAGACATCGAATATTGCGTGTTGATCAGTCCGCCATTTTTCGAGCGCACGCACGAATTAGCGCATAAAATCATCAACCAACTTTCTTTTTCCGGGGAAATTTACCGTTATGACTTGCCTGACGGGACGATATTTTACATATCATTTTGAAAAATCATGAAAAATCACACACTAAAGGCCGTTTTGAAAGACCATGAGTTAATAGGCACGGCTACAATCACTGCAAGTGGTAATTTTAAGGCGGATTGTCAAAGGTTTGGAAGTGAAACAGGTGACAAAAGAAGGGGTGGAACATGGTACGAAATCCCTGCGTATGAAGGAGCAAAAAGTAGTTATGAATTGAGCGAGAGAAGCAAATATGGGTGTTGGTGGAAAGCAGAAGTACGAAAAGGTTATTATCCTGAAAAAACCTTACATGGTAGATTGGGGTGGTTATGGTGAAGGTAAGGTTATCATTAAAATAGCGACCGATGTGCTAGGTAAGGAAGTTACGGCCAAACTGAAAAAAGGAATTACCGGGATTAATGCAGAATCGGCATTCGCAAAATTAGAGTCGGCATTTTCAAAAACATTGAAAGATAAAGGGTTTGACGGAATTGTTTTATATGACAAAATCGGTAAAATGATTCATCCAAAGCAACTTTTTCTATTCACCTGAAAAACAACAATTATGCAAACAAACAAAAACAACGTCACAACCGAGCCTGACTTGATCGAAGAAAAAACCGAACGGCTCAAACTTCGTTACTATTTCGGTTCCTACCCGGCAAAAGGTTTTGAAAAATCAGAATCAAAAACAAAAAACGGACTGCTAGGCGGGCGATTCCTGTTTGAGCTTAATGGTTTTTACTACGACTTTACCAACTTTCATAAGATAGGCTATTGGAAGGAAACTTACAGCGAAATGCAGGATGCCTTAACGGACAAATTTCGCTGCCTGACAATTACAATACCTGTCACCGAAAGCCAACTATTCATGCTATTTTGGATGATTAAAGATCACAACGGCAAGGCACAACGTAGCGTTGATAAAATACCGATTGAATATTCCGCCTTCTTCCGGCACAAACACACGATTACGGTTTACAGGTTATTGGCCGAAATTGCCATATTGCCGAAACTGCCAAGTTGGTTCATTTGGCTTCGTTTCAACTATGAACGCACACTCAGGCGTTACATCATGCGCAAAGCATTTAAAAACCTGTGGCGCATGAATTTTACGGAAGGCAGGGAAACACGGATTTGGGAAAGTATTTAGTTTTTGTTGGTGAAAATACAGAAACGGCTACCCGTTTTCCGTGATAGCCGTTCAACACCACTTTTGAGCCAATCCTACTTCTTTTTTTCAGGCTCTACGGGCTTTTCTTCTGCTGCCGGAACAGGCTTATTGGCATCCGCAACGATCTCATTGATCAGTTGAAAAACTTCCTGATAGGGGCGTGCTACCAAGTAATTCAATACTTTTTGTGTTAATTCTTGAGTCATTTCCTTAAAATTTGTATTGTAAAATTAAAAATAATTTTTGAATTACCGTAGTTGAACAGAAAAATAATTTACACGAAATTAATTTGATAATTTACTACTTCATCAATAGTGGTTAACAGGTTTATTTCAGCATACATGGTTTGTGCTTGTGTTTTTAGTTCATTTCTGCGGGTATCACGGGCGGTAAGTATAGATGCAGAAGACAGGGAAACATCTTTCAATGCCTTTGAAAAATAAGCCCATAATAATTCAGAACCAATGGTTTTTATTAGTTTTTGCTTATTAGTTTTTGCTTTAGCCAACGTTGTATTATCGTTGTTATCAGCATATTGTAGTTTGAGCAATCTTATCCGTATGGCTGAGTTTTTATCTTCGTCTTCCAAGGCCGATATTTGTTCCAAGATCATAGACGGTTCAGCAGCCATTTCCTGATAATCGTTCAGGTTGGCACATACAACTTCCCCTTTAGGTATGTCAACGATAACGGCATTCCCGTTCATATCCTTTATCTCTCTTGTATGAGGGGATACCGCCCATAGTGCCTCTTTTTTTGAGATATTGTTTTCATATTTTGTGGCATTGGCATTTAGATAGGCCATTAATGATTCTCCATTCATTAATGATGGCGCATATACCAACCAATGATAAGTTTCATTATTATAAAAAATATCCACAGCAACTAATTGCCGACCTGTTTTGGTAGGATGGGTAAGCATTTTTATTTCACCAAACGTAATCATGGGTTATTCTTTTTTTAAAACCGTTAAGCCATTGTTATTTGTAAATCTCTGATGTACAGTCCATTGTTTATTCTCCGATAAAAATTCAACAACTGCTAACCATAAACCCATACTGCCATCTTCACCAATATCTCCAAATGTCGTGGTATCGTGCAAAATTATATATTTCTTCACCTTGTTATGGTGCAAATGTAATTCGATTTTTAAATGGGCATAAGTATGGTGGGTATCAATGAATAATAGATCAGTTTCTTCAATCTCAATTTCTTTGGTATCACCTTCGATAAAGTCAAAATTCACCCCGTTTTCCGAAGCCAATTCCTTTAAATAGTTTCGATCAATTCCGCATCGCTCAACGGTAACGATGTCATAAGAAATCAATCTTTGGGGCTTACCCGCCATGAGCGCATAGGTCGAAAAGCAAAACTGACTTCCGAATTCTGTTACATGATTACATTCTTCTGCGTATTTTTTTAATGTTGGATAATGCTCATAGGCATTCAGGGATGTATCGGCACAGATAGTTGAATAAATATCTTCTAATTTTTTGTTCTCCACGTGGGGTAAACGGGATGACCATCGTAAATCAATATCCTTTTTGTCATACATAGTCAAGCGTCCGGTTAGCGGTATCTGCGTAAAGTAGTTATTCAAATCAATATCCGGGTGTGCCGTGTATTTCCCGCTTTGCAAATCCATGTGAAGGCATTGGACATCGGTATCTACCAATAACTTGAAACCCATCTTGCGCCATCGGTGTACGAAAAAATTGTCTTCCCCGATGAATGGCATTTCACCAATATTATTCCCAACCACGCAAAATGGTATTTCGGGATCGGAATCATACAGTTTCTTTAACAGGTTGACGGGTATCAATGCGGCATCGAGTCCTGTTTGCCAAGCCTCAAATATCTGACCGGGATCAACGTTTGCCGGGGTGATATGACCGTTTTTATTGACCATGATCATTGGAGTGGACAGTTTGATGTAATACACCCCTACCACCATTGCGTTTGGATTTTTTTCAGCCGTTTCGTGTAGTTTTCTAAACCCGTCATAGGGTATCACGGTATCTTCACCGACAAAAAACAGGTACTTGGCTTCACTGTTGATTACCTGCTCAATTAGGTAATTCCGTGCTACATCAACTGCTTCCCCACCGATATTGCAGAACCCGTGCGAGAATCCTGACAAATCCACGTGCAAGCCATGATAGCCATCAAGTAATTGCGCAGGCTTTTCATTCAAATCCCTTCTTGGTTGTGCTATGACAACGTATGGTTTGATTAACTTTGCTTCCTGCTCAATGTCCCGAAGGGTCTGCAATATTTTTTCTCTATTATACATAATGGCTAAAAATTTTCAGAATTTATTAAAGAATGAGTGACAGGCTACCCCTAGACTAAATGGTATGGCCGGAAGGGTGAATATCTTCTGACCTACGGCTGCATAAAACGGTATAAAATAGATGTCCCCATTTTGGGATAACACACCGCCTGCATACGCATAGTTAACCGTATAAATTAATGAATAGGTAGAAACCACCCCGGTTGAACTGATCTTCTGACCCACCGTAGCCCTGTAAGGAACAAAATGGATATCCCCGTTCGGAGCTAATACTCCACCCATATATGTGGCCGTTGCCGTATAGACTAGCGAATACGTGGATACCACCCCGGCACTACTGATCTTCTGACCCACCGTAGCCCCGTAAGGAACAAAATGGATATCCCCGTTCGGAGCTAATACGCCACCAATATATGCAAAACCAACAGTATAAACCAATGAATAGGTCGATACCACTCCTGCCGATGATACTTTCTGACCCCGGTTAGCAGAAAATGGTATAAAATGTATATCACCATTCGGAGCCAATACCCCACCCCTATATGAATTCACTGCCGTATAAACTAGCGAATAAGTTGAAACTACCCCGGATGAATCAACCTTCTGACCACGGTTGGCATTATCGGGCACAAAATGGATGTCGCCATTCGGAGATAATACCCCACCATAATATGCACTCGGCACGGTATAAACCAATGAATAGGTACTTACCACCCCTACCGATGATACTTTTTGACCCCTATTGGCGGAAGTGGGTACAAAATGGATATCTCCGTTCGGGGCTAATACTCCACCCCAATATGCACTCGCCACCGTATAGACTAGCGAATAAGTAGATACCACCCCGGCACTACTAATCTTCTGCCCCACAGCAGCATCATTGGGTATAAAATGGATGTCCCCGTTCGGGGATAATACTCCGCCTGCATACGCACTCGCAACCGTATAAATCAACGAATAAGTTGATACTATCCCATTGCTGAAAGTTGTTCCCCCGTTCACGCTTCTATTTAACATAACGGCAAAATTACTCCATGCAGCCATATCAACATCAATCGTGCTATTATCGCCACATGGCATTATACCAAAACCGTAATTTATAGCTTTAGGATCATATAGTGGCATATTCCGATTTTCTTAAAATTATTTCCTTATTGCTTTTTACCATCGTAATTTTTTTAGAATTTATTTAAAAACGGAGAGCAACATATCCCTATATCAAAAGGAATAGCCGGAAGGGTTGAATTTTTTTGCCCCATTGTTGCAGAAAAGGGAACAAAATGTACGTCCCCGTTTGTCGCAAGCACCCCACCATAATACGCATTAGCTACCGTATACACCAACGAGTAAGTTGATACTACCCCTGCTGATGATACTTTTTGCCCACGATTAGCTGAAAGGGGAACGAAATAAATATCTCCGTTTGGCGCAAGCACACCACCCGCATACGCTGTTGCGGCTGTATAGACCAATGAATAAGTTGACACCACCCCGTCTGATGAAATTTTTTGACCCCGATTGGCAGAAGTGGGCACAAAATGGATGTCACCGTTCGGAGCTAATACACCACCAATATACGCACCACCAACCGTATAAACTAACGAATAAGTAGATACCACCCCTGCTGATGATATTTTTTGTCCTACCGCCCCGGAACTAGGAATAAAATATATATCCCCGTTGGGCGCAAGCACACCGCCTGCGGATTTTCCCAAACTTGACGTATAGACCAATGAATAAGTTGATACC
>Ga0172379_10006920_pt1 | contig 14947 bp, 14 predicted proteins | sample GrowelOW334metaG_FD_119756 | JGI IMG/M metagenome (GOLD analysis project Ga0172379, IMG submission 119756) | Groundwater microbial communities from an aquifer near a municipal landfill in Southern Ontario, Canada - Groundwater well OW334 metaG | ecosystem: Environmental > Aquatic > Deep...
ACTCTGAACAACCATTGGGTAATGTACGAAAACTTATTGCAAAGGCAATGCATTCCTCTTTGCAAAACTCCGCACAACTAACACATCACATGAGCGCTGATGTTCGCCGCTTTCTTGAGGCGAGACAAAAGATCAAAAACGAAATTTCCGCTGGTAAAAACCAACAGGATATCACCTTGAATGACATGATTTGCTGGTGTGTGATAAGGGCGCTTGAAAAATTTCCGGAGGCTAACAGCCATTTTCTTGATGACCGTATCAAAACTTTCCACAAGGTACACCTCGGTATTGCAGTTGATACACCCCGGGGATTGATGGTTCCTGCTGTAAAAAATGCCGGCGATATGGATTTGGTGAAATTATCGAAGGAACTGAAAGTCGTCGCAGTGGACTGCAGAAAAGGAAGTATCAGTCCCGAACTGCTTCAAAGCACAGCTGCCACTTTCACGATCTCAAATTTAGGGAACTATGGAGTTGAAATGTTCACCCCCATTATCAATCTTCCACAAGTTGGAATCCTGGGCGTATGTGCGATTATCAATCGTCCCGCTGACATGGGTAATAACCTGTTCGGCTTCGTCCCGTATATCGGATTGTCCCTTACTTACGATCACAGGGCAATTGATGGGGGTCCGGCCACATTATTTCTGAAAGAGATCAGGAACCAAATTGAGATTTTTAGTTACTGATGCTAATTAAGCGTTGAAAAAAGAATGGGTTAAAGGTTTAAAAACAACGTTATTAAGAGATTTTGAGTAATTATAATAGGATGTAATAAAAATGAGAGTTGATTTAAAAAATAAGGTAGTAATTATCACTGGAGCAACATCCGGTATTGGACGTGGTATGGCGTTCATCTTTGCTGATAACGGAGCGACAGTGGTGATAAACGGTATAGATGAGGAGGGAGGAAACAAGGTTGTGGAGGAAATCAGGTCCACAGGTGAAAGGGCAATCTTTATTAAAGCCAATGTGGGCGATGCAAATGAAGCTCAGGCATTGGCAGACAAGACTATTGAAGAATTCGGTAAGATTGATATCCTTATTAACAATGCTGGAATAAATATTGGTTTGAAGGACCGGGGACCAATCCATGAATTTCCTGATGACATGTGGAAAAAGATCATAAATGTTGACCTTGACGGCGTCTACTATTGCAGCAAAGCAGTACTTCCTAATATGATTAAAAATGGTTACGGAAAAATAATCAACATCAGTTCTATTTTAGGAGTGGTTCCAATGAGAAATCAGTGCGCCTTTGCCGCCGCAAAAGCAGGAGTTATACACCTTACAAAAGCAATGGCAATTGAATTGGCCTCGTTTGGAGTAAATGTGAACGTTATTTGTCCAGGTTCTATTCAAGGTCCCATAATGATAGAATCCGGAATGTACGCTGACAACAGATTTGAAAGTATCATGTCGCATATTCCTATGAAAAAACCCGGAACACCACAGGACATAGGTTATGCCGCTCTTTATCTTGCATCAGATGAGGCGAGCTATGTAACTGGCGCTGTGCACATCGTTGACGGGGGTTGGACCAGCGGATTCGGAAGGGATTGGTAAAAGGGAGATCCTATTTTTTAAAATATCAATTGAACAAAAAAGAGATATAATATGAAAACGGGTAAAGTAATAAATGCATGGGAGGTAAAGTCTTTTGTTGTTGACAGTACCTATTCTTCAAAGATGCTTATGGATAATATTGTTGCAGGAGGGAAGTCCATCCACATCAATGAAGGTACCTTAAAAGCAGGATGCAGTACACCAGGCGGAACACATCCCGTAACAGAAATTTATTACATAGTAAAGGGTGAGGCAGTCCTTCATCTTGGGGAGGAACTAATCGACATCAGACCTGGCAGCGTAGTGTATATACCGGCAGACGTTTTCCACGCACTTGACAATAAGAGCCAAACGGATGACTTTGTATTATTGACCTTATGGGAAGATGCAAATGATAATGAACTATATCATGAGCGAATAAAAGCGTGGGGAAAATCTTTTAAATCAATCAACGAAGATTAGCATAATTTAAAAAAATGGAAATAATTATCGGATTAATTTTTGTCACACTTGCCGGGTTTGGCACCGGGGCGGCTGCCTGGCCCATGAAAATCATTAAAAACATTCACTTTGAACAATACGTGTTTTTTAATATTCTTTTTGGCATTGTGATATATCCATGGATCATCGTTTTAATAAATGTGCCGGATCCCATTCTTTTAATTAAAACTGTTGGGTTTAAGCCGTTGCTTATCTCCAACTTGTTAACGATGGCCTGGGGCATAGCAAATTTATTGTATATGATTTGTGTTATCCGAATAGGGGCAGCACTTACAGGAGCTGTTTTATCTGCACTTGGAATGTCAGTCGGAGTGATTGTGCCACTTATACTTAAAGGTAGCGGACTATTTATCAATGCTCCCAACTTGCTTTCAGTACCAGGTTTTATAATCATGATTGGGTTATTTGTAATAATTGTTGGTGTGACATTGGTAAGTATTGCAGGATTTGGCCGGGAAAAGATGTTAGGAAGTCAAAGTAAGCAGACAAAAAAAGAACAGGCATCAGGAAATTTCCGGCAAGGATTACTACTGTTAATAGTCGCTGGAATTCTCTCTTGCGGCCTGGGACTTGCATTTGTTTATAGCCAGGGACCAATTATTGAGGCAGTAAAGCAACAGGGGGCTGGTGAAATAACGGCAAATTTTACTGTTTGGGCATTGGTTAGTTTAGGGGGTGTTTTAATTAACCTTATGTATGCTGCCTTAATGATGACAAAGAATAAGACATGGAATCTGCTTTTCGCCCGAAAGGATGAATTTTTATACGGAGCCATAATAGGTATTCAATTTATTGTTTCAATCATACTGATGGGCAGAGGAATGGTGTTACTGGGTATTCTTGGCGCATCAGTTGGTTATGGAATCCAACAGTCAATGCAGGTTGTTGGGAACCAAGTTGTAGGATTTGTGAGCGGAGAATGGAAAGGTGTAAAAGGCAAGCCAAGAAAAACAATGTATCTCGCGTTAGTCGTTATATTAATTGCTGTGATTATCCTGGCATATAGTAACACAACTGTCTAATAGATAATTATTTAAAATTTTAATATTATTAAAATGGTATTTTCAGAATTTGGGGAAAAAGTAGTTCTTGTAACCGGGGCTGCAGGAGGCATTGGAAGTGCTCTTTGTGAAAAGTTTTCAAAATACAATGCAATTGTATATCAGACAGATATTACAAAGATTGACCATCCAAATTTCATTCAGGGTGACATTTCTGATCAGAAATTCATCAATTATCTTGTCAATCAAATAATTGAGAAAGAAGGTCGAATAGACATCCTGGTCAATAATGCAGGAATTTGTCCAAGAACAGCCTTGTTAGATATCACTTATGATGAATGGAGAAAAGTAATGGATGTAAATCTGACTTCTGTATTTTATTTAAGTCAGGCTGTATTAAAGATAATGATCCAAAACAGAGCCGGAGCGATTGTTAATCTTGCCTCAGTTGCAGGACAGGTTGGTGGAATTACAGTAGGAGCACATTACAGCTCCAGCAAGGCTGGCATAGAATGTCTCACAAAATCGTTTGCCAAGAGTGGTGCTCAATATGGTATTCGGGTTAACGCAGTTGCACCCGGAGTTATAGATACAGCAATTCACAAAGAATCAACGCCTGAGCAAATAAAATAATATATACAATCAATTCCATTGGGAAGAATGGGTACTCCCGAAGAAGTTGCAAATATTATTTTGGTATTGGCATCGGATTTAGCTTCTTATTTAACGGGGATTACAATTGGTATTAACGGGGGCCAGAGAATGTAATATCTATGATTATTAGGCTGATTAATAAAATTTTATAAAATAATTAAAATGATATTTTTTTCTGAAGGGATCGCACATCTTACGATAGACAGAGATCATATATCAGAGCTGATTGATACAATGCTTGAGAAGCTTGGAAATTTAGGCAGGGTATTGATTCTTCCCCCTGATTTCACCCGTTACCATTCGTATGCAGGCGAAATAACAGTCATGTTATATAATAAATTAAAGAACAGCTCCTATATTGAGATTATGCCAACTCTTGGGACTCATATTCCACTTTCAGATGACGAATTAAACACGATGTATCAGGGAATACCACATGAAATTTTCAAACGGCATGATTGGAAGAACGATATCATCAGAATAGGAACAATCCCCTCTGAAATTATTAAAGGGTTTACAGAGGGACTAGTTGATTTTCCTGTTCATTGTGAGGTTAATAGAACATTGGTTGAAGGCAAGTGGGATCAGATTATATCTGTTGGTCAATTAGTTCCACATGAGCTGGTTGGAATTGCTAACTTCAACAAGAACATATTTATAGGTGTTGGAGGGAAAGACATAATTGACAAAACTCACTTTATCGGGGCCCTGTATGGCTCGGAAAAAATGATGGGACATATTAGTTCGCCTGTGAGAAAAGTGTTGAATTATATGGGAGACAATTTTACCAATCAATTACCAATCTCATATATATTGACTGTTAGAGGTGTTGATAAGGATGGACAAATAGTTACAAGGGGAATATTTGCCGGGAATGATGAAGAATGCTATATCCGGGGGGCTGCATTATGTCAGGAGGTTAACATAAAATTGCAAAAAAAAGAGTATAAAAAAGTAATAGCATACCTTGAGCCGGATGAGTTTAAGTCAACATGGGTTGGGAACAAAGCTATATTCAGGACCAGAATGGTTGTTGCCGATGGCGGTGAATTAATTATTCTTTGTCCTGGTATCAATACTTTTGGAGAAGATCCTGTGAATGACCAGATTATTCGGAAATATGGATACCAAACCACTGAGAAATTGCTTCAGTCAATTGATGAGAATACTTATTTGGCCAATAACCTGACACCTGTTTCACACCTTATTATCAGCTCACCTGAAAAAAGATTTAAAGTGATCTACGGAGTAAAGAAATTATCACAAAAAGACATTGAATCAGTTAACTGCAATTTTGCCGATTATGATGAAATGGCAAAAAAATATAATCCATCAACCTTAAAAGAAGGAGAAAATATTTTGCCAGACGGAGAAGAAATTTTTTATGTATCAAACCCGGCTCAAGGTTTATGGGCTGAAATAAATAGATTTAAACAAAATGATTAATGGCCTTGAACATGTAGGACTAAGTGTTTCTAATCTGGATAAATCGATTGATTTTTATTGTAAAAATTTACATTGTGAAGTAATTCGGATTATTGAAGCAAATACAAATCCTCTTTTAGGAAATGTTGTAGGCATGCCTGGCTGTGTTGCCCGGATAGCGCATTTGAAATCAGGGCCGAATATGCTTGAACTGTTTGAATACACTTCACCGAAAGGTGAAAAAATGCCGGAGGATTTTAAACAAGCTGATATTGGGTTTGTTCATGCAGGATTTAATTCTTCAGATGTTAGAAAGGATTATTTGAAGTTAAAACAAGATGGTGTTGTTTTTATTAGTGAACCTGTAGAATTCAGAAAAGATGTCTGGATCTGTTATTTCTATGGACCGGATCGTGAAGTTTGCGAGTTGAGAGAGAGTTAAATTAGATAAAAAAGAGAGGATTTATGAAAAAATTCGAAATGAATTATGATTTTAAAGGATACAAATGGGAAAGTGAAAATGTAGATCTGAAATCGATAGACAAGGTAATATTTGCGCGTATTCTTTTTGATGTATTCGTGATCAATGAATTTGAAACAGAGTTACTCAAATTAAAAAATGATGATTGCATTTGGGGGCCAGTTCATACCAGTATTGGACAAGAGGCAATTGCAGCTGCTAGCGTCGCAGCATTAAAACCTTCTGATAAATTTTTTGGTACACATCGTTCCCACCATCAGTTTTTATCAAAAGTACTGCAATATTATGTACCTGAAACCTGGAATCCGGTCCTGGAGAAATTACCGAATGAAGCGGAAACAGTTGTTAGAAAAACGCTTGCAGAGATCATGGGGCTTGCCGATGGCTACTGCGGTGGGAGAGGTGGTTCCATGCATTTACGGGATAAAAAAGCTGGATTTTTGGGATCAAATGCTATTGTTGCAGGAGGAATACCGCTTGCAACAGGGGCCGCATTCATGGAAAAATATAACAATTCAGGTAATGTAGTGGTCTGTTTTTTTGGGGATGGGGCCATCAACCAGGGTGCATTTCATGAAGCTTGTAACCTCGCTGGACTTTGGAAATTGCCGATCATTTTTTTCCTTGAAAACAATGAATACGCAGTTGCTACAAAAGTCGATAATTCGTGTGCTGTATCAGAATTATCCATTCGTGCATCTTCCTATGGCATGGATGCACACATTGTCGATGGAAATGACGCGCTTGCGATATACCAGCTAATGAACTCAGTTAGCAATGATATCAGGAAAAACAGCCGACCTTGTTTTGTTGAAGCCAAATGCTATAGACGTTTTCATCATGCGGGAGATCTGCCTGGTAGTGCTTTCAAATACCGGTCGAAAGATGAGGAAGACAGCTGGATGAAAAAAGAGGTAGTACTGAATTTACCTGCTAATCTGATAAAGAATGGTGTTTTTTCCAGGGAGGAAATTGAGCTTGTAAAAGGTGTGGCATTCCAGGCAGTTAAGAATGCTGTTGATTTTTATACTGAAGGTAGCGAAAAGAAAACAGTCAAAGCCGGAATGTATCCTCTCCCTGAATCTGCATCAACTGGAGTTAAAAGCGATGGCAGTGAGTTCAAACACATAAAATTTAGTGATAGGGAAAATTATTCTGCACTAAAAGAGCAAAAATACTCCGATTCTATCTCATCTGCAACCGGCCAATGGCTTGAAAAAGATGAAGGAACAATTGTTTTGGGAGAAGAAGTTGCAAACTTTGGTGGAGGCGCTTACGGTGCGACCAAAGGATTACCGGATAAATATCCGTACAGGGTACTGAATACTCCTATTTCTGAAGCAGGTTTTACAGGATTAGGTCTGGGCGCTGCAATGTCAGGTATGCGGCCGGTGATAGAAATAATGTTCCCGGATTTTTCATTGGTAGCAGCTGATCAAATTTTTAACCAGATAGGAAAGGCCAGGCATATGTATGGCAATACTACTGACATCCCGTTGGTTTTAAGAATTCGTATAGCTGTCGGCTGCGGTTATGGTGGGCAGCATTCAATGGATCCTGTGGGATTATATGCGCTGTTTAGCGGTTGGCGCATAGTTGCCCCATCCAACGCATTCGACTATATCGGCTTATTTAATACTGCTATGCAATCGAACGATCCTGTCGTTATTATTGAGCACCATCAGTTATATCCACTAAAATTTCCGGTTCCGGAAAATGAGCTTGATTATTTTATACCTTTTAGCAAAGCAAGAATAGTTTCTGCAGGCAAAGATGCAACGCTAATAACATACGGAGTAATGGCCTACAGGTGTGAACAATTAATTTCCAATTTTAAAGATAATGGAATTTCTGTCGAGATCATTGATTTGCGTACCATTGATTTACCCGGGTTGGATTTTGAAACTGTTGGAGAATCCTTGAAAAAAACCGGAGTGGCAATAGTAGTTGAAGAAGCTCCGGCAAACCTTTCTATCGGATCAAAAATTGCTGCTGAGCTTACAGAGAGGTACTTTGATTATCTGGATAGTCCAGTAATGCGTTTAACTTCTTTGGATGTTCCCAATTCAGTTTCCAAAGTGTTGGAAAAAGCAGCTATGATAGATGATGAAACCATTATTAAAAATACGGTTCTAGCGGCCAAACGACAATGGAAATAGATTGCTCCAATCAATTAAATACGATCAGCCAAAGACTTTTTTGGCACAATCAACAAAAAAATGAACGAATTAAAGACTTTCAAAAATTACATCAATGGACAATGGCTTGATGCCAGTACACTTGCTACTTTTGAACAAAGAAATCCTTCCAGGTTATCTGAAGTAACTGGATTATTTCCACTTTCATCAAAAGAAGATACCATTTTTGCAATTGAAGCGGCTCAATCTGCCTTTACAGAGTGGAAGACCCATTCACCCTTTGTCAGGGCAAAATATCTCAAAAAAGTTCTTGCCTTGATGATCGAAAGAAGAGAGGAAATCGCCGGAATCATTACCATGGAAAACGGGAAAATAGAATCTGATTCGTTGGGTGAGATTGATTCAGCTATTGCTGAAATGGAATTTCAAATAAATGAAGGAATACGGCTATTCGGAGAGACTGTTCCGGTTAGCATTGACGGGGTATTTGCCTATACGCTAAAAGAACCGTTGGGGGTAGTAAGTGTCATTAGTCCCTGGAATTTTCCTTTTAATGTTCCGGTCCGAAAGATAATACCGGCTTTAATGGCCGGTAACACCTGTGTTTTTAAACCTGCCAGTTTGACCCCTCAAACCGGTTCTGTGTTTACGAAATTATTTGATGATGCAGGTGTCCCTGCCGGTGTATTAAATATGATTACAGGCTCTGGTAGTGTCGTAGGCAATATCCTGGTTACAGACCCCAGAATAAAGGCCATTTCATTTACCGGATCGACAGAAGTGGGAATGGGCATCCATCAAAAGGCCGCTGTTAATGCTACTCGTACGCAACTTGAACTGGGAGGGAAAAATGCCGCGGTTATTTTAGAAGATGCAGATATAGATTTGGCAGTAAAAGCTGTTACAAGGGCCGCATTTGCCTGTTCCGGACAATGGTGTACCTCAACAAGCCGGGCTATTGTAGTTAAAAAAGTAGCACAAGAATTTACTGAGAAGCTTGTTAAGGAAACAAACGCCATAATAGTTGGAGATGGTTTTGATCAGAAAGCAGGTATGGGCCCTGTTTGCGGTACCGACCAGTTTGAAAACATTATGAAGTATATTGAAATTGGCAAAAAGGAAGGGGCAATCCTTTTAGCAGGAGGGAATGAGGTTCGAAATAACCAATTAAAAGAGGGCTGTTTTATTGAACCTACCATATTTGTTGGTGTGAAACCTGACATGAAAATAGCACAGGAAGAAATTTTCGGGCCAGTTCTATCAGTTATTTCCGTTGAAAATCTTGAAGAAGCAATTAAAGTTTCAAACGATATCATATTCGGATTAAGCTCATCCATATTCACCAATCATCTTAAATCTGCCATGACTTTTGTTAAACAAACAGAAGTGGGATTTACCCATGTGAATTTGATGACTTCATTAAAAGAACCACAGCTTCCATTTGGCGGAATCAAAGAATCGGGCGTAGGTACGCCTGAAGCAGGAAAAACTGGTATTGAATTCTTTATAAAATACAAAACCGTTTATATGAAATATTCATAATTTTTCACTTCAGTTTAAGTCTTCATCTGAATCGATAAACTAGAAACAAACCAAAACGGATGATAATAAGGCATGCGAGTTACCTATTAAGAAACTAATTATTACAAAATGAAGCTAAAAAATAAAGTAGCAATTATTACAGGTTCGGCAAAAGGTATTGGTAAGGGATGTGCCCTCGTATTTGCCAAAGAAGGCGCAAAAGTCGTCATTGTAGATTTGGATGAGAAATCAGGTGAACAAACAGTCAAAGAGATATCCGAAAGTAATGGCACATCCATTTTTGTTAAAACTGATCTCACGAAAGTAGCCGATGTTCAATCTATGATTTCAAGTGTTATCAGTACGTATGGTCAAATTGATATAATGTTTAATAATGCGGGATATCATATCTCAAAGAATGTCGAATTGACCTCAGAAGACGAATGGGATTTTATCCTTAACACCAATTTAAAAAGTGTTTTTTTATGCTGCAAATATTCAATTCCATACCTCAGAAAAACCAAAGGTTGTATCATAAACATGAGTTCTATGGTAGGGCTGATCGGACAATCCAATGCCGGAGCATATTCTGCCTCTAAAGGTGGAATTGTAGCCATGACAAAAGGCATGTCATTAGATTTTGCAAAAGATGGAATAAGGGTAAATTGTATATGTCCGGGGTGGGTAAATACACCTTTGGTAGAGGATTGGTTCGGCCAGCAAAAGGATCCTCAAAAGGCAAAAGAATACATTTACAGTGTCCATCCTCTTAACAGGATTGCGTCTTCCGAAGAGATTGGGAATGCTGCTGCATTTTTAGCTTCATCCGAAGCCTCATTTATTACAGGGGTTGCACTGCCAGTGGATGGAGCGGTTAGTCTGGGTTATTAAATTCAAACTTAAAACAAAATGAGATTATCCGAAAAAATAAAAGAGATAAAAGTCAAACAAGACGAAATAGCTCTTTTTTATCTTGCACAAGCCGGATTCTGTATTAAATCTGCCGGCAATAAAATAATAGTTATCGACGCATACTTATCTAATGCTGCAGAACGATTATTTGGTTTTAAAAGAATGATTCCTTCAGTGATAAAGCCTGAAGAGATTGATGCAGATTTTTATCTTTCAACTCATTCACATGTTGATCATCTCGATCCGGATACAATACCTGTAATTGCAGCGAACCCAAAAACATTCTTTGTAGGATCAATAGATTGCGAAGAATTGTATCAACAAAACAATCTATCAAAAAACAGCTATTGTGTTTTAAAATTAGGGGAAGAATGGCAAGGGAATGGAATAAAGATAAAAGCTATTTATGCTGATCATGGAGATCTGGCACCTACTGCTATTGGCATGTTGATTGAAATTGAAGGAATTAAAATATATCATTCAGGGGATACATGTTTCGCACCTGATAAAATAAAAGCTTCATTAAATTCAGATGTTGATATCATGATCGCACCAATTAATGGTCAATACGGAAATCTTAATGCGTCTGAATCGTGCAAGCTAGCAAATCTATTAGCTCCCAAAGTCACAATTGCCAGCCATTTTTGGATGTTTATTGAACATGTCGGCGAAGGAGGAGTGGGAGATCCTTCAACTTTTTTAAAAGAATCGGAGCATCTCTCTCAAAATATTAGAGCGATGGTCATGGCTCCGGGAGAACTTTTTATCTATTCAAAATAAATCATGATGATAGATTACTCAATCATTGATACCCATTTACATCTTTGGGACACCAAAAAGTTCCGCTATCCATGGTTGGATGAAATTCCTGCTTTAAACAGAACATTTTCTTTGGACGACTATAACAGGGCTTGTGGGGATGTCAAAGTCAGAAAAATGGTTTTCATGCAATGTGAATGCCTTCCTTCTCAGTATATGCATGAGATCGGGTGGATAACTGAACTATCCAAAACAGACGCCAGAATAAGTGGAATTGTATCCTGGGCGCCTTTGGAAAAAGGAGAAAGAGTCAGACCGGAAATCGAATTGCTAAAAAAGAATAGCTTGGTTAAAGGTCTGCGCAGAATCATTCAGGGTGAACCGGATTTGGAATTTTGTCTTGGTTCTGACTTTGTTCAGGGTGTTAACTTACTGTCCGAATATGATTTGACATTTGACATTTGTATATCCTATCTGCACAACAAAAATGTTATAAAATTCATTGATCAATGTCCGGATGTTCGTATGATCCTGGATCACATCGGCAAACCAAATATTAAGGACAGAGTTATGAATCCTTGGTTTGATGAAATAAAAGAAATATCAAAATTCCCTAATGTTTATTGTAAATTGTCGAGTTTGGCTACTGAAGCGGATCATTTAAACTGGACCATTGATGATATTCGTCCTTATGTTGATCATTTAGTTGAATGCTTTGGTTTTGAGCGTCTTGTATTTGCAACCGACTGGCCGGTTTCATCGCTGGCAGCTAGTATTCCAATGTGTGTAAATACATTGGTTACAATTCTTAAGGGATGTTCACAAGCAGAATTGGACAGGGTCTTTACCAGAAATGCTTTGGATTTTTATCATATCTGATCGTTGGTTTACAATAGAAATGCCATTATTAATCTACTAACTACTTAAGTGCATGAATAACTTTATTTTGTCCATTTTCTTAATAATACTTGCAGGTTTTTTTCAGGGCACATTTGGGTTGGGTATGAAAAAATTTACTCCTGTATGGGAATCCTATTGGTTGATTTTCTCAATTTTCGGTTTGACTGTTATTCCGTTCGTCTGGGCAAAAATTCTGGTCCCTGATGTATTTGGAGCTATCAGTGTTTTATCAACTGGAACAGTTTTTTATTCGTTTTTATTTGGGGCAATGTGGGGGATAAGTGCAATATTATTCGGTCTAGCCATTAATTATGTTGGGGTATCTTTGTCTTTCGGAATATGTATGAGTACAGGAGCATTAGTAGGTTCATTATTACCATTGTTTCAAATAGAAGATTTTGGCGACAAGCCATCCTTCCTATTTATTATTTTGGGTCTATTAATCATGACAATAGGAGTCATTGTCATTACTTATGCCGGAAATTTGCGAAATAAACTTCAAACTTCAGAGGATAGCGTAAAATCAGGTATAAAAAAGGGAATATTCTTTAAACTTGGAATTCTATTTTCAATAGCTGCCGGAATAGGCGCTGCGTTGCAAAATGTTAGCTTTACAAGTGCTGCTCCTGCCATCAATGCAGCAGTCTTACAAGGTGTAAAACCGCAAAATGCCAGTTTAGTTGCCTGGATTGTCGTTCTTTTTGGGGGATTTATTCCAAATTTTACCTATTCGGTCTATTTACTGACGAAAAATAAATCCTGGATTGTTTTAATAACTAAAAAACCGGCAAGGATATATTTCTTTGGTATAATTACCGCATTTTGCTGGTTCGCTGCTTTGGGCGTTTATGGTCAAAGTGCGGCCATTATGGGCGAGATGGGCCCTGTTGTTTGCTGGACAATGTTTTTTGCAATTTCACTTATCTTTAGTAGTTTCTGGGGTATTCGTGCAGGGGAATGGAAAGGCACAAAATTGGCTTATAAAGTACTGATTTCCGGCAACATTATATTAATTATATCGTGGATAATCCTTGGATATGCAAATACTTTACTTTAAAAAATAATGAAACATTCAATTCTAATCTTAATGTGCAATCTCAAAAAGGACGAATACAGATCCAATCCGAAGGTGCCGAGATATTCTTCAGACGCATCGAATTAACGCCAAACTAATGGTTCACAGACTGATTGTAAGTTATATGGTCCGAAAGGAGAATTTTTGCAGGATGTTCAAATTGAGGGTAAGATACCTGAAACACAGTCAATAGAAAAATAAATCAACTTAATCAACTCATTATCCAGGTGCCTTCAGACAAATTTATTTTGCTTCCAAATGAATGATTTCGACAGTATATTCCGAAAATATCATCATCCTCTTTTTCTCTACACTCTAAAATTCATTGAGGATGAGAATGAGGCACTTGATCTTGTTCAGGATATTTTTATTACCGTATGGAAGAAGGGTATTTTTTGGGATAATGCGGAGCAGATCAAAGCTTATTTGTTTGTATCAGTTAAAAACAGCTGCCGCAATTACCTTAATCATCAGAATGTTGTCAGTAAATTTAAACATTATGAGGCTCAGAAACTAAAAGAGATGGAAGCTGCCTACTATGCTTCGGGTGAAATATCCTTAATTGAGCAAGAAGAGGTAAAACGCATTGAAAAGGTTGTCGCTTCGATGCCTGATATTTACAAAGAAGTGATCGTTTTAAGTCGGTTTGAAGGACTAAAAAACAGTGAAATTGCCAAAAAGCTCAATATTCCGCTTCGTACTGTAGAAACCCGTATTTTCAGAGCGCTTCTCATCCTTAAAGAAAAGTTCTGCAAAAAATCACTTTTTATTCACATGTAGTCTTCTGAGATTAATTCTTTCCTAGATAAACGTAATTAACTGAATAATAAATAAATCATGAAAAAAATTGCATTGATATTGATGTTTGCCGTTCTGGTGGGTTTTACAATTAGAAAACAGGATTCTGTTGTACCCAATACCCTGACCAAAAAGGAACTTAAGCAGGGCTGGAAGCTTTTGTTTGATGGCCACGATCCGTCCCAGTGGCGCAGTGCCAATAAGGCTGAATTCCCGACAAAGGGATGGCAGATCAAAGAGGGCTGTATGATCTCCGGTGGTGGTGGGAATCTCGTTTCAAAGGAGGAATATGGCAATTTTGACATGGTATGGGATTGGAAGATGATTGATGCGGGCGGCAACAGCGGCGTTAAATATTGTGTCAAAGAGACTAACAATGATGCGCTTGGAATAGAATACCAGATGCTGGATGATGCAGGGCATCCCTGGATGAAAGACGGCAGGATGCATCCCAACGATTTTCATACCGTTGGCGCCATCTATGAGTTGTACCCAACAGCTTCCAATAAGGTGACAAAACCGGTCGGAGAGTGGAATACCAGCCGGATACTTTGTTCAGGCAAACACATTGAACATTGGTTGAATGGTGTGAAAGTGGCTGAGTGTGAGCGTGGCAGCGATGATTTTAATGCACGAATTGTTGCTAGCAAATTCAAGGATATGCCAAGTTTCGGACTGCACGAAAAAGGATTAATCCTGTTGCAGGATCACGGTAGTGTGGTCTGGTTCCGGAATATAAAGATCAAGAAAATGTGAGAATTGGAAAATTGGAAAATGTGTAAATGGGCCGATGGACGAGTTGACGACTGGGACAACTAGGACGAGTCACCGGTCCCTGAGTCAAAGTCAAAGGGTCACATTTTCACACATTTCCCAATTTTCACATTTATATTTACTTTCCCTCTATCCATTTAATAATCTTTTCTTCATCAGGAAGTTCCTTTGGAAAGGCAACATCCGCCAGCTGACCATTCTCGTTAATCAGGAACTTTTGAAAATTCCATTGAACAGGGGCGTCAATGACTCCATTCTGCGCTTTGCTGGTCAACCAGTTATAAAGTGGATCAATGTCAGCACCTTTGACTGAAATCTTTGACATCATTGGGAAGGTGACGCCATAATTTTGGGTGCAGAAGGTCTTAATCTCCGCGTTGGTGCCGGGTTCCTGAGAGGCAAAATTATTGGCAGGAAAACCGATGATAACGAAATTCTGGTC
>Ga0172379_10006921_pt1 | contig 14946 bp, 5 predicted proteins | sample GrowelOW334metaG_FD_119756 | JGI IMG/M metagenome (GOLD analysis project Ga0172379, IMG submission 119756) | Groundwater microbial communities from an aquifer near a municipal landfill in Southern Ontario, Canada - Groundwater well OW334 metaG | ecosystem: Environmental > Aquatic > Deep...
ATATCCCGAAGCAGTTTATGAACTGGAACGAATGGAAAAATGGGTGCTTTATACCCATGACAGTATTGAATACGAAAAAGCTTTTTGCCTACTGATGACTAGACGGTATAACGAGGCTTACAATGAAATAATTGGCATGGCCGATTCTAACAGAAACAATAATATCAATACCCGTTTTCTATGGCTTGTTATATTAGCTGAAAATAAACTTTGGTTAAGGTGTAAAAATGAGCTTTTGGCAATAGTTGAACCTGGAAATGATCTCTATGAGCAAGTAAAAAGTTTGCCTTATGAAATTGCCTATAAATCTCCCTATAAAGCTTCAAAATTATCATCATTTGTGCCTGGTTTGGGTCAGATTTACGCCAAATCACCTGGTAAAGGATTGGTTAGCTTTGGGCTACATCTGGGGTTTATAACATGGACCGGGTTTGAATATGCAAATGGGTTTTTCTTTTGTGGTTCAGAAAGCGGAATACTTCCTTTGATAAAATTTTATAAAGGAGGAAAAGCAATGAGCTATAACCTAACGGATAATTATAATATTCAACAGGAACAGAATTTAAAAGAACAGTATTTACAATGTATTAGCCAAGTTCTCAAAAAATAAGTCAAGTGATTTACGAAAGAAGTTATGAATGTAACTGGTAAATCAAGAAATATTACTTCCATCGGAGTTGTATTAATTCTTAATGAAAAAGTTTCTGATTCATTTTTTTCTTCTTACAATACCCTTTAAACCCGCATTCATAAGGCAAGGAGCAATGTTTCCCCATAGCTGTTTCAGGTTCCTGGGTTCCTAACAATACCGATGTAAATAACTCAATATCGTGCCGGATACGCTCCTGCCGTTTTTCAACTTGTTCAGTAACGTTTACCGTTTTAAAGGGATGCCGGTTCCCTTTTAAAATTACATGAAAACTATTTAGCCAGTTACCAAAGAACGATTTACAGACAAAATACTGGAGACTGGCATCCCAAAGCGAACTGCTTTTCAGATGCGCGTTATTCTTGACTTCGAAGATATCAATGGTATCATCTTCATTTTTCTTTAAAACATCAACAAGCACGAGCACTCCCTGACTAACAATCCCGGCTTCGAATAGTACCACGGAATGATTCCCTGAGAGCATGGTTTTTGTTTGTGGAAAATATCCGGCAAAGTTGTCCCCCAATTGCAGGTTCAAATCAACGCCGGTTGGGAAACAGGCCTGGCGGAATTGCCTTTCGAAGCTTTTACCTTTTTTGAAAACCTTTTCCTGCTCTGCGGTTGGTAAGGTTTTCAGGTTCCTGTGGTATTTATGCAGGTATAGCGATTTAAGGCACTGCCTGCCTCTGATAAAAGAGGTTTTCGATAGTATCCATTCCGATTTTTCAGTGGGGTTCATATTCCCGATAAAGCTATTACTTTCGTTGCGTATCAATTACTTATGAATAATATGATTTAACCGATCCAAAGTTCAACATTTCTTCAATATAAACTGGTGTCAGGTCAAATATAAAAAGTCGGGTAATATTCACCCGGCGACTTTTTGATTCTAGCATTATGCCTTGTATTCACGCCCGGAGTCACCGGGTGAATTGGTGCAGACACATGCTTGACTTGGTACTAGCGGTAACCTGGAAATGGCCCAACTGCTCAAAGTTTTTTAAAAGGAAAAGCAGGTATTATCATTTTGTAATACCTGCTTCTGGCTCTTTTTTTAATTCTAAAAAACTTCTATTTGATGACTAATTTTGAAGTCAATGTTTTATTTCCGGTGATAACCTGAATGACATACACCCCTTTGTTTAGTTGATTCACTACCGATGGAATCAAATTGATCTCCAGGCTTTCAGGCACTTCCATCGATTGGTAACCTACAACTTGTCCGTTCATGTTATAAATGCCTATTACCATATAGCTATTGGCTTCCATATTTGAGAGAGCCAGATTCAAATTGCCCGATTGATAAGGATTTGGATACACCTGAATGCTTGATTCATTCTGTAAACTATTTTCTGATGTCCAGGAAACCTGAACCATCCGGTCGCCGTGAACTTCACTCGTTCCATTAAAATCGGTCTGTTTGATGCGGTAATAATTGATGCCCTCTATTGGGTTTTTATCCACGTGGGAATAAGTGATTTCCACATTGCTGTTTCCTGCTCCCTTGATGGAGGCAATGGTTGTAAAATTAATGGCATCGCTGGAACGCTGAATCTCAAAATAATCGTTATTTATTTCGGCAGCTGTAACCCATTTGAGTTCGATACCATTTTCCACTTTATATCCATTGAAGGAGGCAAGCGTAATCGGCAGAGGCACATCTGCGGAAGTAGAACCCAAGGTAAAGAAATGGTCGCTGAAACTCACTGTTGAAGAAGTAACGCTACCGCTGCTCATGGTGCCGGACCACGCGGTGTTGCCCATGCTCTCCCATTCACTGGTGGCATTTTCCATGGCAACCCTTAACGTAGAGTATGGGGCAGTAACTCCGTCACCCACATCGCTCAACGTGTTCCAATACAATTTAACGGTTCCGGTAGCTGAAACAGGGCAGCCCAAATACCACCGATCCACATTGCTTACTTTAATAATATCCTGTACCGGAGATGTTTCAATGACCGTGTTGGCATTGTTGCCTAAATATTGCGACGACCAGGTGGTAGAAACCGAGCCTGCAATAATTTCAATTTGTTTAAACTGAACTGAATTACCGATTGGGAATGCAAACCCTTGTCCGGCTAATGCCTTTTTCGACATTTCTCCATCGACATAAGATGTGGTACTGCCACCTGAAACAGTAGATGTACTGTTGTTGGTCATTGCAAATGTGGTGCCTGTGCCCATGTGGATGATTCCATTGGTTAAAGTTAACACGTTCCCAACATCGACACTATTTGAGAATGTTGCTCCGGCACTGTTATTTATCTCAAGATTATACATTGCGTTGGTTCCGGTAAATGTATTTGCTCCCGAAATAGCTTGCGAAGCAGTCCCATTCAGAGCCAGTTTTCCTGAATTGGCTGTAAATGTCCCACTACTAAAAGTAACATCCCCTTTTACCGAGATGGTCCGGCTGTGCTCATTCACGGCATCGGCCCCGGCAATGGTTAAATCGCCGTACAACTGAAAATTAAGATTTGGGAAACGTCGTTCTCCGGAACCGCTCAGGATTAGGTTATTTACCGTAGTTACCTCAGTTAAAATATCGTAATCATTGGATAAAATACTGGTATATTCCAGGCTCCCTTTATTCGGGCTGAAAAAATCGGTATAAACCCCGGCCGGAAGACTTCCACTTGCCACCACCAACAACCCATCGCCAGTGACTGTTCCTAACCGGTGCCCTAAGGTTGTAGCTGCTTGCAATATGCCTGTAGAAGTTATCACCGTTTGATAAGCAGCCATATAATTTGAAGATAGGGTCAGATCATTATCCACGTAAAGGATACATCCCCGCGGGCCGCTCGATGGAACCCCGACACCAGGTAATCCTGTATCACCGTTTGTAGGGTCATAAGTAGCCCAGGTATTGGGGTCATTCCATGCTCCCGCAGCAACCGTTTTATAAATTGGCACCACATCAGGAATGGCAGCTGCCAGGCCTGCGGTATAATCGCCACTGATTTCGGCATCGGCATTTCCGGTAAAAGTAAAGGTCAGCTCATGGGTGGTTTCGTTAACATCGTCGCCATATTTGTTCCAATGGCCGGTGCCATCGGATAGAAGCCTGGCCGTAATGTAATCCGTGATATCGTAATCGGTTGAAGCTAGACGCACATCCGAGGCATCGTATTTCATGGTAATAGTCCCATCAAAGTTACTAATCCCGTCGGCAGCCAATATCCAGTGATATTGCAGCACATTTAGCGAATCAACTAATGAAGGGGTTTCAGTATCATCAATCACACTTGGGTGCATTTCGGCGGCGGCTTTTACAGTAATGCTGCCTGCTGATGTTGAATTGAGATTTAAAGTTACTGGCGTGTATCTACCTCCTGAACCAATTGGGAATAAGAATGTTTGTGCCCCGGAATTGATAAACTTTTTAATCCCGTTATCGGTAAACGAAACGTTGGTTTGAATCATATTGGTGGTTGAGAAGGTGTTGGCCTCAACAATTTGGCAACTGGCCGATAAGGTTAACAGGTTCTTGTTAATCTGCAGCACTCCTTGTTCCATCCTCAGGTAATCGTTTATGGTAAAGACATTCCCTACCGGGATGTTTACTCCGTTGGGGTTGTTTACTGTCAGCATACCAAAAACACCTGTGGTACCTTCTAATTGCTGTTGAGAAGTGCCGGTCATATATACTCCTTTACCGCTTGCACCGTACACATGCGTTCCGTTAAATGTACAATTTCCAGAAACGCTGATGGTATTTCCATTGTCAACCAACTGGCCGTTGTCAACTACCAATTCGTTTGAAACGATGATTGGTGAATTGAGGTTTAGGGTATTTGAATTGGGTTTACTGAAGTTATAAAAAGTAGTAGTTACTCCTGAAATTGACTGCGAGGCAGTTCCATTAAAAGAAGTAGAATTGTTATTCGATGTAAAGGTACCTGCATTGGCAAAATCACCGGCAATATTCAAATCCAATCCGTTGGCATTGAACGTACCTGAGATAATATTTAAGTTTCCGTTCAAAGAAAGCGGAACAGTAAGCAATGTTGCAGTGTTGTTATTCAAAATATCAAGGTTTTGCAGGGCGGCCGTAGAATAAATACCAATTGTTTGGCCGGTAGTTGATGAATGACCGATATGGATGGTATTTGCTGCATCTAAATTTACAGTTTCAGGCATCAGATAGAGCGCAGGTACGGAGGCTGAAGAAGCCCGGACAATGTATAAATCGCCACCCGTGATGGTTAAACTACTTCCTGTCCCCATTACCTCAAACACCCCACGGTTGGTTACCGAAGCAGTATTTCTTCCCACAACAACAGTTCCACCCGATTGGTTATAGTCAAGAATCCCGATATCGGTGCTGGCACCCCGGCGGATTTGTCCACCTACGGTAAGTGTACCTGCTGCAACTTCCAGATTGGCATTGCCTGAAGCACTTATTTCAATGGGATTATCACTACCCGACATATCCAGGGTAGCCCCATTAAGATACAGGCGTCCATCCAGATCAATACCTGAGGTACCGTTGGCTGTGTAGCTTCCGGAATGTAATTCAAGTGAGGCTGTTGAAGGGATTGAAAAATTAGAACTTCCTGTGGTTAAGGCTATGTTGAAACTTGAATTATTTAATAGTAAGGTACCGTTCTTTATCTCCAGCGCTTTGGTTGCGGTATTCGATGTGCCCTGCAAGGTAAAATACTGGTCAAAGGTAAAGCTATTCGATTGAGCATTCCCTTTATTTACCACCAATCTGAAAAACTCAGGTACTGAGGTTGAAGTCCTCGAATAACTATGGGTTCCTTCACCAGCCAGTTCAAGTACAACCCTGTTTCGGTTGGCGGCATTGTACAAGTCGAAGGTAAAACCATTGGTATTTCCGTGAAGAATATCCCCTTTAACAATTAAGGTATGCTGAATATCCGTGGTAGTGCTTTCACATTGAATCGTCCGTGTTCCCAAAACCCCACTTGGGTCTCTGGTAAAATCGATATCTCCTCCAACGGTAATAGTCACTGAAGTACCACTTCCCCTAAACTGAAAAGTTCCTCCGTCCCACATGCCAAGGCATAAATCCCCTTTGATTTCAATGTTTTGATAAGGGGTAATGGTGGTTCCACCCTGAACAATAAAATCTGAATTTACCGTAATGTTTTGGTTGATGTTTTTAGCGGTTCCTTCGAACATGATGTTAGGTATAGGGGAAGGGATTGATGTTAACGTAGCTGCACCTCCATAATACAAATAGTAAGAATCGGGGTTGGTACCAAAGTCGCCAAAATCGGCATTTAAAGTAATAGCCGTGGTAGCCTCATAGGTGATCATTCCGGTTCCACTTACCCGGCCTAGATTGAAAGTCCCGGCAGTATTAAATTGCAAACGGGGAATATTTTCACCATCAGGTGCGGGATACAAAGTATAGTTGTGTTGAAAGACAATTTCAGCCGGAGCATTTGGAACAGCATTTCCCCAAATCCTTCCCTGACTTGCACCATCACTGTAAATATAAACAATACTTCCGGCAGTTGGGACTGTACCGATAGTTCCGGTTTTACTTTCCTGATGCCAATGAGAACCATCGTTCCAGTTTACATACCAGCCGTTGCTATAGAATGTGGCTACAGTACCTGTAAACCTGTTAATGGCTCCGGCGGTATAGTTGGCTTTTTCTAAAGTAAAAGGGGTATCGAAAAGAATGGTATTGTTGCTTTCAACCACTTTATCAATATCATTGATGTATGAACGGGTATAAGGGGAAATATCCAGAACTTTACCTGGGTAATAACCGGTATTATCCGTTTCGGCATACGTAAAAGTATAAGCTACCGTTGGCAAATCGGTAAACGAACTGTAGGTCATCTTCCAATAATAAGGCATGATAATTCCACCGGAGGGGTTAGTGGTTGCCAAAGTAGCATTCACCGGGATACATGTAATATAACCATCGTCAGCAATGGCACTCACGGTCATACTATTGGGAGTGTATTTTGTACTGGTACCAATCGGATAATTGAAGGTACCTATTCCTGATATGTAAAAGCTAAGCCCTCCATCGGAAGCCAGCCCTGAACCATAAATCCATCGGTTGGTGGCATCTATATTTGAGATGGAACCTGTTACAGTCAGGTTATACGAACCCATGTTAATTTTTCCTGTACCGGATGTATTCAATTCGATGTTTGAGATGTTGACATCGCTCAACAATTGTACCCCATAATTACCATTTGATAATTTGATATTTCCAAATTCCTGCTCTGCACCTGTTGCCCCTTTCAATGTTTGGGTCGCGGTACTGCTGTTCAGGATTAATTTCCCGGTATTGTTGGTAATATGTCCGTCGGTTATTTCAACATTCCCCCCCACGTTGACTTCATAGGTAGTCAATGAAAGAATTCCTTTGGTTAGGGTAACATTCCGGGTAACATTAAAGGAACCTGTACTGCCTAACGAAACATTGTAATAACTGCCACTGGTTGGGTGGGTACTTTTGCTTAAAACCAAATCGTACAATGTAATAGCGGTAGCACTGGAATTGTTTATAACCGAGTTTTGTGCCCCATTAAATGTCGTGGTATTTGATCGGGCATTGAATGTGGATGAAGTGGCCCCAATGGTAACATCTTTTCCGATAGTAACACCGTAATTGTTTGAGGTTACATCAAGCAAACTATAATTGCCAAGGGTCAGGTTATTTTGAATCGTAATGGCACTTTCTAAATACACATTGGGCACATTAGTGGTTTGGGTTGCTATTTCCAGGTTATAAAACGGAGCGGTGCTGTAAACGTAAAAATCGTTTCCGGCATCGGCATCATAGTTTAAGATACGAATGGTTCCTCCGGTGATATTGTAGTTCCCGGCATCGGCATATACTTCAAAAACCCTGTCGCGGGAAACTGCCGTCACCGTGTTGGCATCCTGAATTTCAAGCAGCCCAGCTGACATGATGAACACATTGTCGGTTCCTTTGATACTAAAAGTTGCCGATTGATCTTCCAACCCATCGCTACCTATATCGCCCGACATGTACACATTTCCACCTGTTTGAATGTACGAATATTTACCTGTAGATGCAGTGGCACTGCGCAAACCGGGAGTATAAACGGTTCCCCCTTCAATCTGGATAATGGCATCGTAACCAGCCCAAACAACAAAGCCATGCGATTTGGTGTTCAATGTCCCGTCGGTAATTCGGAACTTTCCATAAATGGAGAAAGATTGGGCATCTGTGGCAGTAGTTAAAACCCCCGTACTTGTAATGCCGTCAATAGTTGTTTCTGCATTGCTGTTTGCTGTTGTATAAACGGTAGCCCCAGGGCTATCCATCCATAAGCAACCGGTTGTAGGTATGTAATAGTCGCTATTTCCTTCGGTCAATGAAGGTATAAATACCTCACCTTGTAACTTGAGTGTTCCGTTGGCAATGTAAAGGGCTTTTCCAATCCCATTTGCGTCGGAGGTGTTATTGGCTGCATATAACCGGAAGAATTTAGTTTGGTCAACATCTAATGAGAGAATATATGTTTGGTCAGTTCCTTTATCCACCACCAATCGGTAAAGGTTGGTCGTATTGTTACATGCAAAGGTGTTGTTACTAGCACCTTTCATTAAAAGGTTCACCCCGCCATTTGTTGCTAGAGCATCATAAGTTGGTTGAGCCTGGTTGCTGAATTGAACGGTCCCATTGTTGGTAAAATCGCCATAACAGATCACATCGTGATAACTATCGTAAGCCGTTCCATCCACATCACCTGTGCCTACTGTGAACGAAGCTCCCAAATTTACCTGTACATTGCCACCAATATTTAATGTTTTCTTAACTGTCGAGCTTATATCGTTGATTTGAAATATCCCTGTGGTGATGGTAAGATTCCCGTTTAGGGTAAAGTCATTCATAAGAGTCAAAACTTGATTGACGGTCATGGCAACTTCCATATTACCAAAAGTCCGGGAGGTTGCAAGTGTCAAATCGGTTCCATAATAAACCACGGTACCGTCCCCTTGATCGGGACTGATAAAATGTGAATCGTCGCAAGATGCAAACCAATAATCTGATGAAAGCAGTAACCGACCCGAACCACGTAAGTTGGTTATGTTATGGCTATTGGTAGAGACCAGGTTTAAACGGCCATCTATAGTAAGTGTCCTACATGCGATACCTGATACATCCATAGTCACCGTTTTTCCATCCTTGATAACAGCATTAACGCTGGCACCATTCGGGTACTCATGGTCGGGATTGTTTGGCAATGAACCTGATGGATCAAGAGTCCATGTTTCCCAATTGGTCCAATTGCCCGATGCTAGCGAATAGTATGTTGTACGTATTTCAACGGCTGTCCATAGGCCGGTTAACACCGAAGTACCTGTTGATGAAAAAGGATTCACCCCTTCTGCGCTGGCTCCGGTAGGTTCCACCCAAGTAGTTCCATTATCGGAAGAATACCTTGGCCTATAGGCACTGGCATTCCCCAATACTTCTCCGGCCTGATATTCGAAACTTGCATTGGCTGTAAAGGCAGACAAATTATTGGAAGTTACATTCCAATATTTGTTCAAATCGTAGCTGTTGGTATTGGGGGCTAAACTTCCAACGGCCCTGACTGTAACTGAAGCTGTTCCGGCTACAGTCCCGGCTACCGAAGCCAAAGTCATGGGTGAATAATAACTCCCTGTCCCTAAGGGATAAACCATATTCAATCCTGCAGCGGTTGTACTTTCTTTAATTAATGAACCTGTTCCGGAACAGGAAATCATTTTGGTGTCGCTAAAAGTGCCTGAGATGCTTGCTCCATCAGCTATCGTTAAACTGTAATCGCTTAAACTTAGATTCCCATTAGTAAGTGTTAATGTACCCAAAACGGTAACATTTCCACAGAGGGTAACTCCTGCCACGCGGTTAAGTATCAAGTTATTCAGGGTTACCGAAGGCAGGTTGGTATTAATAGCAGTACCACCAATGGTCAAATTTGAAGTGGTTCCTCCAACCAATGAACCACAGATGGGTACCGTTCCATTCAATGTTAAGGTGTTGGCTCCAATTGAAAAAGCTCCGGAAGTTAAAGTTAGTGCATTGGTGATGGTATGGTTCCCGCTCATATTTACCCCAAAAGAATTGTTAATGATGACTCCCCCGGTACCATTGAAAGTAGTTGGAAATTCGTTTCCTGTAGTTTGTAAAGCAGAACCTTTGTATTGTAACGTTGCACTTCCCCCATAAGTTGGGGTTGCCGATGCAGTGGCGGTTCCTTCCATGGAAAGGATATTGCTTACCGTTCCATTCATGGTTTTTAAGCCGGAACCTGATAAGGTCAGGTTATTGTAAGTATAAGTTCCTACGGTTTGAGTACCTGCGTTACTATAATTGACAGTACCTGTGGATGGTGTTAAAGTACCTCCTGACATTGTACCTGTTATATTTAGTAAACCTGCTCCAGTAAATGTTACCACATCGTTAGCATCACTCATGGTTATATTTCCATTCACTGTAACTGTACCACTTGACAAGGTAATGCCAGAATTGCGGTTTGAATTTCCTGTTGCTGAAACTGATATTGAACCACAACTTAATGTTCCAGCTCCAACAGCAATAATTTTATGATCTCCACTTCCGGTTCCAGCTCCAATGGTGATGGCACCATTGACAGACAAACTGTTTGTGCCTGAAATTGTTATCGTTGCAGTATTATTACCCGATTGTAAGTCAAGAGTTCCTAGACTATTTGCTGGTGTAACATCCAAGGTAACATCATCGGTATTCAGGATTGTAACAATCGCTGGTGTACCATACTGCCCCGGATAACCTTGTCCTGCTGTTGGTGTATTCCAATTAGAGCCACTCCACCTCCGCCAAGTATTAAGATTAGACCAGTTACCGTCTGCATTTGTCCTATAATCACCTACAGTTTGTCCCAAAGCCACAGCATTTAGCACGAAAATGGTTAGTACCATTAAAAAGGGTTTTATAAACTGGTCAGTAGTTTTAAGAAAATACGTTGGCGTTAAATCTGAGGTTGTTGATTTGTATTGGTCCATTTGTATGTTTTTAACTCGGTTCATATCTATTAATTTTCTTATTCCTATTTTGTTTTTTTACAGATACGCATAATACCCATTAATGAAGGTGTTTTTTTGATTAACTTTTGTTTTTGTTCAACTAAAGCATAATTACTCCCATTTTTACAGAAAATAGCATGCAAAAAAATATAATTGAAAAGTATATTTCATCTAGCATTTGAATGTTAATGGCATGAATCAATAGTCTATTGTTCTACGCTTTTCCATTTGCTCTTTCAACCATTTTATGGCTTCATCCTCTTTGGTGAATAGTTTGGTAGGTACTTTGGGTTGACTGAATTTTAAAAACAGGTTGGCAAAATAACTTGAAACCCTTGAATCAATTAACAGGGTTTGACCTGCCACATGTGGGTGATACTGGGATGCGGCATATTCCCGTGTTTTGGAATCAACAAAAAACATATCCCTTACATCAATCAGGTTGGCACATAGCTGGGTTCCGTTCCAGGTATCTCCAACCTGGGTCATCTTTTCAAGCGTATCCCTGTCGAGCGTGCAATTGTTAATAGCTATGTACTTATAAATCTGATCATCTCCCTGTACAACTTTTAATTTGTCGTTTATGATAATGCTTTGCATGTCTTTTTTGGTTTCTTAAAGGTGTCAAATATACAATATACTTTGATAGCTGGCTTGCTTAACTATTGGCTTTTTCAATAAATCTCCCAAAAAACAGCTATAACTTAATGATAGCTTCCTGATAACATTGCCTGAGTTTTTGCATAAATATAAAAGCTTCCAATAACCCACAGTTTATCTTTTTTAAATTGAATAACCTTTGAATAGTAAGCTAAAATATTATGCAATTGATTGTATCTTATGAAAAAACGATTTTAGTAACGCTTCAGTAGGGTTTGCCCTACCTATTTTTTCAATAAAATTTCCACTTGAATCTGAATCTTTATTAACCCTTAAATGATGAAGGTTCAAAATAAAAAATTAAACTGAAAAATAAGTCTCACTGCTTCCAATTAGACGGTTGTTAATTTATTTGATGCGTTATTTGTTTCAGATTCTTTTAAGTCAATAATTAAAACAGTTTAATATGAAAACAAAAATCCTCAATGTATTTATCATTTGTTTAGTTTCATTCCAGGCGGTTAAAGCACAGAAATTTGAATGGGCAAGTAACTTTGGAGGGAATGGTGAAGATGTGGTACGTGATGTTCATGTAACCAACCGCGGAGAAATTTACACAAGTGGTTACTTTACCGACACCGCCATTTTTAGCGTTAATAATATTGAAGAAACCTTATATTCAAATGGATTTTATGACATATTCGTTCAAAAATCGGACACTTCCGGTAACCTTTTATGGGTAAAAGGTGTTGGAGGTTCCATGTTTGAATATGCAACAGGTTTGGTTACCGATGATGAGGGAAACATATATATCACGGGCGTATTTTCTGATGCCGTTGACTTTGATCCAGGAGCTGAGGAATTTATACTATCAACACCGGGTGATCTTGATATTTTTGTGCTAAAACTTAATCCACAAGGCGAATTTGTGTGGGCAAAGCAAATAGGTGGTGTTGATTATGAAGAAACAACCGCCATTGGTTATAGCCCCAAAGGATATATTGCCATGACAGGGTATATGTATAATACAGTTGATTTTAATCCGGGACCTGATGAATTTCTTTTGGATTGCGATGGCGGAGCCGACAGTTTTATTTTGTTTTTAAACAAAGACGGGGAATTTGTATCTGTAAAAAAGCTAGGAGGATTGGAACTAATTTTAGCTCTTGATATGGATGTTCATGCCAGTGGCGATATTTTTGTCACAGGTTACTTCTCCGGTACGGTCGATTTTAATCCTCACCCCGATCAGCAAAATTTGCAAACCGCAAGCGAGTCAAGCTTGTCGTCGTATATTTTACATCTTGATGCTGAAGGAAATTATAAAAAATCAATGATTACTCATGGGGGTAGGGCTATGAGTATGGGAATAGCGGTTGACTCCGATACCAATGCTTATTTAACGGGGTACTTCTACGAGACGGTGAATTTCGATCCGGATTCTTTGGCGGGTGATGGTAATACATTTTTATCGGATAATAATTATAATGGCTTTGTCATGAAAGTCAATAATACGGGTGAATTGGCATGGGCACGGCATCAAAAATCCGGTCACCCGTTTTTTAGTTATGATGTAGCTGTAAATTCAAAGAAGGAAGTACATGTATCAGGATTTTTTGAAGTCCAGGCAGATTTTAATCTATCGCCGGAACAAGAGTTTATGATGACAAAAAAATCAAATAACGCTACCGACGCCTATTTACTTATACTTGATGAAAATGGGGTGTTTAAAAATGCGTATCAATTTGGGGGAGTTGATTTTATTGATGACCACAATATGGCCATTGACCTTGAAGATAATATTTATTTGGCTGCTCATTTTGAAACCGGAATAGATATAAACCCCTTGCCCGATGAAGAATTGACAGTTACCGCAATTTTATATCGCGACAGCTATTTAATCCGTTTATCGTCTGAAACAACGATTGGTATAAAACAACAAGTTGAATCTATGCCAAATATTTATCCCAATCCCGCGTTCGATATGATTCATGTTTCATTTTTATCTGGAGATACTGAAACGACTTATACTATTTGTAATACTTTGGGTAAAATAATAAAAACAGGAAAAATTAGTCCAAATCAAAGTATTGATATTGACGAATTTAATAAAGGGGTTTATTTTCTATCTTATGGGAATCACCGTAATTTGAAGTTTTCGAAGCTCTAACAATCTGTATCGATGAAAAAATTCCTGATGATTTGTTTCATCAGGAATTTTTTATTTTTGCAGGCAGGGTAAATGAGGTCGGACCTAAATAAAACGCTATTAAATTATGCAAGGGTGGTCAATGCTTTTAGATTTTGTTTTAATTTTTGGAATGTCGTTACTTTTTCTGATTGTTTTGTTTGTTCTAAATACCAAACCCAACGACTCAAAAAAAATCCTGATATTTTTCTTTATTAACGCTTTTTTTTTCCTTTTATACTACTATAGTTTTTCTCATAAGGCCAAGTACCTAGGAGCTATAGCCATTTTTTTTGGAAGTGGTACCGGCTTTTTACTTGGACCGCTTTTGCTTTTTTACATTAAATCGTTAGTGCTTTCGAGCCAAAAATACCTATCTCATTTGTTTGTGCATTTAATTCCATTTCTGATTTATTGGTTTGTTATTTCTTTGCCATTATCGTTAGATATAGCTTTTGATTTGTTTCATTGGTACAGAAATGGTTACCCGAAACTTGCTGATTTTATAAACCTTGCCGAGAATGTATATTTTATTAATTACATAGTATTGTCCTTTCAATTAATCAGAAAAATTTTGAAAGCTTCCAAAGACCAGTATTCAACTATTGAAAAAGAGGATTTACAGTGGCTTATTTATTTAATTACTGGGTTGACTTTGGCGGTAATAGTTGATAGCGCTTTTTCAGTTTATGAACTTAATTTTCCAATGATCTCATGGAATATTGGAACCGTAATCGCATTTTTATTAGTGATTCTTTACAGCATTCTTGGATTCAAAGGCTTATTTCAATCAAAGATACTGTTACCTGAGTATGCGCTAAATCCTGATAAAGATTTAAAAAAAGCATCTGAAAATAGTCATAGAGAAAATGAGGAGAAAAAAATATTACAGCTTAACTCTTTATCGGCCAATGAAATTGAACAGTTAAAAATCAAGCTTTATAAGATATTGGAATTTGACAAACCTTTTTTGGATGATTCGTTAAGCCTTACTGAGTTGGCAAGTCAAATAGGGATTTCAAACAAGCAATTATCGGAATTACTGAACCAACATTTGAAAGTAAACTTTTATAACCTGATAAACGATTATAGGATAAGTGAGGTAAAGAAGCGTTTGGAGAATTACAACAGCAATAAAGAAACACTATTGGGAATTGCTTTTGAATCCGGGTTTCAGTCAAAAGCCAGTTTTAACCGTGTTTTTAAACTTAAAACAGGCTTATCTCCGTCAAAATACCTAAAAAAACCTTGACATTTTTGCTAAAGATTTATATGCCTACTAGTGAAATGAGAAATTCACGTTTAATGAATCTCTCACCTTGCTCCATTTCATTATTTTAAGCAGTATCCATTTCAAACGCTGCCGCTATCTGCCGAAGCAATAGCCTCCTTTGCTCACAAAGTTCTCATAATTTTTGGCCATTATCATTTTACAATACTTCGGTAAATATTTTGTAACACGTTGAATTTGAAATACATGGAAGCAAAT
>Ga0172379_10006922_pt1 | contig 14945 bp, 16 predicted proteins | sample GrowelOW334metaG_FD_119756 | JGI IMG/M metagenome (GOLD analysis project Ga0172379, IMG submission 119756) | Groundwater microbial communities from an aquifer near a municipal landfill in Southern Ontario, Canada - Groundwater well OW334 metaG | ecosystem: Environmental > Aquatic > Deep...
GGTTTGGATAGCTCCATTTTTAGCAAAGCGCCCAAATCGACAAAAAAATCACCCATTGTCACTTTTACAAGTTCCGGCTCAATGGCAAGATAAACCAATCCCGATTGCCCGAAAACACCCACTTTCTCATCGCGGTATTTCCCCTGTTTGCTTTTAATAACCAGCGTTTTGGCAAAAATCTTGTGGCATTGCAGGAAGTTCTTTTCAGACAAAGGAATGGATTGCGCATATTCATAAGCGAGTATGAGATTCTCAATTTCCTGAATCTCCTTATGTGGCTTAAATTTCCCAGGTGAGAGCTTAAAATTCATGTAGGAGTTCAAATCGATACTATTCCCCTCTATGTTGGACGAATAAACAGCCGAAGCCTGCGTCTTGTATCCTAAATCGGTATTTTTTTCCGCGAAATCAAACAACTCAACAAGCTTGTCGATTTGATTCCCGATTAAACCCTGGTATTGATTGAGATATTTATCGTTGGTTATTCTCATCGCTCAATTTTATACCAAAGTTAACATTTTTAGGGATTTATAGGGGCATCGCGCCAGCGGGGGTAGGCAGGGTTTGGAAATACTAAGCCAATTCTGTCTTTTTTGGTTTAGTGACAGATTTTGCATTTTTATTATGCTTTGATTTTGGTGAAGGTTTAGTTTTACGATTTTTAAGAAAATCGCTAAATTCCTTTCCTTCCTTTTCAGATAAGGGTTTGTTGACAAACACAAACTCTAAATCATCTATTTTTTTAAAATTAGCCATGGTTGAAATTTTTAAAATATTGTTTTACCAGTGCAAGCGATTCCTTAGAGTCGATAAACATTCTATTGCCACCTCTAAATAGTTTTGCACCCAAAGTTAACTGATAATGTTCAACAAGTTTTGATTTAGCAATAAATGAAACTACACCATCATAACCTTTTTCAAACGATACTTTGCAATTAAATTTCCGGCAACTCCCCTATATACTTTAGAATGACCCTTGTTAAACTTTGCATTTTCAATTAATGGCAGAAATAGATGATCCTTCTTATCCTGGAAACAAATTAAACCTTGAATTATTGTAGGATTATTTATTGTTGTCAGTTTGTAAATTTCTCTTGTCGGGTCCAAAAATTCCTTGTGCCATTCAAAACCCCATTCTGACCTTTTAATTTGCCTGCTTTCATTTATGCACAAACGGGTCACTTCAGTATCAAAAACCTCACCAGTTATTGAATTCTCAATTGAATTCGTTAACTTATCTATTTCAAAATCAGCCTCTATTACTTTATGTGGTCTCACTCTATAAAGATACGAAACATATGCCAAAATTGTGTTTCTCTCATCTTAAAAATTAAAATTGTGCGAATGTGAAGGCTTACCCTTGGGTAACCGCACCTTAGGTGTTTCTATTTTTCAATTAAATACAAGCCTTTTTAGTATGCTGTAATCTGAAAAATAGACTTCTGGCTTCTCATTTCGATTTTAGATTTTTGCGTCAGGTCTTTTTCTCAGATCAGTTTCGTTCGGTTGCTGTTTAACAAAACTAAATAATAATTAATTGGAAATCACAATTTTCAGATGTTTTTTATTTCTGAAATTTTATTTCAATTTTAACAGGATTGTGGTCGGAGTGCTCAAAATTAAGCTGCATGCATTCGACGGATAGCTTCTCAATATTGGGTGAAACGAGGAAAAAGTCGAAAACATTCGTGGTGGTGGTTGAGGGATGATAGGCCGTTATCACATTTCTTTCAGAAGGGGTTCTGTTATCATATAGCCATTTCCAATCAGGAGGCAGATAATCTTTGGGGACTTTCATCTGGGCAGTATCTGCTTTATCTATAGAATAGTTGGGTTTAAATTCAGGAGGAGTCTGGTTCCAGTCTCCTCCGGTTAGAATGTAATTTCCCAGATTGTATTCATTTAACAAAAAATCCCTTAGATAGGCCATTTGTTCCTTTCGTATCTGCCCCGGATCGAACGCTTCATTGTGGGTATTGATAACCAATAATTTTTTACCGTTTGACAGGGGATAGCGGTTGACAAGAAAGCACCTGTCGAGCATAAAAAGCTGTTTCGGGAATCCATATTCTCCCGGAAAACGATAGCGAATGGACGAAACCGGTCGGTATTTGCTGAAGGTTGTCAGTCCGGATAGCACCTTCCCCATAGGCGCCGTAAGCGGAACCGGGACAAAAAACACATCGTAATTCTTTGCAAAACCGGGGAGATGGCCCGACAAAGTTTTTGCTATGGAATCGTATTCATTGACATGATAACTCCTTTTGCTGTCCTTATCTACCTCCTGTAAAAGAATAAAATCGGCAGAGCTAAACTGCTTCAGAGATTCCCTTATTGCCTCAAGATTGTGAATGCACGTCGCCTTGGGTGTAAATACTTTGGTGCCCCCGTCGTAGAAAAAATCCATCTCTTTATCCAGTCCGCAATAGCCGATATTCCAGGTAACAACTGAAAATTTCAAAGAGTCATTCAGCATTTCAACCCTCCCGTCAGCGGAAACGATCTCTTTCTCCTTGGGCCTGTAATCAGAAATGAGCGCATAAGCGATGATCCCTGCAAAACCGACCACTATCAGGGCGATCAAGCCCAGCAGCATCTTCAGATTTTTTTTACTTACCCCATGATTGCTCGATGTTTAGTATCAAAAAAACGATAGACTATTTAGTCAAATTTCAATCTATTATTCCCGTACCATGGGAACAAATTGTACGGACAATGTCGCCGTTTTTCGTATTTTGCCATCTCTTTTTTCCAGCAAATAGAGAACCTGGTTGTATGGTTTCCCAACCGGGATAATCATTTTTCCTCCTTCGGCAAGTTGTTGCACCAATGATTTGGGGATATTGGCCGGGGCACAAGTTACGATGATGGCATCAAATGGGGCATATTCCTTCCAACCCTGATAACCGTCGCCAATTTTAACTTTTATGTTGGAATAACCTTCCTCCGCAAATACCTTTTTTGCTTTTTCACCCAACGGGCCAATGATTTCAATGGTAAAAACCTCTTTGTAAAGCAGCGAAAGAATTGCAGCCTGATACCCGGATCCCGTGCCAATTTCCAAAACTTTTTTAGTAGGATCTGGGTTTAGTATTTCGGTCATGTAAGCTACTATGTAAGGCTGCGATATGGTTTGATTAAAACCTATAGGTAATGGGCGGTCATCATAGGCGAAGTTTTTATATTCATCAGGTACAAATTTATGGCGTTGAACGTCCATAAGGGCACCCAGTACTTTCGTGTTATGAATACCTCTCTCTTTGATCTGTCGTTCTACCATCGTTTTCCGCAGGAGGAAGTATTTGTCCTTACTGGAATCCTGGCCATTCGAAAAGTTGAAGGTCATAAAAACAAGTGCAAGACAGAAAACAAAAATTTTATGTTTGGTTCTCATGCGTAAATGATTTATTTCTGTTGCTTTTAACAAATTTAGTTAATAATTATTCGAAAGTCAAAATTCTCCGTAACTTGTCATCTTGCGATTTGAAATTACGTAAATTAGAGATGAAAGGAAAGTTGTTATTCATGTTGGGTTTGTTTCTTTTAGCCATTACAGATTTGAAAGGGCATTTCGGTCGACCTCGGGCTCATATTCAAAACGGCAGGTTTCCTGCCAGAGGAGGTCAAATTGCAGAAACATTTAGGCATTCGGTTGGGTACCAGCTTCGCGCTGGACAAATAGCCTTCTATTTGCTCTTCTGCTGATCGGTTGCTTGCACCAGTAACATAAAATTGGAAGATTCGCCTATTAGTACATATTCTGCTTGTCGTTAAAGGAACGGGAAATCTTATAATTTCAGGAAATAGGGCCGGATTAAGGCTGTTACCGAGACTATGCGGATTAAGCCTGAAATCAAATTCTTCTTTCAATAATCAAGGCCAGTCGTATTAATTTACTGTTAATACTATATGTTTGAAAGAATGTGCCGCATTTTCGGAACATTTTGGTATTTGTTCATGTTTAAATTTAAAGGAATCTGGCATTTCACCAAACATCTTCTTCGTGAATCCCTATTCGTGAATGAAAAAATATATGAATAGATTTCAAAATCCACTTTCGCGTGTGACTTTAAAAAGTACGTGGAAAGCATGGTTAATTTTATTGGTTGGTCTTCTTATAACTTTTAGGGCCACATACACAACTTATTGGCAAGTTGAAAAGCAGGCCAAAAAAGAATTTACGGATGTTTGCGATGAAATAAGGACGAGAATTTCTGTGCGATTGCAGGCTCATGAACTTCTTTTACGTGCAACATCAGCTTTTATAGAATCTTCTGATACAGTAACCCGCCAGGTCTGGAAGATATTTAACCGGCAAGCAAATATTAATATTGAATTGCCCGGGATACAAGAGGTTGGTTATGCGGTAATTATTTCGGCGAATCAACTCACAAGGCATATTCAAAATATACGGAAGGAAGGATTTCCGGAATATAGCATTAAACCCTCAGGGATTAGGCCTTTTTATACTTCTGTAGTTTATATTGAACCGTTTATTGGCAGAAATGTACGAGTTTTTGGTTACGATATGTTTACGGATCGGACGCGAAGAAAAGCAATGGAGGATGCACGTGATTCCAATATTGCCACACTTTCGGGTAAAGTGGTTTTGATACAGGAAACCGACCAGGACTTACAAGCTGGGACCTTGATGCTTTTCCCCGTTTATCAGAACGGATTGGAAGCAAATACTATTGAAAAGCGCCGTGCCACTATCAGAGGATGGGTTTTCAGTCCTTTTCGTATGAATGATCTGATGCAAGGCATCTTAGGACGTTGGGACATTAAAAAAGAAAACAGAGTTCATTTGCAAATATTTGATGATAGTGTTTCGGCTAATTCCTTAATGTATGATAGTCAATTATTAGATAAAATTGGCCATAAAGATGCATCCGGCCGTATAGTATTCCTCCCCATTGAATTTGGTAATAGAAAATGGATTTTGCAGTTTACCCGGGCAGAAAACCTCATTGCATTGTATCAATACAAGATACTGAGAGTGTTATTTGCCTGTCTCATAATTAGTATTTTATTGTTCCTCTTGTCCCTGTCATTGATAAAGACCCGAAACAGGGCGCGGAAAATAGCAGAGCAATTAACAAAAGAGCTAAAAGAAAGCGAAGAGAAACTTCGTTTTGCTTTCGAGTATACTGCGGTGGGAATGAGCCGGATTGGTCTGGACGGAAAATTTCAATGGATAAATAGTGCGTTTACAGCTATTTTGGGTTATACCCTGGAGGACGTTTTGAACGAAGATTTTTCAAAAACAACCTATCCTGAAGATCAATATATTGGGAAGAGCGAATTGGGGGAAATTATTTCCGGTGAAGTGTCAAGTGCAAATTTTGAAAAAAGGTACCTCCATAAAAACGGAAAAATTGTTTGGGTCTCTATTGTCGCCACTTTGATAAGGAGTGATAACAATCCATCATTTTTGATCACCCAAATAACGGATATTACAGATAAAAAAAATGCGGAGAATGAGCTGAGAAAACTTTCGCTCGCTGTTGAGCAAAGTCCGAACACGATCATTATCACCGATACGGATGGGAATATTGAATATGTCAACCCTAAAACGGTTGAAATTACTGGCTATACTTTTGAAGAACTCAGGGGAAAGAATCCCAGGCAGTTGAAATCGGGTGAAACATCATCCTTGGAATATAAGATTCTTTGGGATACGATTAAATCAGGTAAGCAATGGACCGGTACTTTTCATAACAAAAGAAAGGACGGATCATTCTACTGGGAATCCGCAATTATAGCTCCAATACTGGATGCAAAAGGAAATACAACAAATTACCTGGCCATAAAAGAGGATATAACCGACCAGAAGAAAGCCCATGATGATTTAATCGCAAGTGAAGCAAAACTGAAAGAAGCAAATTACACAAAAGACAAGCTCTTTTCAATCATTGCTCACGATTTGAAAGGGCCAATCGGAAATTTCCAACCTATCCTTGAGTTACTTACCAATGCGGATGATTTGGAGGAAGCCGATAGAAATGCCTTGATGGATGGTCTGTTACAAGGATCAAAAACTGCTTTTAGCTTGTTGGAAAATTTATTGAGTTGGGCAAGAAGCCAGTCGGACGGAATTAAATTGTCACCTAAACAATTTATTATAGGTGAAATAATCAATAAAAATGTTGATCTGCTTTCGTCAACTGCCAATCAAAAAGCGATCAGGATTGAGGTAAAAATGGATGACAAGCTGACTGCTTTTGCTGATATAGATTCAATTAATCTGGTGATCCGGAATTTGTTGTCCAACGCCATAAAATTCACTCCCAATCAGGGCACCATCACCATTTCTGCCAATGATATTGGCAGGAATATCGAGGTCTCCATCAAGGATAACGGGATCGGAATAAAGAAAGAGGTGATAGTAAAGCTCTTTAATTTAAACTCTGGTATTATCTCGTCCGGAACGAATCAGGAAAAGGGTTCCGGTCTGGGGTTGGTTTTGTGCAAGGATTTTGTTGAAAAGAATGGGGGCGAGATTCGTGTTGAAAGTACTTTAGGTGTTGGAAGCAAGTTCATATTTACCGTTCCAAAAAGTTAAACTCAGATTCACAACTTCCGGCGATAGACGACAGTCTCCATTGGTTTGCTTTCATCGCTGAAGATTTTGTAGCGCAGCGGATCTTTTAAAATATCTGTAAACAAACAGCGTTTCCAATCGATCAATACCTGGTTGTTGATCAGTCTGATCCCATGGCTGTAATCAACATACCAATAGATATGCCCGCTGTAGACGGGTTGAATCGGTTTACCATCTGGTTTGTGCCAGCCATAGAGGACAACTTTTCCGGGTTGAGCGGCATTTCGGGAGGTCAAAACAATATCCTTCTTTATTCCTGCAACCAGTTGTCCGGGTTTTCCGCCTGACTCCCTCAACTGTTTCTCTATCCGGGCATTGTGTTCTTCGAATTTTGATACCAGTTCGTTGGCATTTCCTACCGGGATATAGTTGAACGGGGTAAGTTTGATATCTGCCTGCTGATAGATATGATCGCTCAATTTGGCAGTAATCAGTGAGGCTCCAAACTGGTAGGCAAGATTTTGAGCTGTGTAGGGATTCATTGGAATGCGGCAATAATCCAGGTTGCTCCCGACGGCCAGATAATCCGGCATCGCTTCGTAAATTACCCGGTGAAGGGTACCGGCGGAATCAGCAAACTCTCCCATTAAAGTAACTGTATTTCTTAGAAAATCAGGGACATTGCCAGACGAAATGGCATGGAATATCTCCTCCTCCCTGTCTGTCAGTGGCAAAGAGGCGATCCGTTTCATGAAGGCGGAGCCGGTTTCGGCATCCGGGTTTCGCGTTGGAATGTTTAGCCGGCGGATTGGCAAAGAGATCGAATCTCGGATATGCTGGATGTTGTAATGCCAGTCGTCTCCTTCTTTGAGATTCTTGCCGACTGTCTGCTCAATGGAATTTCCGTTTGGCAGCGCATAAAAAACAAGCAAGACCTTGTCGTTTTTACCAAATCCTTTCAGGGGGCATTGATCAGGATACGGGTCGAGAGAGGTGAGTTTTCTATCAGCATTTGCTGTTCGCCAAAGGTTCCTGCAACCTTGAAACCGGGCAGCGTCTGCGCCTGAAGGATCAGGCAATTCAGCACAAAGAATAAAATGATTGCACCATTTCTCATTTCAAAGTAAGAATTCATTGTCAATCTTTCTCTAAAAATACAAAAATCAAAGGCAACAAGCTGATAAAGAATTCAGAAACTGTTTAAGTTTTATCGTTCCTATTTAATTCATCTGGAATCACTTGATCAGGACTGTGTCGCAGGCATATAATCAATAGATTGCTTCGTTCCTGATATAAAACGGGGACAGGCTGTTCCTCCTACCAATGAGAGATAAATATATTTGCCTGAATATCAATAGATTGCTTCGTCGTGCCTCCTACCAATGACAGATTTTTCAAAACTGTCATAATGGGATTGTGCGACGTTGAAGATTATGAATATTTGAACTGTCGGCTTATTGTATATTTTACTGATTATCAACGTATTGATGTTGATTCTGTGAGGGTTGAGAGAAGGAGGCGGGTCATCAGTTTTCGGCACTGACAGAATCGCCGCCCGCCTCCTTCTCTCAACCCTCACCTCCAAAAAAATGATGCGTCATTGCGACAGGAGGTTTGGCGTCGGTGCTGCAAAACATCTCCGAAAGGATTCAGATCATCGATGAAAACCTGACCCTGGACGGACTGAAATACATGGCAGATCATCTGTTCTGAGAAATCATTAAATTTAAACTGGTTCTAAATGATACTTATGAAGACAGAACATTATTTTTTAAGGGGGTTCTTGGTAGTTTCGCTTCTGTTTGTTCTTGTAAAAATGGAGGCTCAGGACTTTGATAATCTTAAAATAGGTACACAGAAGGATGGAAGTGTATAGGTTCCTTCCAATCAATTTTTGCGGCCTGCCGGAGATCAGGTATATCTGCCCGGAAGGCCTGTTGATCTTACTTTGACCTCCAATGGGGATTTTCTGTTGGTCAAGAACATGAAATCGCTCGATCTGATCAGGTTGAGTGACAGAACGGTGAAGCAATCGCTTCCATACAACAAAATGGGTGCCTCTTTTACCGGAATCAGTACCTCGAAAGATAGCCGGAGTATCTATCTTTCGGAAGCGACCAATAAGATTCTGATGGCCAGCTTTGATAGGAAGAATAATTTAACTTGGGACTCACAGATCGATATGCCTAAACCACCCATAGGAGGAGATTCCGGGCCTGGTGGTCTTGCGTTGAATACGACGGAAGACAGGTTATTTGTCACTTTAACCAGGAACAATACATTAGCCGTTATCAATCTGGCTGATAAGTCAGTTCGCGAGATCCCGGTAGGCATGGCTCCTTACGGAGTTTTGCTGACCTCTGATTTCAAGGCGTATGTCACGAATTGGGGTGGGAGGAGACCTATTCAGGGGGAATCAACCTATAATTCATCCGGCAGATTCAATGTTATTTCAGGGAAGCGGGCATACAAAAAGGAGACAAGATTGCCATTCTGGGCCGGAACTCTTCCAACTGGGCCATCTCGTTTCTGGCCGTCTCCGGTTATGGCTGTGTCTCTGTTCCTGTTCTGCCGGATTTTAATCCTGAAGATGTCCAGCATATCCTCCAGCACTCCGAGTCCTTATTCTTGTTTGCAGCCGATACACTTTTTGATAAACTTAACAGCGCAAAAATGGAGGGAATCAGAGGAGTGGTCAGCCTGACAGATTTCTCAGCGCTTTCTTTTCCTTCGCCACAGGATAAAGAGCTTTGGATGAAATGCTTTTCTGTTGAGCATGCCGGCCAATCCGCACCTGATAATTTTGAACTAACAGATTTTGAAGGAGATGACCTTAGTGTGCTTTCTTACACCAGCGGAACTTCAGGGTTTAGCAAGGGAGTGATGATTCCGGCAAGGAGTTTATTATCGAACATTATCTATGCACAAGAGCACATGCCTTTAAAAGCCGGCGACAAGATTGTCTCTTTCCTGCCGATGGCGCATGTTTTCGGATTGTTGTTCGAATTTCTTTTCCCCGTTTCGGTTGGCTGCCATGTCACCTTCCTGACGAAACCTCCAACGCCGCAATTGATTATCAAAGCTTTCCAGGAGGTAAAACCGCGACTGATCCTCTCTGTTCCGCTGGTTATCGAAAAAATATACCGGAAACGCATCCTGCCGGCGCTCGAAAAACCGGTAGTAAAATTTCTGCTCAAGGTACCCGGAATTCAGCTTCTATTGTACAAGAAAGTAAGGGCTTCTTTGGTTGAAACCTTCGGTGGCAATTTTCACGAAATCGTGATCGGTGGGGCGCCGCTTAACCATGAAGTGGAGACTTTCTTCCGAAAAATAAAATTTCCATTTACGATAGGTTATGGGATGACTGAATGCGGTCCATTGATTTCGTATGAACCATGGAATAGTTTCAGGTCTACTTCGTCAGGGAAACTGGTCGACAGGATGGAGGTACGTATCGACTCCAAAGATCCCTATCTTGAAGTGGGTGAAATTCTTGTGAAAGGGACCAATGTAATGATGGGTTATTACAAGAATGAAAAAGCTAGCGCTGAAGCCATCGACGGCGAAGGTTGGTTGCATACCGGTGACCTCGGAATCATTGACAAAGAGGATTTTATCTACATCCGCAGAAGATGCAAGAACATGTTGCTTGGTCCGTCCGGACAGAATATTTATCCCGAAGAGATGGAGGCAAAGCTCAGCAATTATCCATATGTCCTTGAATGTGTGATTACCGAAAGGGAAGGGAAAATGGTGGCTTTTGTCTATGCGGATCCTGAAAGAATTGAAGCCGAAAAGCCCGATGAAAACCATCTGAAAGGGATTATGGCAGAAAATTGCAAACAGGTAAACAAGGAACTTCCGAAATTTGCCCAACTCAGCTCCATTATTCTGGTAGATAAAGAGTTTGAAAAGACGCCGAAACGGAATATCAAAAGGTATCTGTACACTTAACAGGAGGAAATATTAGTTTCTGACACAATTGCCTATTCTAATTGTATAATAGCGTTTTACTGCTTAACTTTTGTACATCGATCTTCTCTGTTTTTAGCATTAAATATATTATAATGAGATGTATGCACATATTATAATATATAAACAAATAAATATAATTTTATGCTACTTACTTAATTTTATATTTGTCTGAACTAAAAACTAAACAGTATGGAAAAAAAGATGGGAAATCCAGCAGTTGTTGGCCTTGCAGGTTTTGGATTGACAACTATTTTACTTCAGTTTCATAACATTGGGCTCATGGGACTTGGTCCCGTTGTTGCAATGGCTTTTATCTTTGGCGGATTGGCTCAACTAATTGCCGGCTTCCAGGAACAGAAAACGGGAAATAACTTTGGATATAGCGCTTTTGTAGGTTACGGCAGTTTCTGGATAGGTTTGGGAATAATCTGGATTTTAAATTTCTATAAGATTTATGAATCGAGCATAACAGATGTCGGGTACTACCTGGTTGCCTGGACACTTTATACGGCTATCTTGGCTGTGGCTTCGTTACGCATACATAAAGCGATGGCAGTTACCTTGCTGACGTTGTTACTTGGCTTTGTACTTTTGGATTTTGGACATTTCGTTGATCCGGTATGGAATAAGGTGGCCGGATATGAACTTTTCGTTTGTGCCTTTTCGGCCTGGTATATGATGGCTGCAATCATCATCAACGATGTTGCCGGAAAAACTGTCCTTCCTTTTGGATCGGCACTAGTCAAGTAGAATTGCTTTAGTTCCGTGAAATCGGTATACTCATTGTTTCATAATCCAATAAAAACTATTGGGAACAGTTGCTATGTTTAGCGAATAATATATTGTTGTATCAAAAACTTTGTAGAGTTTACTAATTCAGAATTATATATCTCCATTAATTGCCCATTGTCAACTCCTTAATCTTATCTCTATCAAGATTATTTTTTCTCCAATCTTTTTGACGAGCCACCGCTCTGCCTGGTCCTCTTTTGATTTCCATCCTTCAGCGGAGGGGATAAGCGAGGCATTGTGCAGAAAAATATCCTGGTCACCCGGGGAATCATAAAAATCAGATAGTTCCGCATCAGGCAAGATCTATGGTTTTCAGGTTAATGCGGTTGTTGTCACCGATTCCCAGACCGAGCTCTTCGGCACGTTTCAGGAACTGCGATGCAGTGGCACTCTCTTCCTTTTGCAGCTTCATATCGATCCGTTTTTTGGAGACGATGTTCAGTCCGACCCTGTCGACTGCCACTGCATCGGTACCGGCAAGCAGCAGGTTGAATTGGCAGATAAACTGCGGATTGGCGGCTGGACCGCCATTGTAGCAACCAATTAGTCCGTCGACGATGTTCAGCACCACCTTGTCGCGCAGTGGAGGAAAGGCGCAAACCTCCGCTACGGAGTCGTGCCACAGTTTTTCGTGCAACCGACCTGTGTTGGAAATTGCTCCGTAAGCCAGGTTCTTCAGGCAAAGTGTGATGGAACCGCCGGCATTTTTGAGGATAGGAAGGTTGATAATTTTTGTTACCTGCTTGGTGCAGATTTTGGTAAAATAGGAGTGTTTTCCGCCATTCACCATGTAGGGCATTGTATATTCGTCGTAGGTAACCTCTACATCGGCCCAGTAGAACCACTCTTTGTCGATCATCCCCTCACCGTAAAGTTTCCCGTTGCTGTCAAAAAAACTACCCTTTGCATCTTTTTGTTCTGTTCCGGATATGGTTATCCCTGGATAATTTTCTGGCAGGAATCCTGTTTAGTGCAGCTCCATTTCGCGGCGGTCCCAGATCACAATATTTTTTCGCGGAATCCCTGCCATTTCGAGTTGCGCAATAACGGCTTTAACAAGTTCGTGACTGGTGGTTAGCAATTTCCCGGCTACAGGATTGACTTTGAGTCCGACGATATCATCCGGAGAGACAAACTTACGTCAGGCTTTTTTGACGGATTTCTTTCCGGTAAGATTGAGCATGGCAACCGTCAGCATTTGATCAACAGTATTTTGCTGTATTACTTTGTCTTTGATGCATCCGGAATGGTTCACTTGCGTGACGGCTCCCGGTAAGAGACCGGGCATAGAGTTGGCATTCCGTGGGTATTTCAGCGCATCCTGAATATTTGTTGCAGGTTTTCGGCAGCCTCAACAGGAGCTGATGCAACAATTGGGGAAAGGACGAACCCTGCACCTCCGGCGGTTAACAACCTGAAAAAGTTGCGGCGACCGGATGACTGATTTTCATTTTTTTCGCTCATGACTAGTTTAAGTAATTAAAAATTAGAAATGAACAATTAAAAATTGACGCATAGTACTGAATAAAAGAATTATGCGGAGTAATAAATCCAGCTATAAATTATTCGCTAAAATTATCATATTCGGCCTGTTCTAAAATTTTCTCATGGGTATCACGATAACTATGCCAAATGGGAGAAACAAAAAAAGGATGATGGATCATTCTGACAAATTCTAATCAAGATAGCAATCCTGACAACATGGCAACCCCCTGTTCTGTAAAAACCAAAGGTGGTTTTCTTAGTCCCATCTTTTCAGTATTGGATATCACAATTTGTGATTTCCAATACTGAATTTTACGACAAATAATACTTTGCTTTTTTATGCAATATAGTTCCCTTATATTTGTCTTTTCATCGTTATAAAGGGCATTCAATATCATCGATACTTACATTCAAAACAAAACAGGCATTTGCCACAAAGTAAATCTTCAGCTATGAAAACACAGTATATTACCGATACCACTGGCAAAAAAATGGGTGTAATCCTGCCTATCCGGGATTATGAGAAAATATTGGAAGGACTCGAAGAACTGAAAGACATTAAAGCCTATGATCGTGCCAAGACCCGCAAAAGCGAACCAATACCTTTTGAGCAGGCCTTAAAAGAAATCGAACTTCTGCGCGATGGCCGGCTATAAACTTTTCATTGAAAAAGCTGTATATAAGCAGCTTAAAAATATCCCTGAAAAAGATTACCAGAAAATAACGGCATCCATCGGTGCCCTGGCAAATAACCCACGCCCTCCCGGATGCAAAAAATTAAAAGGCCGGCCGGGTTATAGAATAAGGGAAGGGAATTTCCGCGTTATCTACGAAATTAATGACAAAATTCTTACTGTTACAGTTATTGTGGCTGGCGACAGAAAGGAAATATATGAATGAATAATTAGACTTCGAGCCCATGCAGCCGGTTAATTCCGCGACTGCTGCCCGGCCAGTGTGCCGGGCTTTTTGTTTATTCTATTTGCGTTACAAACACTTTAACCATTTACCCCTCGTTGCAAACGAGGGGAAGTTACGGAGATGTTTACCCAAAGGTGGGATGATGAAGCGACCATCATTGTCTCGTACGCGGGATCGCAGTGCATCATTCAGGCCTCCTGGAACTGGCCATTTAGCAGGAAGGATATGGAAATTTATGGCGATGACGGTTATATTGTAGCAATGAACAACAAGGAGATGCGTACAAGGGGCAAGGAGATGGCGGCAGAAAAGGCATTGACTGTTACTGCCTCGGAGGTAGCTGTTTACGAGGATCCATTCCGCTATTTCACGGATGTCATTTGGGGCAAAATCAAGGAACCAAAGTATGGTCTTTACTCACTCGATAACAACCTGCTTGTGGTGAAAATTTTGGATGCGGCCCGCACATCAGCAAAGAGTGGAAGAAGTGTTTCGGTAAAATAATCTTACTTCAGGACTTTCAGAATAATCTCATCCAGCGTTCGTTTTGGCACATGGTGAACCCGGTTTTCGTCGCGCCAGTATTTTATTTCACCATCTTTTATTACATCCAGCACTACAACTTCCTTTGGCTTTCCGAGCGCAAGTACCTGAATGATTTCATATTGATCGGAAAGATTCAATAGTTCACCAAGCTTCTTCCGGTTGACAGACCTGATGATACATCCTCCATAACCGGCTTCAACGGCGCCAAGTAAAATGCTTTGGGAAGCGATTCCATCGTCGCACATAAAATTGTCCGCAAGCAGTGTGTCGAGAAGCAGGATCACATAGGCCGAAGGGCGTTCCCCCTCCTCCGGTCCGGGCCAATCCTTCAAATAGCCTGCCCAGGCCAACTGATCAAAGATCTGTGCATTCGAGGTTTCGTCTGAGCTGAGTATGTACTTTATGCACTGTGCATTGCGTGCAGAGGCGGAGTTGCGTGCAAGGTCAACCCAATCGCGTAACTGTAAATCGGTAATTCGTTCGGATTGGAAAAATCGTCTGTAGCTGCGGTTTTTAAGGATAAGGTCTTTTAACATAGGAAAGTGACTAAAAGTGAACAAAAGTGACTAGTGTCATGTCAACGATAATATGACGTAAATTGTATTATGTTTTTTGTATCTTAGCCGAAAAAAAACGGCTATGGACACTTACAAGGTTACATTAACCTCTGAAGAGAGAGAGA
>Ga0172379_10006923_pt1 | contig 14943 bp, 14 predicted proteins | sample GrowelOW334metaG_FD_119756 | JGI IMG/M metagenome (GOLD analysis project Ga0172379, IMG submission 119756) | Groundwater microbial communities from an aquifer near a municipal landfill in Southern Ontario, Canada - Groundwater well OW334 metaG | ecosystem: Environmental > Aquatic > Deep...
ACAAAAATATGTCATACAAAAATCGTTGATGTTCATGTTTATCTTGTTAGAATTATAGGTGTGTTTTGTCACTATAAAATCTCCTTTATTATCATTTACAAATTTACATAGCGTATTTCGTGATCCATATCGTTCATTAAGACATATATCTCTATAAGGTATCGATCTTTTACATCCCTTTAAAAAACGAGGAGTGTGATGAGATATACACACATAGTATGTAAAATCTTTATATAATAATGACGTTATGATATATACGAGATATCTATAACTACTGTTTGCTGACAAGCATATATATTCATCCATCTTTTTACAATTATAAGAGCATCGAAAGTTTTAAATTTATAACTTATAAATTTTATACATCTAGATATCTTTTAAAAAACAATGTTAGAGTTATATTTTCTATCGAATCCTCTAATATCATTCTTCCTCTCTTCATACGATACTCCTTGTGTTAATTGATCCTTATTCTTTGCAACGACGAGTTGCTCCCTCCTCCATATGTCGTACGGTTGTTCAAGGCGAGTGACGTCGTATTTTGGCCCAGGAATAGAGTCTCTCTGAATCAAATTAGGTTTGCGAGTATCCCACTGGCTGTTATCATTTTCTTTTGGTGTGAAAGAATAGGCATACTCGTAATATGCATCTCCCTTGTTGTAACCATACATCCCATGATCCTGATCTGGTGTTCTAACTAAGTTTATACCATTAGCGTTGTATCTCACATCACTCTTGATATAATCTGCTCTATAAAGATCTTGCTCCGAAGGGATTCTTCTGCTGCTGTAGAAAGCTGGATTTGTGATAGCGGTGGGGTATTCAGCGTAAGGATCATAGAGATTGATAGAATAACGATGATAACCATTATTTAGATAGGCGTCATCCACGTTCTTCGGACCCTTGTAACATTTACACTCTCCCGATTTTCCACCACACGTCCTACATTGACCTCCTGGGTTGACATTAACACCATTTACCATAGTCTTTGAACACGCCACACAAACGTTATTCCCATTTCCTGATCTATTGTCAATAGGTAATGGTGATCGATTACATTTTTCACAGACATGATCTATTCTCGTTCCACACGCACTCTTTCTTCGAACGCACACCTTGGGTCCATAAGGATTTCCAATCGGTTGCGTATCAAAGTCTGGATGACATACTCGCGTCCCTGATATAACGTAATGGTCTGACCACCCACCGATTGTGTCATCATAATAAGGTGATGTCTTGTCCACTATGTACCACTCTGATGACCTCTTGCGATTATATAATTTAGCACTTGATGTCATTTTATTACTATGTGTTAAATATTATTATGAATACTGATGAAGAATACTAAATATACACAACAAAACACACCAATTTATTATTACTAATAAAATTATAATGTCACTTCATCATTTATTTTATTGTAAATAATGACAAACCATTGATGATTTTTTATTTAATATAACACTTAGATGTTTCGTTTGATAAATAAAATGACCAAAATATTTTATAATCTACCTGAAGAATTAAATTTATCAAGATATGAAGTTTCCAAAAATGGAAATATAAGAAATAAAACAACCAAAAAAATTATTGCAATTAACGATAAGTCCGATAAATACACTGTTAGTTGTTTAACGTATGATGATAATAAAAGATTGTCAACACGTATTCATATTTTAATAGCAAAAACATTTATTGATAATCCTGATAACAAAAAATGTGTTAATCATAAAAATTACATGAAAAATGACAATAGAGTGGACAATCTTGAATGGTCCACGCATAAAGAAAATAATAATCATAGTAAGAAACGTATAATTAAATGCAGAGGTAGAGCAGTTTATCAAATTGACAAAAAAACAAAACTTTTAATTAAAAAATGGGATAAGATAAGCGATGTATGGGGTTATAAATTTTCATCTACAATAAGTATGATTTGTAGATTTAACCAAAATCTTAAAGTGAATGGTTTACTAAACAGAAGATCATACTATGGTTATATATGGGAATACGCTGATATGGAAGATTTAGAAGGAGAGGAATGGAAATATTATAAAAATGACGTATCTATTTCAAATATGGGTAGAATAAAAAAAATTAGTGGTGAAATTTTTTGTGGAAGCATTGGTAATCACGGATATATGACGTCACATATTGGTGAAAAAGTTAAATTAGTTCACAGATTGGTTGCCAAATTATTTATATCTAACGATTATAAAAAAGAATTAATTGTCAATCATAAAGATGGAAACAAAATAAATAATAATGTTGAGAATTTGGAATGGGTGACGATGAAACAAAATAGTAGACACGCAATAGACATAGGTCTTATAAAATGCAAAACTGTATTTGAGAGGGACATGTTTGGAAAAGTGATACAAGAATACAAAAGTATAGCGGAAGCGGCTAAAGAAAAAAATACAGATTATCAGTCTATTTCAGCGGCTTGTCAAAATAATGAGTTTTCTCTCGGTTCATTTTGGTCATTTGAGAGTAACGTTAATAATCCTATAAAATTTTCAGAACAAAGACGTACACCTGTGGTAAAATTAGATATTAACAAAAATATAATATGTGGTTACATAAGCATAGTGCAAGCGTCAAAACAAGAACACATTGGTTATGATACACTAAAAAAATTATGCAATAATGGTCAATATTATCAGAAAAGTGAATCTTATTGGTGTTATTTAATAGATTTGTAACGTTCTTATATTTGTTAGTATTTTTAACACAGTTAAAAATTTATCGTTTACGTCTGTGGAAAAGTTTGGCACTTGATGTCATCTCGTTATTTTATATGAAAATTTAAAACTATATTATTATGTATCCACCACAGATTACTTTAATATACCTATTAACAAAAGAATATAAATATAATGATATTATTATATCGATGTTGAATAATTTTATAATATAGACAAGGTTAGTCAAAATTAATTCTTTACTCTATATTTTTATAATATAACACTACTATTTTTAATAATATAAAATCTACTCCATTTAATATACACAAAATGAATTCATCAATTCGAGAGATAAACAATGTCGTTCAAGAAGATCCAAGTAATCTTGTTGAATGTAGACCCAAAGATCGACGACCATCAAAAAATATCGATGATTCAAAATCTATGATGGCGTCGATGATGAATATAAAACAAAGACCAAGAGATGCCATGATAATGAGACACTCTCTACCAAAGAGATGTGATCATAGTATCGATGACATGGATGGACCTCCCTCTTTAAATCCTATAGTTAACCAAGTATTATGTAAGGGGTATTTTTTTGGAGTTAAACAATAAACGTCAACATATAAATAGATGTATTAAAATAATGTCGATATTTTATAAGTTGTATAAAATATATTCTTTATTTGTTCATAAACATTAATTATATATGTATTAAAATAATAGAGTATTATATTAACGTTGATAAAAATGATATTTTAATTAATTAATATTTAAAATATCGTCACCTTTACAATTAATTCACTATATAATTAATATTATTCTATAATATTTGAACAACCTACCCTTATATCTTATAAAAAATATATATTAAACTACTCATAAAAAATATATTAAAATGTTAACTCATAGACTGTTAACCTCAATCCACCTTCCATTAACTCAAGAGATCATCAATTTACTAAATGAGTTGTGCAACATGACAGATCTATCTAATAAGGTCAAGAATCTGACCATCACCCAAAAGAAATTCTTCACCATTTTATGCAGCAAGGAATACAACATTGAAATTTTGGACAAGAGTCGAGATGATGTCGAGTCATACAAATCTTTACAAAATATCGTATTTCAAAACGTCGCTTTGAGATTCTTCAAGTATGCCTCAAAGTATGTTGTATGGAAAAAGAGCAAAGATACACAAAAAAATGCCAACATAATAGAGGATACCCTCCAATACTTTTTGAATCTCATAATCTCTAATGGTTTAGTAACAAAGACCATCAACCTCTTTATCGAATACCAAGACTTTTTCTACATTAACATAAAAAATTACCAAAATTCTATAAAGAACAACACCTCCATCATCGATGAGATCATAAAGATGATGGTAGCACCCGTCCAACACTTTAACTTTGATGGGTTAGACTCGATAAAGATCGTCAACATCAAGGACGATGAGATGATCTACTCTACATGTCAACTCTATATCAGAGACAAGTCCCGTAACCTTGATACATTCGCAACACAAGTGAATGTATTGTTGACATTAGGTGCTGAACCCAACACAATGACCATGACGTTCCTAGGAAATGAACCCATCATAGACGGTAACGCAGTAAAGATTTTAACGATGGAATTTGTTAGGGATTTGAATCTATACAAGTGTATCACCTTCCCCTACGTGTACATCCGTGTATCTGATCATACTACCTACTCCTATGTAAAGAATAGATTTAGAATTATGACTACATCACAGGACGTCAAGGAGAACATCGTTGCCAAAAACTTTACATCGACCAATAACTTGAAATTAATAGATTCTAACAACTACTCAAACACTAACGTTCACGGAAAAGAGAATTTGCAATGGTTGAGAGGATTGGTATATGATGGAAAGATTGACCACATCAAAAACTTTTGTTGATCATTTTTTGTAATCTTTATAATCTTTTAATAAACTTTAAAAAAATATATATCGTGTTGCTCTCTTAAAACTAATATTGTATTTGTACATCTTTAAAAATATGCCATTTTTATAAATTACCCATATTTATACATTTTAGTTTACCTATACATATTTTTTTATTTCGTATATTTTTACAAGATGAATATAGATTATATCTTACAAACCTGTCTCAACGTCAAGAATACCGACGCTTATATATGTATGATCTATCTCTTTATCAATGACGCCAAAAACTTTTGTAGATCCACCACCCTAATGAAGAGTATCTTGCGATCATTAAATAAGAGTATGAGATATTATATTCGACGTTCCCCAGATTATGTACCACGTACATACCATATAGATTCTTTATCAACCCTCTATGAACATATATTTGAAGGTCAAAATCAAGACATACGACATATTGGGATATATTACAAGACACCAAATAATAAATATGGCAAGTCTCTAACCTTTACATTTCATAGTTATTTTGTAGATAGTATATCAGAATCTAGTATGATGTTTGATCTCCCTAAACGTATCACAAATATCTTTGAAGATTACCTTCACGAATATATCAAAGAGGATCGCATAAGGGATAATAGATATGATGTTTGTAACGACAATGATATAGAGATATGTATAGATAGAAAGATGGATCTCAAATTATCAAAGGTCAAAGATTCAAATTTAAATAGTGATCTCTTTGACGTTTTGGATTTAAAAAATATCATATTAAAAATTACCAATAATGATGATGACAAAAAGATGTGTCTGTGTAAGGTTTGGGATTACATGGATGAACACATCTCTTATTTTAACGATGATAGATTTAAACAAAAACAGATCAATCAATACAAAGATGGAATATTATCACATATAATTGTATATAGGGATGATGTAAAATCTTCTATACAATTTAGAAGAGATAAAAATTCTTTGTACAGAACAAATACTTTTAGTGGATTTTCCTTACGAGAGGAGAAGGACCCTCTTCCCTTAGATTATAGATAGAAAGTTACATAAAAATAAATGTTTATAATATATATTATAAAGACGTGTGTTTATTAAAAAATTACTCTGTATATTTTACACAATGATGATTAATTATCTTATACAAACCTCTCTAACAATTAAGAATACTAACGTCTATTCGTGTCTAATATATCTCTATATCGACGATGCAAAAAATTACTGTAGATCAAGTACCCTTATGATAAGTATATTAAGATCATTAAAGAAGACGATAAAATATAGTGGATATAATTCATCAAACATTTACGAATATAACAAAACTGCTGAAAATCTCTCCATCTTATATGAAGATATATTTGAACGTCATTTTCGTGCATGCTACATATATGTGCACTATGAGACACCCGACAAAATATATAACAAGATCACAATGTTCAACGTCTCTGATCACTCTATAAAATTTTCGTGTTCCGTATTTAATCTCCCAAAAAGGGAGATTGGTGCCTTTGAAGAGGATTACCTATACGAATATATAAAGGAAGATCGTATTAAACGTAATACGTATAGGGTTTGTGAAAATTATGATGTAAAATTTCGTATAGAGAGAAATGTAGATCTTGCAATTGTTGTGGTTGACGATAAGGATGAAAAATTAAAAGATAAAACAGTGATTAACGTCGGGAATGGTAAAAAAATTCAAATAATATGCAGATCTCCAGAGGTTATTGGAGGTTTTGTCGTTTATTTAAAACAAGAAAACTATAGATTGATACAAGAGAATTATTATAAGAACAACGTTCTATCTTTTATACATATGGAGGAGAATGGAACCTCACTTGATGTTAAGTTTAGAATGGATAAAAATCTATTGTACAGAACAAGATCCTGTTATGAAAAAGAGGAGATTGATCCTCTTCCTCTATCTTATAGGTAGATTTGTTAATCTAATATAATAAAAATGATTATTGATAGATATGTTATATTTTTTGATGATGTTTGATCTTTATATTTATACATTGTTTTTTTTATATAAGAGGTTCACAAAATTTTTGGGTGATGCTTGATCTATTAAAGAAAAAATTTGACGAGGTGCGTACATTTATAGATCTATCTTGTAGATTTTTTACCAATTATGGATATGATGTTGACGATCCTATAATTATGAATATGATGCAAAGATACCTTGCATCAACAGATGATCTATTGATGATAAATACCCTGAACATCATTATGAACAGAGAATTTATGTCGAGTTTTCGCAATAATAACCAAGCTAACAACCCTCTGTATTTGTTTGACAACAATATCGTTATAGGATTGGTATACGAATACGTGGATGTAAAAAATACGAGTAATGCGGGTACTATATGCCGATCCTTCAAAGATCCTATGATGAATATGAGTAGTATTGTTGGTGATATAAGAAATGTGTCTTTTACCTCTAACGTCATTGATATATTGCATACATTGTATTATCAATACCATCAGCACTTTAACACTGACCCTTATAATATACAAGATTGTGGCGAGATAGCCGATTTATTTAATGTGATACTATCTCCCTTTTTATCTTTTACCACAACGAGTAGTAGTCATCAACCATCCTTTAGATCATTAAAGATTGTCAACCTAACCTTAAAAGAGATATTAAAGGTAAAGATTATGATCAATGTTTACGATAATCATAATTGTTATTACAAATGTACAGGTTTTATAACTAGATTTAACAAAGATGTTGATAAAGAATATTTATTATTATATATTCCAAATACCAACATACCATTGTTTCAACATCTATATAATAATGGTAACAATAATGACTCAAATGTTCTAACATTGTCACATTTTGACGATGATGATAAAAATTATCATGTCCTCAATATGAGACATATATACATTAAAATCAAAAAGATTGCAGATTACTATCACATCATAGATTCTTTCAACGACGATATAAGATTTTATGAATCAATGTTTGATATCCCCAACGATAGGATAAGTAAGGTGGAATGCAATTTCAAATACGAGATGCATGATAATATACGTCATTCTACGAAGGATGACGTAATAGCAAAAGAGAGTTTAGAGACATATAGAGAACAATTTTTCAAGATGTAGACATTGTACAATTTTTATTACAAATATAAAAATTGAAAAGATGTAACAGGATAATTACATTTACATTATAGTTGAATAATCTGTTACATTATAGTTTAATAATCCACAAAATAAAACACTCTTTTAAAAATGGAGGTTGATATGTCTACATACATAGTATACAATTATCATGAAGTAAAGAAAAGGTTAACCCAAAGAGATTTAATATGTTATTATAACAACGATATTGTATTACGATATATTGCGAGATCATCACAATGATAAAAGAAGATAGACTCTATATTCTACACCCCCATAATTTATTATTTTAATAAATCTATTAAAATACAATGTATAAAAACTACCTCATATCGTGTGTGATTTTTAATACATATCTAAACTTCCATCCTCGTTGATAATGATATGAGAGTATGGTCTATCGATGATGAAATTTGATATGGGTATGTTGTGTTCTTTTTGATATACTAGTTGTAACATTGTTCCGACGACGGTGACTCTATCTCTCTCGGATCTAGGTGGCATTATCACATAGGGTACTCTCTTACTATGTGCATGACCCGCTATATCCGAAATGAGATTTTTATCGGTCAACATCTCTACTATTATGATTCCACTATTAGATCTATTTTCAAAGGATGTCATCCTTACCTCATCAACCCTCTTTACACCGTAATCGGTTAAAAATATCAACTTATCGTTCTCTTGTATCGTCAACGTATCTGATCTGACGATATAGTCATCATAATCCGATAATATAACTCTATACGAATCACCGACATTCACCCCTACGGATGTAAGATGAGGATATGATTCTAAATCTCTATTTTCAAAAATATCGACGTTATCTATATATATACGATTCAACCCTATAAGATTATTCATCAAACCTTTAGGATCATCTATATTAGTGTTTTCCATACCGAATAGATTCTTGGTTTTTATCTTATTTGAAGAATCTTTTAACGTTTCAAATGTTATACCGTTATTTAATCTATCATCATCGACGTGATATGGTCGTTTCGGTATTATGCTGACATCGGATGCAATAACATTCCCATCATCATCGGTAATCTCATAGGAATTTGAAGACAGATTATATAGGGATATATTGGTCGTATTTTTTTGCCTCTTTGTATTGACCTTACGATTTGCCATATATAGAGCTATCAAGATTATCAACGATATTATCACTATCGCTATCAAAACTCCATATGCGACGACCATAATTTATAATGGTAATTTATATCTTTATATACTTCTTACAGATTATTATAAAATATAAAATCACAGATTTTATAATCTTTACAACTATATAGTGACATTATGACTATATTATAAAATCATAGATTTTGTATCATTATACTGAGGGTACCGATAACATGACGTCAAAAGTTATCCTTCTTTAAAAGAATTTATCTTCTTTAAAAAAAACAAGTGTATCTTCTCCAAAAAAACATAAAAAAGTTTTTTTTTATTGTGTTCTAATTAGTAATAATCAGATAGATAACATATATTAATTATTATTATATAACGATGTCAAACGGATTTACAGAATTGACGTACAATCTTGAAGTAACAAATTTGTTACTTGCTCCAAAGGTTCCTATTCAGACACCCAATAGTACAAATCCTCCATATCCATATGCTGGAGCCATCGATTACAATCCATATAACAGTAAGTTGTATTATGGTGATAATTTCGTATGGAATGAATTGACTACTGGTGGTGCCACCACTCTTGCTAGTGCTGGTGGAACATCATTAGTGTTTGATGGTGTGGGACCTGGGCTAATCATTAAGGGTCTAGCTGCCGGAACTGGAATAACCTTGACTGATCAAGGTACGACTGTTGCTATAACAGCTAATGGAACAAATATAACATTGACAAATATTGGATCTGTTACTGGATCTCTTGTTCCTGGTGGCGCTGAGATCGGACCAGCACTAACTATTAAGGGTATTCTTGCTGCGGATAATACTGTTACTATAGCGAGTACCGCTACAGATGTTACAATAGCAGCCAATCTATCATTAGTTAATATTGCCAATTTGGGAGTCCCTCCTGGAGTTCCATGGGTGTTAGATGGAACTGGCCCAGACATGACTATTAGAAGTATTACAGCGGGAGTAGGAATAACTCTAACTCCATCACTCACAGATGTTACCGTTACGGCTAATGGAACAAATATTTCATTAACAGATGCTGGCGTCATTATACCTCATCAATCCCTTGTAAATGACACTACAGGACCAACATTGGCAGTAAAAGGAATTAGTGCTTTCAGTCCAGCTCTAAGTGTAACATCGTCAGGTGTTACAGACATAGTCCTAGATCTCCCATTCACAACTATGACTCTTGATGATATAATAGTTGGTAGATCAACTACGGGTCAACTAACTGATAGATTAAGATATGATGCTCAACTATTGGGTCTGTCCTTTAATGCAGGTTCCCAAGCTATAACAACAACGTATGCCCCCATTATTTGGCCAACGAGTAACCTTCCTGCTTCGGCGGGAGTAATAGCTTATGCTCCCCTTACGGGAATTGCAACCATTCTTAAGGATGGAATCTATGATGTAAATAGTTCTTGTACAATCGTACCAATACTTGGAAGTGGTATTCCAGTCCCTGGAGCGGCTGTTCCTGCAAGTATAATACCCGATGCTGGTGAACAGGTCTCTGTAGTCATCACTGTTAACGGTAATGCATTTAATGAATCTAGAATAGGATCCCAATCAAGTCAAGCAGCATCTGGATTCAGGTTCCACTTTGTTGTTGGAACGACCGTTCAATGGTTTGTAGCAGCAACAGCGGGTCAAGTAACCCCTATAGCCATACAAAGAGGAACATCTGGACAAATTGTCTGTTATTTCTAAAAACTTGTAGTTTACATCTTTTATTTTTTTATAAAAAAATATACATTTTAAAAAAATTATTACATAGTATATATATAACGATACATAGTATATACATTACATAGTATATATAATGAGACAATTTAATCTTTACAAAGAGTTTCAATCTAAAAAATTTACAGATTTAGAGATTACTAGTGGTGATGGGATAAAATACAATGTTCATAGGATAGTGATGTCCAACTCTACAGAACATCACAGAAAGTTATTCGATAACGATGACAATGTAAAAGAGATCAAGTATAGTGACGTATCTGGAGATACACTACACTATCTCTTAAAATATATCTATACTAATGAGATAGATTATAATGATCTGGGTAGGTTGATAACGATGTATGAGGTAGCAAAGAGGTGGGAGATGATAGATGAGATGTTGGTACGTTTAGAGACATACATCACCCATGATGTCTATAGATTATATGGAGCTAACCTTATATCGACCTTTGATTGTATAAGGTTGTGTGAGACGAATGAGTTTTTAAAGATGGAGTTGAAAGAGAGTATATGTGATAATCTAAAAAAGGCTAAAAATACCATAGAAAAAATCGACGTATATATCTCTAAAGAACAAAGGGAACTATATAAGGATTATTTTGAATAAGATACATCATTCATAATATTTTATAATCATATTATAAAACATTGTTGATAAGACTATAAACATAAAATTATATCAACATATCTACGTGATAATTTTTATACCTGTTCAAAACCAATGACTGGTATCTTTAGAACAAATGCTATCAAAACTATCAGCAACGTTGTAACTATGGCAAATATCAACAACTTTCCCCAACCAAAGTCTTTGCCACTATTAAATTTATCCTTTATAAATAGATAGATTGCATCACTCCAAAACGTAAGTCCAACATATAAAAGTATGAACGTCACGAACAAGATCCACGGATTTTTTATTTTGATACCATAACGTCTCTTCTCTAAAGAGTCTGTAACATCTCCATCTGCATCTATCATCACCGACGTATTGGGATCAACATTATCTCCCATATCTATTATCCCTCCGTTATTTGTCCCTTGAGGTCTCCCTATACTATATTGTGAATCTGTCGATGAATCTTTTTTCTCGTAACGTTTTATACCGTTCATGACGGTAGCCTTTTGACTATTCTTATAATCCTCTATCATATCACTCATATCTATCATTGCAAAATGATCTACCTTTGGTGTACTCTCCCTATCAACGAATAAAGATTTTTGTACAGAGAAATTATTTGGTGTGGATGGATATATGTCCAAAGCCTCGGTCGTTGATGGACCTTGACTGTATAGATTTCCATATATTCCATCCTTGTATGGATCTCCCTGTCCAGCATACATGTCACTACTACTTCCACCCTGTCCATAGAAACCCTTTGTATAATGTGATTGTGTGGAAGATACACCACCAGGAGATGCCATAACGATATTATCGGCCATGGTATAATCGTACTCTATCCCTTCAAAACTAGGCAGAACGGGTTCATACATCTCCCCATTATAATTTGCCAAAGATTGATATCCCATCCTTCTCATCTTGTTTTTAAAAAAGTATCACAAGATATTATTAATATAATATCAAAATTTACATTGTTCAAAAATTACGACATATTAAAAAAAATATTAGCATTTTTTAATAATATGGGAAATCACCCACATCGTTGACAAAATAGAATGAGTCAAAATCTACCACATTGTACTTGTGTTGATCGTAATCGATATAATCATCAAAATTGTCGGATGGAGGTTCCACATCTATAGAACGAGATGGTGCGTTGGATGATAAGGGAGAATCTGTGATAATGGGAGTGTTGTTGAAAGGTCTATGGACTACTATGGGTGATGGATATGGCAACATGGGTGGTAGTTTAATGATAGTATTGTAATGAACATTGAATGAATCATCATCGTTTAATTTTTCAACGTCCGTATTTAATTTTTGAATGTCCGTATTTTTTGGGGTATGGGAAAGACATCTGGTCTGAAGATGAATGCATGAACGTCTACATCTCTTTCCACTCTTTGTAGTAGCGTTACATCTTTTACCTGTTTTTGGTCGACGTCTTAATACTTTTGTCAAGTGTAATAATCCTATGGTGCTCATCTCTTATATATGTATGTAATAGTATATGTGTATGTAATAACTTATACATTGTTATACTATCGATATTAAAATTTAATTTTATAGAAGATCAAAATTAAAAATGAGATTATTCTTTATAAGATCGATGTAGATATTAAAACTTGTTGTGATCAGATGAACTTTTTGCAAGATATTCAAAACTATATAGATAAAGATCATAGTGTTCTGATATACATATACAGAATACTATTCATCAACATAAATGATGAATCGACGTATAAAAAAGTTATATCTAACAAACACCTTACTCTCACTCGATCACGTCTCTTAAAGATAAGATGTTGCAACACACTTTATCACCGCATCTCATCTATATATTACATTCTACCCAACGATATTGTATATTTTGAGTCGGAGAGAGGTTATAAAGATAAAAGATTTATATTTTTTCCACAAGGTCGAGATACAAGATATGATTATACCGATGGTGATAGTGTAGAGGCGTATATCGATGCGTGTACAGTTCCTCCAAACGTATACCATTATGTTACATCAACATCTCCTATTATGAAACACCGCACAAATTTTAAGGTAACCTTGGGTACTCCATACTATGGAACGACGTATCAAAACGGTCTGAATATAAAGGCACCTTACGAAGTAAATCATATTCAATACAGTATATCCTTTAAGATAAAAGAGGACATTGCAACAACGAACGATGATTTTATCATGATAGGTATCGTGTCCAATGGAAATATCATAGGATCAAATTATTTGGTGTTAAATAATGAGAATGGAATTAAAAATATGTATTACCTATCTTATCTGTGCATCGACGTTATCATTTGTAGTCTCTCATAATCTTCCAAACCCCATAATTGTGGGGGGTGATATCTTTGTTAAAAAATTATAAGACGTTACATTATAATAAACTAATAATCTTAAATATTAGTTTATTATCAAATTTAATAATGATGGGAGGTCTAATATACATAGTAAAAATAACATCTAACAAGTTTATTAGATGTCAAACTTAGATAGATATATTGTATGATAATGTTTACATAAATTAAACAATTTATAATCAAATAAATATGAACTCAAATTATTGTAATAATTGTATTCGAGAACAAATTTGTTATTTACCAAATGAACTAAATGAGTATGATGAACTAGTAGGTTGGTGTGAAAATTGTAATAAATGTCCTGAATGTAAAGAAAAATACGCTTTTAGAATCAAATGGACATGTCTTTTTGATCTTGGTGGTACAAATCTTTATCGTGATGTTTGTGATAAACATTCGGAACCAAAATTTACACCAGGATCTGATTGTTCGTGTTCTCATTCGCCAAAAAATATTACTAAAATACCCTATGTTTATCTTTAACGCATCTCTTAAATTTTAAAATATAGACAATATACATCTTTATAGTAGTATGTATAAAATTGAAATATAGATATATCGATTTAAAATTTTGAAATATACCCATCCACATTTTTTTTACACCCTATAGATACGAGATGATAAAATGCGTATACGTAAAGAATAGATGTTCAACACCTATGGAATTTTATGGTAGTGAGATATTGAAAGAGATGACGTTGAATAATATCGTTATCATAGATATAGATACGTATGAGTATTGTTTGATAAATGACAAAAAATTTTTAGAGGAGATGAAGAATAGGATAACGATAGTCATATGTAGAGATCTAAAGAGATTGAGGAGATTGGAACATATAAAGGATATATGTATGAATAGTAATGATAATTGTATAGTATCCGATGACGATAATAAAGATGTTGATGGGTATTGCGCAAAAAACAAGATGTCTAGTTATTTTATATTAAAGACATTATATAGCGGGTATCAAAACTTGGATTCACAAATGTATTGCGTATATTACATGTCAAATGTGTATAGTGCAATAAGATTCTCCCGAGATATAATAAAACGTGGTAATGTTGGGAAAGAGGATAGTATTCTATGTTTTGATAATCTAATGTATTTGGACAGAGACAAATATGATATGGTGTTTGTGTTGGAATCTATAAATTCTACGTTAAAGAGAGATGTTGATCGAATATACAACGAGATGAGATCTTTAATATACAGGAACGTTACGATGTTTGGTGATAAATATATTAGAAATTCCCACTACGTCTCTTCACCATTGATGTTTGAAGAGAGAATGTATAAGAAAA
>Ga0172379_10006924_pt1 | contig 14943 bp, 19 predicted proteins | sample GrowelOW334metaG_FD_119756 | JGI IMG/M metagenome (GOLD analysis project Ga0172379, IMG submission 119756) | Groundwater microbial communities from an aquifer near a municipal landfill in Southern Ontario, Canada - Groundwater well OW334 metaG | ecosystem: Environmental > Aquatic > Deep...
AGTTTAAAAGTGGCGTCATTTTGTATATAATCGTCTATATATAAATAAGGACGCTTAGCTCAGTTGGCCAGAGCGCTTTCTTGACGTGAAAGAGGTCGGGGGTTCGAGCCCCTCAGCGTCCACTAAAAGAGACTTGACCTTCGCAAACTCCCTGCATTTCCCGTATTATTGGGTGAATTTGGGTGTTCGAAAAGTTATTTCCGTCCCATACAAGTCCTTGAGGGAATAACTTGTTGCATAAAAATCTTCTTTGGCCATAATCTGAAGCTAAAAATGACTTGTGAATATCTGAAAATAGGGTGTTCGAAAAGTTTAATAGTCCTTCCAATTCATACCGCTTAATTAATCCGTCTGAAGAAGCGGTTGAAAGCGCCAGCATATTATTATCGAGTTGTTTGTCTAATGTTTTGTAGATATCGTCCTGCATGATTCCCATTGCTACTTTTTCTCCGAGTATTATACGCTGTGTTTTAATTTGTGAAATCTCATTTTCGATTGTTCTTCTTCTTTTCTCTATGAATTTCAAGGTTTTATCAAACTTAACCGTAAGTATTAACCTGTAAAGTTCAAATGCCTGATCTGTAAATTTTAGGCTATCCATAAATGTTTTGAATTTATCGTGGATTTCTTTTACCGGAATATTGAAGTTTCTGTGATCTACACAAAAATAATATCCGTATTTGTTACCCTTCTTATTTTTTGAATAACCCGCAGTAAGATACTTTCCGCATGAGTGTTTAACAATTCTTCTAAGGTAAAAATCGGGGTGATTTTCCAAATAAGTAAGCCCGTTTGTTGTAGCTCTTCTGTTCATAATAAACTGTACGCGGTCAAATGTTTCATTGTCGATCATTGCCTGATGTCTTCCTTGAGCTTCACCAAATGTTTTTGAGGTAAGAATGCCTATATAAAACTTGTTGTTGAATAACTTTGAAATAGTTTTTTTAGTGATTTTTTTGTAGTTGTGGTTATAACCTGCCCTAACTTGGTTGTTGTTTAGATATTCGGCAACGTCCCGATGTGTCTTAGTCCCGGTGGCATATAGTCTCCACGCCTGCTGAACGATAGGGAAGTCGTGTTCGTGGGGAATTAGTACAGTTCTGCTTCCTTCTATTGCCTTTGAATAACCTAGCGGTGGATAAGCTCCTGTGTAATACCCTTCGGTAAATCGTTTGTTTAGTCCGTCAGTAACTCTTTTTTTGTGGGTTTGTGATTCGTACTGCGCAAAGAGAAAGGAGAGGCTTTGAAACATCTGTCCCATTGGATCGTTGCTTACCGGTTCTGTTGCGCTTCTTACATCAATCCCTAACTCCGCAAATTGTTTCCTTAGCTGTAAAGCTTGTAGGAGATCACGCGAAAGCCTGTCATACCTGTAAAGAATTACTGCTGATATTTTGTCTTTGTTTTTTGTCGCAAACTCAAGAAGTTCTTTAAGTTCGGGACGGTTGATATTAGTTGCGCTTTTCCCTTCTTCCCTGAATATTTTTAATACGCTAAATCCTTCCCTGTCAGAATATTTTTTACAATAATCCAACTGGTTATCAAGGCTGAAATTCTCAACCTGCGATTCGTCGCTTACACGAAGATAAATTAAACAACCTTTCATTTTTACCCGGGCAGGTGATTTATTCATATTAGACATAATGTTTATCTTTGGTCAATAACTGTTTTAATGGTTTTCCGAAAATTGAAGTTTCATAGGCTTCAATTGTTTGATCTGCCATTGTTTCGAAAAGTAATATCATTTCTGAAATTTCAATATCCGTCATATTTTTTGCCATTGTCCCTAAGACTTCTCTTGCTTTTTCAACTGTTACTGTATTGTTTTCTTGCATTATAGTTTTAGTCCTTTAGCGGGGCGGGGAAGACATGTTAAATTTCCCTACCCCTCGAAAAAATTAAAGCGGGAATAGTTTTTGTAATTCTCCTGCGATGTTTTCTGATTCTCCTGCTGCATATCTTCCAATTCGTTCTGCATTGTCGTCTAGTATTCTTTCAAGCACTCTTCTTTCAACTTCCTTAACATAAGCTGATTTAACATTTTTGATTACCTCTTTCTTTTCCTCTTCTGTTAAAAGCATTATTTATCACCTCCCTTTTTTACTTCATTTTTAATCTTCTTGATTGCCTTCTTGGTTGTTTTGTCGACAAATTCCAATGCTTTATCAAATATTTGACTAAGATTATTTTTAAATTCCTCTTGGTCATAGTCGAAAGCGCATGATTCACAATAAACACTTTGAAGTTTCTTTATTCCGTCTTTTGGCCGGTGATTAGGGGAGTAGCAAATCGATTGACAGTTCTTGCAGATTTCATAATCGGCAATCCCTCTAATAAACAAAATATTAGAAAGGCATTGTAAACATACCCAACGATCCAAATGCTTTTCGGGATAATCTTTTAAGAGATAAATTTCCTGATACTCGATTAAACACTCTTCACAAGTGCCTTCTCTTTGTTTTATGTATTCAACTTTTGTGTTTGTCATATTCTTAAAACGCGGTTCAGCCTCTCGGAGATTGATGATCAGCCAAGCCGCTTTTTAAATTTATGAATTTAGGATTTTCTTTAAGTGATGCGTTATAGATTTCCATATCTCTTACAAAATCTCCCGTATCGGGAATTATTTCTTTTGGCTGTAAATTTAACTTAAGCTGTTTGATTCTTCTCATAAAATTACTTCTTCCAATTAAGTTTCTCGGCCAGTTGTTTTCTTACCTTATCGGCTTTTTCTCTTGCTTTTAATAGCTCTTCATCCGACAATTCGGGAGTTATATTGCCTTTGGATAGCGTTAATTGATCGGGTTGATATCTTCGGGTACAGTAAATTGCTTGAATATGGGGAATTGAGATAGCAAAGTCTTTAAACCATACAAGCCTTTTACTTCCTTCGAGGCTTGCGGTCTTCAGAATACCAACTTGCCTTTCGTCCAAGACAAATGTTTCCTTCCCGGATATTACAACCCATTCTTCCTTAAATGTTTGAGGCGTCGATTCCCCGTTCAGTAGGTTTGACATTTGCCTCCTTTCTAACCCGGATAGCACCATTTTTGACAAAATTCCGGAGGGCAGCTTTATAGTCTTTGTAAGTTTTTCCGTGAGATTGGCAATAATTTTCAAGGTCATCAAAACAGGACCTTATAAAAGCAATCGGGACTTTATAATCCTCCGCTATTTCTTGGAAGTCTCCTTCGTCTAAGTCTTTAAGTGAAGTGTATTTTTTCTTAAAAGAAGTAATGTCTTTACTTTCTTTATATATTTCTTTGTTATTAATATCCTTATCCTTATCCTTATCCTTATCGTATGCCTTCGCATGCGGTCGCATACGGTCGTATACAATGGCATTATTTTGAGGCTGATTCCACCTCTTTTTTGCATTTTCACGGTTGATTTCGCAAACCTTTTCATAATGCGATTTCATGCGATCCAAATTTTGTCTAAGCGAAATGAAAACTAATGCGGTCGCATTTTTAAGCATTACTTTTTCTCCCCGAGAATAGTCAAACATGGCTTTAATAAGTTTTCCGGCTTGATTGTCGGTTAAACTATCAAAGACTTCTTCCCAATCTTGATATATAAGAAAGCTTTTTTTCATATTACTTGATCCTCCTCTTGTCCGGGACAAAAATTGCCTGATCTTTTGTAATCAAAATTAATACTCCCGGTATTCCCTTATAAAATCTTTTGATTCTTGTTGCTTTTCTGTTCATATACTTAAAACACAAACATAAACAATAAAAGTTGTCCATAAAAACATAAAACATTCAAAGTCATTTATTGGCATTTTTCCTCCTTTGTAATTCATCTATTAAGTGTGATTTGGCTGCTAAAAGTTTTTGTGCATCGACATTTAAACCTCCCGCGTTAAATGATCTTTCAAGTTCAATACATTTTTGAGGATTTTCAAAAACAAAGAAGAATAGCCCGGAGTAGGCAGGTTCTACGTCGACTAGTGGAATATCGGAAGCAATTAAAAATGCTCCTAAATCTAAGATGCGGGTTCTATAATAATCGTTTTCCATTTTTTTATAATTTTTTAGCCAACAAAAAAGGACTTCTGCGCCTCCAATATTATGGATTTGCGGAAGTCCTAGAGATTCAATCTCGGACTAAATTTAACTGTTTTTATAATACAACTTTTCTATCACACTTGTCAAGCCCTGTTTGTCTATTCAATAACCCATTCCCTTCCGATCTTCCTCGCGCCGGGTAGTTTTCTCATTCTACAAAGCTTTTGTGTATACCATAAACTTATTCCCTTCCATTTAGCATATTCTGCGGTGGTCATGTATGGTTTATGAATATCCTTTGCAATATCTTCAATTAGGTTCGCAAGATCGTTGGCAAGTTTATCGGGATCGTTTTGATCGACTTTAATGATATTTTCTAATGCTCCCGCCATACCATAAAAAGCCCCCCCGACAGTAGACTTTCCTGTGAGTGAATTTAATGCTCTTTCAAGTTTGAGATATTGCATGAATAGCTTTAGTATACCACTAGGCGTTGCTACTGCAAGGGTTAAATAGGAGTAAATGCTATAATTAAAGCTGAAAATGACTACTGAAACCACCATTTCTTTAGTAATAAGTGTTTTTAATTCTTTGTGTATTGTAGGTCTTGGTATTTATACCCTCAAAGAAAACGGGAAACAGAACAAGAAGATTCAAGCTTTTAATTTTGCTATTAAAGATTATGGAGACTTACAACGGAAGATTCACGACAGAATGGAAAATATCGCAAGACTTATAAAAATAGGCAACCGCATTGATGACACAACCGAAGATAGAACTCGAAAGACCGCTTCCCGGTTAAATACTTACGATGATAAAGATACTATCAGAAAAGATGTTGAGAAGTTGCTTAATGGTTGGGAATCTTCGATGACCCTTTTTGGTCAGGGTATATATGATGAAGGACGATTATCTAAAGAAAAGAGTATTTATATTGATTTAACCAAGAAGATATTAGATAGGGTAGATGAAATATATAACTCTTTAAGGAAATAGGTTATTAATGAAAAGGTATATCTAGTCATCTTTTGGGAGAAACCCCTATGTTGTTGTTTGCGGTGAAGCTGATACTTCCGTAAGATTTCACTTTTAAAGTATATCCTCATATATATAATGTCTCTTCGGGGAGAAATTTGTAACTTCGAGGTTAAAAAACTGTAACACCGTTACACTTTTCTGACCGGTGAGAAAATGTCGCTTCGAAGCGACAAATTAAATTTGCCGATGACATCGTGTCATTACCATTTGTCGTGGCGTCTCGACAATTACTTTGTCTGACCGGTGAGACAATTAAGTCTTATATTCAACCTTTTAATTGAAAGAGATCCTTATATCAAAATAATTGCTTCCCTCTTTAGTTTCAAATTTAAACCTTTTGTCTTTTGGGAAGTTGTATTTATCTATATCTTCCTTCAGGTTGTTGATCACATCTCCCGGAGAATTATTAACTATGTTCAAAGGGTGAGACATAACAGCAATCCTTAAATCATCATACAGAAGTTTCCCATAATCTGCGGTCATCTGTATTCGTGAATGACCTACAATATTCGCAATCTTTGAGATAGATATATTCTGTCTAAGAAGTTCGGTAATAAATGAATGTCTGAGTGTATGAACAGTTGCAAGTTTGCGGATTCCTGTTTTTTGAAGTCTTAACCTAAAATTTCTTTCTATTTGATGATGTCTCATGGGGAGTTTGGAGAGGGGGTTAATAAAAATGTATTCATCCGGACTTCTCTCCTCAACAATCAATTCCATTTTTGTAAGTGTTTGCGGAGGAATCGGGATCAGTCTACCTTGCCGAGTTTTTGTATGATCGAGTTTCCAAACACCTGTAATCCAATCTATATTTTGTATTTTTAGTGAAAGTGCTTCACCAAGTCTGCAACCTGTAAGCGCCAACAATTCTAAAACTGTATTGTAAAGACATTCACATTTTTCAGGATTTTCAAAATGACCGTAAGTGTGTGTCAGTTTACAGTTCAAAATTGCTTCAACCTCTGAGACGCTTAACGTGGTAGGTAACTCTTTGTCGCGTTTCGGGAGGGGTATATCTTTGCAAAAATCTTCTTTTAAAATGCCTTTATAGATTCCGAAAGTATTATAAAGTCGAAAAGTTGTTATATATTTTTGTAAAGTTGATGGCTTTTTTAGTGGCTTTTGTGAAATGAGGAAATTTCTGATGTTGGTAATGTTAAAATCCGAAAATTGTTTTTGGAAAGCTTTTAGAAGGTAGACTTGCTTCTGAGCATATACTAGGTCTGTGTTCCGGTCAATGACGCACCAATTTATAAACTCATGGAAGTCTTTAAACTCCATATATATTACTATGAATAATAAATCCCCACTTGTCAATAGGATATGTAGAGATATGAGGGTATTATAAATAAATATCCATGTTGAATTTGTCTTTGTGGAGACTTTATACTGAATTGTGGTAATCAAAAAGGTAAAGATAGTCAGCATTTCAGAATATGCCCGGCACTATAAAATTGATAGGAAAACTGTCTATCGGTTAATAGAAGAGGGAACTCTTACCCGTTATGAAGGAGAAGACGGAAACCCTGCACTTTCTTTAGCTGAAAGACCTTCAGGGGTAAAAAGATACAAAGGATATCGAGAAAGAAGGATGAAGTAGTCGTCTTTGTTGCGATACCCACCTTAAAATCGATTAAGTGAAGCCACTTTATCATATTATAGCTTCTTATCTCCACAGATACTCCCCTACTCCGCTGACATGCAAAAGAGGGGTATATCGTGCCTATATCTCCACAAGTGAGGCATATAGTTGTGATAGGGGAGTGTGCGTTTATTTGCGGAAATAAGCAAAATTACTTAAAATAAGTTAATGGAAGAGAAATCAGATTATACTCACTATTTAATGCTTATAGTTATCCTGACTATTACTTTCTCCATTATCTATATGGCATTTGAGAAATTTAACATTAAAGAGCCTCTATATCCCATTATTTGTTACGCGATTATTTCAACGGTTATATTCTTTAAGAAGTAATCCCTATATCCTAAGTTATCTTTCTTCTCCTGTAGTTACATCGTAATTGTAGGTTGTATCTACATGTGTAGGTTTTTTTTCATTGAAAAAGTTATCGTATTTGCGGGTAACTGTTTTCTTGTAAAATCTCTGTTGATTCTTATACGTTGTTTCACAAACACCGCCACAGAAACGATTCGGGAGATCCCCGCTTCTTGAAGTTGCAAAAGTTTTTATTATCTTTCCACAACCTCCCGCACATTTGGTTTTAAATAAATTAAATGCTGAAATGCTTGTCATATTACGATCTTGATATAAACTTCATCTTTGAATCGGCAGCTAACCACGCTGTTGCTAACCGGTCTTCAACTGTAATTGCGGCATTAACTCCGCAACAATATTCAACTCCTTCAAAGACAAATCTTGAAACTCCTCTTTGCCCGAATGATTTGGTTAGATTAGTATTTGTTTCGTTATTCTCCAATGACCCTATGTTTCTTAATACTGTACTCATTTTTTATCACCTTCTTTATTTGCTGTGTTTAGCTTGTTAAGTCTTACATTTATATAAATATCGTCTATCCTTTTATCATTTAACTGCGGGGATTTATTAACAAGTTCCGTTAAAACATCTCTTATCTTTGAAGGGTCATTAACTCCGGCTTTTTCCTTCCCGTATTCTGCAATCTCCTGAACCTTTTGATAATACTTTGACCATTCTGCTTTTGTTTGAACACCCAAGAATTTCCCAATGAGATTGTATGTCGGGTCTTCTATTATCTGCTCTTGGGTAGCATTTAAGACAACCTTATCCTCACGCTGTTTTTTCAAGCTGATAAAGTTGTAATCGTACGGATTAAACGGATTGTATGTATAGACTTTCATAAAACAAAAAAGACGTCCGTTAAGGCGTCAATCAGCTACAAACTTTTGACAACCCTAATTATAGCACACGGGGTTTTACTTTAACACTCCCGCTTTTCGTGCTGCCATTAACTGTTTTGCAATATCATCTGTAATAATTCCCAGTTTTCGATACCTTGAATATAACTCGGCTTTCTTTTGAGGTTGCTTTGTTCTATTAAGTAACCTGACAATAGATTTTGCCCTTGTTCCGTCTTTAACCGCCTGATTTCTAATATTCTTCTCACTAGCGGTCATCTTTAAATTGATATCGTTTTTGTAATTTATAAGCGCTTTAAGGGAATCTTTGTCTAACTGTTTTGCTTTTAATGCTGCTTCTTGGGGTTTTAGTCTCTTCAACTCTTCATATATAACCTGACCTTTGGATTTACCCATATTATTAATATATTTTCTTCCTTCGGGAGTAGCATATTGTCCCAACAATGCCGACTTTAAAAGATTAGGAATGTTCTGTTCGACTTCGAATTTAACCTTGCCTGTTGCTCCCGTTGATGCTCCCTGAACATAACTTTTAATTCCCTGATATGATTTGCGGATTTGTCCTCCTGCGGGGATATATGGCACGCCTGCATTGAGGACATCTTGTAATTTCTTCGTAAAACTTCTCGGTCGTCCGTACCTGTCGGGAGCATTAACAACGGCCTTTCCCACTTCAAGCGGTAGTTGTAGTGTCGGAGGAGTACCGATTCTTGCGGAAGGCAATAAGTCTTTTATTTCCCAGCCTAATGCTTTTCCGACAGTAAGTGCCATAAATAGGGTAGAGCCGACATATCTAGCCAATCCCGCCCATTCTTTCTTTGCTATTTTGCCTCCCAAATACTCGAGTTGTTTTAAGTTGTATGTTTGAAACTGTGTAAATGTTTTTACAATATCACTTTGCAATGCAACCGGAGTGTCAATCCTCCCGAAAGTAAATTGTGTTTTTCTGACAACCTCTTTTGCCTTCTCGATTGCCAAAGCTTCCGATAACCCTTCGTTTAAATACTTTGCTTTTGCTCCCCAATAACTTGCTCCACGATTAATTTTTTCCGCCAATTCAAACAAGTAAAATAAACCGCTATCAAGTTTCTGTAATGTGTTCTTGAAAACGGGGAGTGTTTTGTCCTGTATAAACTCATCTCTTAATACGCCTACCTTGTATAATTCATTATCCGTTCCCGACAATAAACTCTTGAAGTTTTGAATGACTTTTGTGTAACCTTTTAAGGTATATTTTTCTCCAAGTTCAGCATAAGTGTTAGCCCCTTGAGTGAGGTTTTTCAAAGCACTTCCCGGATTAAGTCCAAGTAATCCTCTATAAGTCCATTGCCTAGTTGTTTGAGATAGGGTATTAATTGGTCTTTGGCCGAACCTGTAACCCACTTTCGGTGTGCTTTTGATGAGGTTATCCAACAAAGTTTCAACTTCAACCGGTCGCATTTGAACGCGGTCGATATATCTTTTGAGGTAGTTGTATTGAGATTCTTCAAGGCCTTCTGAAACCTTTTTAATTGAATCAAGTGCGGGGTCTAGTTCATACTTCCTTTCTGCTCTTTTAACATAAGCTGACAATGCTCTCCAAGTGTCCTCAACATATCCTCCTATGCCGAATCTTTTCATTAAGAAAGGATCGTATGTTTGCCCGGGGATATTGCCTTTCCTGATAATTTCAATTACTTCCTGCGGAAACTCTTTACCTTTAATGTCATTTTCAAAGATGTGTGTTATGTAGTTCGTTATCCTTGAATCTTTTGGGAGGTCTAGTTTATCAGCCCATACTTTCAGATAATCTTTAATCTCATTCGCAACTTTCATTTCGGAAGGATTTAATTCAACACCTTGTCCGTCAAGGTATTTAAATATCTTTTGATTGCTTTCGGCAGGGACTTGAGAAGCCCAAGACTTTATTCTTTCAATCTCTTTCGGAAGGGTAGTCGTGTAAGTGTCCCATTGTCGTCTTAGATATCTTGCTTTGTCCTCAAGTCCTATTTTCTTAAGCACATTCTCGGGAGTTCGGAAGTAATCAAGCGCATTAACTTTGTCTTTAACATTGATGTTTATTCTCTTCATTTCGTTTTCAAATTCCTGAACGGTTTGGGGATTGCTCCAATCCTTAACTTTATTGACAACTTTTTTGATAGGGTTTGCCTGTCGCCATATATCGGGAGTTATATTCTTTTCGATGATATCTTTAGCCTTTTTAACTCCTATCCTTTCTATGTCCTGATTATCAAATCCCCTTTTAAGAAGTTCGTTGGAATAGTTGAATAGATTATTAAGACGGGATTTTGCAACTTCCTTGACATCGGTTACAACCTCCGGGACTTTCTTAACCTTGTTTAAAGCCTGTAACTCATCAATTGCGTCCCGCAAGGACTTTATTTCCTTCACGACAGCCTCGGGCGCACCCATAGATTCAAGGCTAGAATCAGATAGTAAACTTTTTGTATTGTAGTAATCAGCCTTCCAATTACCTGTTGGATTTTTAATATCCACTCCCATTAAGTAACTTGCCTTTCTTTGGAGAAGGTCTAACATGCCACGCTTATATCCATTCTTCGAGGCTTCCTCGAGTGTTTGTTTGGCAAGTTTGCCCGATAAATCTTCCATTGTTTCCTTTGCTATCGGTTTAACTCCCGCAGCACCTATGAATCCAAGTCCGGGAATGAAATCAGATATGTTTGCTAAATCCCGTATATCAAACTTCTTGCCTGTTCCGTATTTCTCGGCAGTTTTACCATAATCCCTAATCATTTGTCCCGGCATAGATGAGACAAAAGGAATTGCGTTGATAGGTGAGAAGTTGCCTACTCCTACTGGTTTAATTGCAGGTTGTTTAAAGTTTATTGTTGTGTCGGGAAACTTCTGTAGTATTCTGCCTGCGGTTGCGACTTGTGCTTTAACTCTTGGGGTAGTTATAGCGGTTGGTAGAAAGTAATTCTTCAAAGGAATAGCTGTCGGAAGAAAGTATTGTTTAAGTGGAGTGTCTTTAACTCTTTGAATACCGTTGTCGAAAGATGTGTGGACTTGATATGTAAATTGTTTTGTTTTGCCTAAGTTGTCTTTGAAGCTATTAACTATGTTTTGGACTGTGTTTTGAACAGGAAGATTACCTGCTGTTTTTGGATAGAGGTTTAATTTTTGTAAGAAACTTTTAGCATCTTTAAGTTGCATGTCATATTATTGCCAAAACTGTGGATCGTCAGGACTTGCAATTTGACCTGTCTGATTTTGTAGTTCATCTTTCTTATTAACCTTGATTTGTCCTGTAACTCTTCCGTATTTATCAACCGAATAAGAAGGAAGTACATCAAATTGAGAAGGAGCATAGGATTGCTGGACATTTGCCAACTGTTTTCCAAATACTTCTTCAAACTTACCTGCTGCAATGGGTTGTATAGCAAGGCTTTTTTCAACTCCCCATTTATAAAGACTTTGTTTAAACTTCTCATACTCCTGTGAGATGTCTGATATGGCCTGTCTTGCCTGTTGAGCAAGGTCAACAAGTTGTCTTCTTTTTGAAACTGCTGCAATATCCCTTGAGGTTGATATCTTATTAAGTCCTGACATTAAAGCGTTTCTGATTTCCTGCATTTGTACTCCCTTTTCCCTTTCAAGGTTGGTCATTTTTTCCGAGTAGTAATTATTAATCCTTCCAAGTTCTTGTTTGGCATTTATCCTGATATCTCCCAATGAGCTGCTGATACTTCCTATCCTTCGTGCAGTTTCTACTCCTAATCTTTCTGCAAGCGCTTCGGCTACTGAAGAAGAAGAGATTCCTCTTCCTGATAATTCCATGATATTTTGCTGTTGCGTTTCGCGGAATAAGTCTCTTGCCTGTTGAAGTTGTGATTTACTTTCTGTTTCTGCTGTTGATAGTTTCTGATTAACACCCTCAACATTAGTTGCCTGTTCTTTACCAAGTTGGGTTTTAACTTCGGCATTTTCGTTTTCGATTTGTTGTTCTGAAGTTTGTGCCTGTGAACGGATATTGGATTCTTCTCTTGTAAGTGAGTTCATTGTTGCCTCGTATTCTTGGTCGATGACCGAGTTGTATTCGTTGAAGTTCTGCTTTATTGCACCATAATCGGGAGGTTGCATACCGGGAATATTACCGAGATTTCCTCCAATAATTCCTCCACCTGATCCATCGTCTCTGTTATTGTTTGAGTTGTTGTTTGTATTTGACCTGACGGGTTGATAGTCATTGAATAATCCATAATCCTGCCCGTATATAGCATTTGAAAGGTCGTTTGTTTGACCACCTGAACCTGAAGAGGCAAGGGCTTCAGTTGCTCCAAAGTCGGGAAGCCTGAATCCTCCAATACCCCATGACCCTGCATGAATAGGAGTACCTGCAACCTGTAAACCGGTAGTATTGTACAGTTGTTTGGCTGCACTTAACTGGTCGGTTATATTCTTAACTTTCTGTGATATCCAAGTCATATTTAAACAAAAAAAAGGACAAGCTCCCGTTATGGGAATTTGTCCTTAGATTCAATCTTAAGACCTATTATTACCTAGCTTGAAAAGACTACCCACAAGTGAGGCCGGCGCTTCACTTATGGACTATGTAGTAATTAAAAATATTTGAGAGGTTGTAGCCACTCTCAAGCTAAGTAATAATTTTGCCAATAAAAAAGACGCCTCTTTGGGGCGTCTATTAGCTACAAACTTTAGACTAAACACAATTATATAAAATTATCCAAATAAAATCAATAGCAAAACAAGGGTTTTTATTCCAATCCTCTTCTTTGCCACTTCATTTTAGCTTTGGAATTGATATCGTAATAATTCCCTCCGAAGTACATTTGATTTTCTGCTTCATAGATAGGAGTTTGTGTCTGATAGACCTGCCATGCTATTGCTAGTGCGATCACAAGGTCATCGTGGCAGCCGACATCGGCTTGCGGTTTACCTGTCTTTATATGACGGATAAATGTAAAAAGTTCATCGACAATCTCTTTTGAAGGTATTTTTATTGCCTCCTGCCTGATAGCAAGTGCGAGATCGTCTAGCATCTTAGGTCTTGTTGCCATGTTAGTAACCCAGCCATATTGTTCTTGGTCTTCATCATGTACTCCGGTGAATGTCTTAGGCATTTTATAAAGAGCCGGATAATTATTCTGCTTCAAGACAAATAGGGTAGAGTTGCCTGTATTTCTTTCAACTGCGATTATAGGGAATAGGTTTGTTTGTGTTTGAATAAACTTGCCGACATGGTTTAATGTGTAGCCTAGTTGTGAGGATTCTTCTTTGCTTACTCCTACCATGACAACATCGGTATAAACCTTGCTTATTGCTACGAATACAGAATTATCTCCACCTTCGGCAGGGTCAGCTCCGATGACGATTTGTTCTCCTGATTCCAATGGTCTAAAAAGCGAGATCATAATAAGTTTGATAAGTTTTAATAGGGTCTTTGGTATGTGCAAGGTAGTTTTTGAGTGCGAACATGTAAAAGAAAGGATTACCCGATGAGATAAAGGCTTCTGTATCTGTCTCCGGGTATTCTTGAGGATAAAATTCAGCAAGCTCTTTCTTCTTCTGTTCAAGAAATTCTTTTGAGTAGAATGAGTTGTCAAAGAAGTGTGTCTTAAATCCGGTGTTGCCTGACTTAGACTTGTCCCAAAACTCCTTGAAATAATTCATTCCATTTGCGGTTGATTCGATAATAACCTTACCCGTTGGCACAACTGCTTGAAGTGCTGATGCAAGTAATAGGTTAGGATCGGGATAAAATGCAAACTCCGATAGGTGAAGATTTGTTAAAGTATCTCCTCTTCCGAATGTCTTACTTCCTGCTGCTCCGATATAGAAGCTTGAGTTCTTTGAAGAGTTTACGAGTTCATTCCTTGAATTGTATTTAAGGTCGATTAATAACCCTTTGTTTTCTGCTGATTTAATGAAGTATTTAACCCTGTCAAGAAGTTTGGTTGCTGAAGGGGCGTCATGGGAAACACAAACACTCCGGGAGTTTTCCTGTGTTAAAAAGTCTATTGTGAATATAGCAAGGATAAGTGAAGAGAAGCCTATCTGCCGGGCTTTCAATATCACATCTTTACCTGTCATAGATTTGTAAAACAACTCCTGATAGTTATTAGCAACAAAAGGAACGGATTTACCCTCCTTATTAACGATGTCGAATTTCTGTATATGTTTTAAGTAATCCATGTTTGTATCAAAATGTATCAAGAGTTCCTACATGTCGGAGGTTTTGATATAGTTATTTGTCTTTCAACTTTGTGTGATTGATCACACAATTCAGTTAATCCTTAAAAAACTCTTCGGCTACAATCCTTCTGCTTAAGTTATCCGGGACTTCTGTTTTCTTTTCCCTTGCAAGTGTTGAATATCTGTCTTTCCACATTCTCCAATCCCTATGACCTACTAACTCCATTTGTTCTAATGACCTTTGTATTCCTTTTGCTAATGCTTCTTGAAACTCGGGTACTTTTTTCCAATCGGTAATTGTTTGATTATCAACTCCCAATGCCTCCGCTAAGAGTTGCCATGTTTCCGGCACTTCTCCCTTGTTAATTAACTTGATAAAAGTTTCAAACTCCTGCTTCTTATAGGGATTAAACTTTGTAGTTTTTGTGTTTTTTGTTATGGCTTTGTCATTCATAATTATTGCCTCTTTGGGATTGGCGGATCTGGGTAAGAGATTTGTTTTCCGCATTTAGCAGAAGACCCCACCAACCCCAAACAACTAACAATCAGAATAAGCAAATTGAGATTCAAAATTAGGATATGCTTGAAAAATTGATTTTAAGTAGAGAAGGTGTTCGAAGAGTTGGACTTTCCGTCCACACAATTCCAATTTGTCTTGCGGTGAAAGAAGCTGTAAAAAGTTGATTTTATTACTCCGGTTTCTTCTTTTCTTCGTTAATGTTATTCCAATGGTTTTTAATATAATTTACCGATTCACTGATAGAAAGCGACGCTGTCGAATTTCCAACTCTTACAAAAAACTCTTCGTTTCCGTTGAATTTAACATAAACCGGATCCTCCGATGGTTTTGTTTTAACATGACAA
>Ga0172379_10006925_pt1 | contig 14941 bp, 9 predicted proteins | sample GrowelOW334metaG_FD_119756 | JGI IMG/M metagenome (GOLD analysis project Ga0172379, IMG submission 119756) | Groundwater microbial communities from an aquifer near a municipal landfill in Southern Ontario, Canada - Groundwater well OW334 metaG | ecosystem: Environmental > Aquatic > Deep...
ATTCCCATTGCACACGGCGAAGGGCGCTTCGTCACCCGCGACCCGGATCTCATTGCGGCGCTCGAGGAAAATGACCAGGTGGCCTTCCGGTATTGCGATGCACAGGGAAATGTCTCTTCCGATACGCCGATTACCCCAAATGGTTCCACCGGCGGTATCGCAGGCATCTGCAATCCGGCGGGAAATGTGGTGGCGCTCATGCCGCACCCGGAACGTACGCCAAACGGCGATCCATACTTCCTTTCCATCCTTGCCTGGTTCGAGAAAGGCAAAGCGAAACACCGGCCTGAGTTGAATAACGCACGGGAACCAGGTGCATTCAGGGTTCCCGGACGTCCGCCGATGAACGCCGAAATTTTCATCGACACGATCATCACAAATAACGAAGAGCGCACCGTCGAACAGGCGGCACGGAGGATGGAGCCGTCGCTTCGGCTCAAGCAGTACCGGTTTATCGGTCTGAAACGCGACCGGACAAAGAGTCTCCTGACCCATCTGTCATTCTTCAATCCCAACAAGGAGATAGCTTATGTTCGTTCCGGGGCGAAGTGGCGTAAATGGAATGCCGACAAAAAAATTCTTGAAGAGGCTTTGCATCCTGTGTTTAAAGGCATCCCGCTTCTTCGCCGTGATGAACCGGATACCGCCGGTAATGCGCTCGGCGACGGAGCCGAAACCGGAGTGTGCTACGACTGCCGTGAGGTGGAGGAAGCGAAGCTGCTGCGCCCCGAGGTCTGCGAAGTCTTCTGCAATCCGCACGCGAGTACGCTGGAACGGATGAACTAGTCCGCCAGGTTCATCTCGTATTCGATCTGCCCCGATTCCCATTTGTCATCGATGAATCTGCGCGTTTCATTGAATCCGACAGATTGATAATTTTTCTGAGCGGATACAAAGAATGGGTGATCGCCTGTGCTTACCCGAACTTTTAGGACACCCATATCTTTCAGTCGCCGGAGGATTTCAAGTAATTGGAGCTTCCCGTATCCTTTGCCCCGGGCCGAAGGCAGGATGACATTATCCCCGATGATGCCCAGCGCAGGCCGCTTTCTGGGATCGTAGGCCCCGAGTCCTATGGGAATATCGCGATCGACGCTGATAAACGTGCACCGGGCGATTTCGGGATGGAGTGAGACTTCCTGCTCAAAATCACTGAAATGCTTTATGAGTTTCTTCCAGTCGTGTTTAGATAGCTGTGGTTGGATCGAAGCGTAGCTTTCCCGCAGTAAACGTTCGATGGTGCCCGGTTCGAAATCCGAGGGAGGCGAAAATGTAAGCACGCCTGTATTCTACCCGCATGCGTCGACAAATCGTCCTCATCGCCCACAATATCCGTTCGCTTTGGAATATCGGCGCTTTCTTTCGCACGGCTGACGCTTTTGGAGTCAAACATATCTATTTGACCGGCTATACGGCAAAACCGCCCAGGGAAGAAATCCACAAAACCGCTCTCGGAGCCGAAACATGGATACCGTGGTCTTTCGAGCGTGATCCGCTGAAAGTTCTAAAAGCACGGAAAAAAGAGGGATATGAAATCATTTCGCTTGAATTGACGGCAAAAAGTGAGGATCTGCATTCATTCCGGTCGAATAAGCCGGTATGCCTGGTCGTCGGCCACGAGATCCTGGGTGTTCCAAGTGAGATCATTCGCGCTTCCGACAAGGTCGTGCACATTCCTATGCGGGGTAAGAAAGAGTCGCTTAACGTAGCCGTTGCCTTGGGGATAGCTTTGTATCAAGTCAGCTTAAATAAATAAGGAAAACCGCAGGTTTGCCTTCCATGCATGCTTGCAGTTGATCATGGTATGTTCTGAGGTATAGACTCGCAAAGTACTCAATTATTTATGGCTGACCAACCACAAGGAACGAATCCTCCCCGGCCCGGTGACCCTGTCCCGGCCGGAGGGCTGGACCCGACACAGGTATTTTCCACTCCGCCGCCTCCGCCTCCGGCAGCCGGCGCATCTCAGGGACAGGCTCAGGGCCAGGATGATGGAGGCGCCCCTCCGGTTCAGGACACAAGCCCGCCGCCGCCTCCGGTCGGTACTGCTGCCACCAAGGAGATGGGGTACGACGATGAAGATCTTAAAATTCTCGCCGAGGTCGGTAACTACCGTTTTGGCAGCATTTCCATTGGTCTGAACAACGAAAATGTCGTGATTCCGGTACATCCGGAGACGAAATTCGATGAGCAGAAGTTCCTTATACTGCTCAGGGGCTCCATTTCCCTGACGCGTGATGAGAAGTGGCGGATCATTCAGGCTGTGCCGAAACTGAGCCAGTTCCAGATCGATGAGCTTCAAAAGATCCTGGAGGAGGAGAAAATTAAATTCAGCCAGCTTTCACCGAAGCACTTAAAGCACCTTCAGCAGCTTGAGCGCCGGCATTCGGAAGACTGGAAGGATCTCCAGGCCCTCTACGTGCAGCAGAAAGCGAAGCAGAAGGAGCAGTCGCAGGCCGACGACATCAGGAAGCAACTGGGTCTGCAGTGAGGCGCGAAAGAAAACCTTGAAGAATCAAGTACACTATACACCTCACTTCGCGCTACGCGCTTCGCGGGGCAGGCAATTTCCGGTCAATGCCTCAGTAGACCGTAGTTAAATAGCATGTTTCACAGTAAACAACCTCCGGTCGATCAGGAGCGTAGCTTGTCTGGATTTCCTTCCGGCATTTCATGCAATTCCTCTTCCAGAGCTTCCGCGGATTTCTCAGAGCCATTCTTCGCTTATGCCGTTCATCGGGATGAAGCCGGGGAACCGGCAATTTCATATTTCGATAAAAGTCCAATTCCTGCCTGATGATCTTGTAGGGACGCTTGGTTATCTCGCATTCTATCGCCCAGTTTAAGATGTCATCCGGAATATCGTCGATGGAGTCCGGCAGCTTTTCGGCAGGAATTATCTTCTCGACCTTTGGAATCTCATCTTTTACATCTCTCCATCTCCGTCCCCGCTTCAGCACCTCTTCTTTGGTGAGCGGGAAGTAATCCTGTGCAGTTGATTCATTGTAGGAAAAAGGGGAGAGCTCTGCCGGGAAGAACTCGCCCCACTCACCGGCTTTGCGCATATGTTCAATGAGATCCGGCACGAGCTTTTCGTACTCCTCCTTGGTATATTGCTTGTTCAGTATGCAGTATTTCTTGTGCTTGAGACCGATGCAGCCAAAACAGTGTGAGCATGCTTTTACGGCTTCACAGTAGAGAAGGTCGCTGTTCGTCGGATCGTAGCTGACGATGGTGAACAGAATCCGGTTACCGGCGACGGAAGTGCCTTCACAGGCGAGCTCTGCAAGCGAAGCACAATTCAAGTCTCTGGATGAAACGACTTTCTCATCCATTCGGTTGCAGTACCTAAGATCCTGGCATGTCTCGGCGTCAAAACAGTCGTGGCAGTTTCTGGAGCTTAAGATGTAATCACCGGTGCAATTCTCGCAGAGAAGATTATGCGTATCTTTCCTCAGTGTTTTTGGGATAAGTGAAATGAATGTACGCTCGTGTTCTTTCCAGTGCGAAGAGGAATCCAGTTCGAGTTCCAAACAAGCTTTTCCCCACTGCTCTTTGGTGAGTTGCTCATTGAACAGGCAGTACCGCTTGTTCCGTAGATTCCAGCAGAAGGCGATGTGGTCACACTGGTGGCAGTCGATGGAGAAAAGGGCGTCGTGGCAGTGTTTGCAGTCGAGAAGTGAAATACAGTTGTAGCACTTCGTGCAATCAACCAAACCATACGAGAGATCTGTTTCGCGCGTGAACGCGCAGTCTGCCACGTTTTTCGAATGATATGTCGCGTAGCAGTAGAGCGCGTCCTCGCAGAATCCCATGTCGAAGCAGAGGTATGAGTTCTTGCAGTACCACACCAGGTTCGAGTAAGAACAATTTTCGATGGCGGCAACCGTTACTCCCATCCGCGGCACATGTTTCCTGAGATTCACGAACTGTTCGAAGAACGGCTGGTCCAGACGGATATCCATGGCGAATTCCATGGCATCCCACTGGTCCGAGTGCCATGCATCGGGCGCGTACACCGTGAACGGTGAGTCGGGTGGATACACCGAGATGATTGCTTTCTTCGTCAAGTCGCATTGACGTTTATAGAGATGCCGCTCGTTGCGGAAGGAGAGCCGCCGTTGCGAACGGCAGGGAGGACAGAGTGCCGGCGGGGGGATCAGTTCTTTCTTTCCACTGAATACCGGCGAAACATTGTCGTAGAACTCAAGATCATCGGGGGTGATTTCGAAGGATTGCTTGCACCAAGGATTGCGGCAGGTTTTTCCCTGTGGTGAGCTCGTCGAACCATGCATCGGAAAGTCAGTATACCTCCTTCAGGTAACACTCCTCGCAATACACGATTTCCGGGCTTTCCGGCGAAAAGCTTGTCTGAATTTCTTTCCGGCATTTCATGCAATTTCTCTTCCAAAGCTTGCGGGGGTTCCTGAGAGCCATCCTCTGGTGGTGCCGTTCATCGGGATGGAAGCGGGGAACGGGTAGCTTCATCTGTCTGTAGAAATCCAGCTCCTGTTTGATGATCTTGAAGGGTCTTTTAGTCGCTTCACATTCGATGGCCCAACTCAGAACATCATCCGGAACTTCTTCGATGGAATCCGGCAGTGTCTCCGCCGGAATCACTTTTGATACTTTGGGCATCTCATCATTCTCCTCTTTCCATTTCCACTTTCGCTTGAGGACTTCCCCTTTCAAGAGCGGGAAGTAATCCTGGGCAACGGTTTCGTTGTAAGCAAAGGGACTTAAGTAAACCGGGAAAAACTCGCCCCATTCGCCATTCTTTCGCATGTGCTCAATGATCTTCGGAACAAGTGTTTCATACTCTTCCTTCGTGTACTGCTTATTCAGAATGCAGTACTCCTTATGGCGAAGACCGATACAACCGAAAAGATCGTGAGATGCGTGGCAATCCCAACAATAGAGGAGATCCGATGAACCGCGGCAGCATACCGTGAAGCAGTGATGGTGCCCCATCAGACTCGTGTTCTCCAAACAGAGCTCGGCACCGTCGACGGAATTGCCGTCCATGCAACTCTTTAGATTTGCGTCAATATCGCAGTACGCACAATCCTCACAATCGAATATTTCGAATGACTGACGAACGTTTCTGCATCGCAACAGGTGATCACCCTGCGAGTTCTCGCTCGAAATTATCCGGCATGCCGGGTGCGGCATGGTGAGCTGGAATTCCTCGAATTCCTTGCGGAACTTATCGATTCCCGACTGAGTGTGGAGTTCGCGCAGTTTCTCTTCGAATGCACGCTCAGAAACCGGGCGGTTTAAAATGTGGAGACTCTTGTTTCGCAGATTGAAGCAGCCGATACATTGCGAACAACCGCGGCAGTCATAGAGAAACAGGGAATCCGAGCAGTTGCTGCTCTCTCGCGAGAACCGGACGTTATAACATTTCTCAAGATCGGAACACTCGTAGCAAAGTTCACTCTCCAGCACCCACAAACAATCGCAAGAGGAACGGCTGTGAAGAATGATCGTCGAGTAGTAACAGTCTTCGTTGAAATTTGAATTGATGACGAGATGGCAGTTTTTGTTTGCGTCGGCAAAGTTACAATAGGGCGAATTTTCGGCTTTGGGATTCATCAATGCCATTCGCGGTACTTGGCGCGACATTTCTCCAAATTGCTCGAAAAACGGGCGAGTGAAATCAAATTCTCGACCGAAATCAGTGCCATTCCAGCTGTCGGACCACCACGCATCATTAGAGTAGACGATGTATGGACTGTCAGTCGGGAACATTGAAACGATCGATGCCCCGGTACTGTCGCAGGTTCGCTTGTAGAGACTACGTTCGTTTCTAAGCGCCAACCGGCGCATATACCGGCAGTCCGGACACAGCGTCGGCGGCGGAATCAGTTCCTTCTTTCCATCGAAGACCGGAGATACATTCTCATAGAAAGAGATATCATCAGAAGTGATCTCGAAGGTTTGAGCGCATTGACGGCAAGACTTTTGCACACGGAAAAGTATGCAGTATTCAGTAGCCGGTATCCAGTGGTCTTATCCTCTGAATGGATATTGAATCCTGTTCGTTTTTTAATAAATACTCATCCGGACGAAGACCAGCGAACCGATGCCCAGTATGGTGAGTACGAAACCCGTGAATATACCTCCGCCGACCACCCGTTTGATGGATGTGAGCATCAGGAACAGGAAAATCGCGACGACGAAGGTAAAGATCAGTGGCGAGAGGAAAAATGCCTCGACGAAGGGGATGTTGAAGGGAAGCGTCCGGACATGCGAATAATAGCCCAGAGCGACGAACAAGCCATACCAGGCCAGTAACCATCCGGCATATAAACGCAGAGTGCTTAGCAGAGGATGATAAATCTTTTTTCCGTTATTTGGATTCGGATCGGCAGGTTTTTTCGGCCCGCCAGCCAGTGTTCCTTCGGGAAAATTAGAAAATCCCAACGGCTTTTTTTCGGGTTGTACCTTTGAAGAAAAATCTACCTGAGGAATTATCGGTGACGGTTTAACTTCTTTCTTCTGCCAGTTGACCAGATCATAGTCCCGGTACGGCGGAGTTATCCCGGTGGGGGATAGTGCCGTCAGGTATAACTTTTGGTCGTTCTTGAGATGTTCGAAGGCCTCGTGTTTGTTCGGTGCTTCCACAGTACCGCGGCGGGTCTGCCCGTGCTCATCGGTACCCTCGAAGGCAAAAATCGTTTTAGTGACAGGTAACAACTGGATCGATTCGTTTTTTGTTTCAGATAAATGATTCCGGCTCGTCTCTGAAACATTTATCACTTCCAGATGAAGTTCGTCAATCGCTTGCCGGGCACTGATCACGTCTGGCGCATCAATCGTTCCATGCACCTCTTTGTTATCATCGTTGATAGCTTTATAAGAGAAAAGCGGCATTCAATAGAGAGATTTTATTCCCCGGGGTTATATGCAGTGATGTGCGAGAGCATATATAAAACCGGCTGTTTCAACCGGGCATCGGCAATTAATTCAAAATGATTGCCGTCGTTCCAGTCCTTGAAACCGATTATGTCGTTTCCCTGTATTTTAGTCTGACCGTCCACCGCTCCGGCCGAGGCCGAGGTACCTTGCACCAGATTCAATACCATGGCTCCCTGGCCCAGTGAATCGATGGTGGCAATGCCGAATTCTACATGCCAGAGATTGCTGGTTGTGGCACCAAAAGATTTGAAATACCAGTTCTTGTGAACCGGAATGCAAAAAGCAATGTGGCTGGTGCAGTATTTCTGGGTCCAGAGGGAATCCTGGTCGTAAATTTGTTTGGCCAGGGACAAAATCTGTTGTTCATTCGCGTTTGTTTCCGGCGAGGAAGCTGGCGACGAAGCAGCGGTGGATGAAATAATGGATGCAGAGCTTTTAGACGATTCTATGGGCTTGGAACTTTGTACCGATGATGAAACCGGGGTTTCCGGGACCACGGATGAACTTAGTGTGCCGGTTTCTTCCGGGACGCAAATTCCGGAACAATCCGCACCACCCTGCTTAGGGTCACAGCTGTCGGATGGATCGTCAATGCAGCGAAAACCGGCATTGCATTTTATTCCGGCAAATCCTCCGCAAACCGCAAACGAACGGGAAGCCAGACTGCCGCTTTCATTTGTGGTATCCAGTAAAGTAACCTCTTCGACCCGCATAAGCATGGCACCGGTTTCATTCGTGGGCTGGACGGTTCCCCGCACCTCAACATTTTTTCCAAGATATATATCCAGATTGAGATTAATATCATTGGATTGAAGCAGCAGAAAACCGCCGTCAGATAAAACCAGCTTGTGCGTACCTTGCACAAAGGTACCCGGTCCCAAATCCTCTATTGTCCCAATGTAGCTTACGTTTTTTGTTAAAAGCGGGGGAAGGGTTGCGCCCGAGGAATCAGCTGAAATATACGATCCTGTACTGCTTTCCGGAAAGTTATTTACAGATTTATTATGGTAACTATAGGCGGCTATGATTACTGCCAAAGCAGCCAGGATACTGAGTAAAATGAAAATAAAGCGGCGCATGTGAAACAGGGAAACAGTTTAGATTATAGCTATGCGTAAAGAAAAACCTAAACGAAATGTTCTCCACATGTGTCGCTTTTTTAGGTAAAGTACGAAAGATGTATCAGCCGGATGAAATCATCTTAAAAAAATATGCCGATTTACTGGTTAAATTCGCACTAAACAGCGGTGCCGGTGTCCGGTCAAACGAAGTCGTTCAGCTGAATATTCCCGATATTGCAAAACCGCTCTACTGCGAATTATTGCGGGCTATTTTGGAGTCCGGTGCTTTTCCGAAGCTGTCGATGATCGCGACTGGCACGGATCGCGTCTTTTTCAAATTTGCTTCCGATGAACAACTTAAATTTTTTCCACATGATTTCAAGCGCGCCGAAGCCGATCTGATCGATCATCAAATTTCGATTATTGCGGACTTGGATCCCCGGGAACTCAAGGATGTGGCGCCGTCTCGGCTTTTTATGGCAATGGATTCCAGGCGCAAGTTCCGGGATTGGCTGTTTACAAAAGAACAAAAAGGCAAATTTACCTGGACTCTGGCCCTGTATGGAACCGATGCCATGGCCAAAGAAGCGGGGATGTCACTTGAGGAATATTGGGGAGAAATAATCCGTGCCTGTTACCTGGATATGCCGGATCCGGTCAAAGAGTGGCAAAAAATCCAAATCGAGCAGGAACGGGTAAAAAAATCACTGAATGATCTGGAGATCGAGGAGCTTTTTGTCGAAAGCCGGGATATAGCTCTCCATGTAAAGCTCGGCAAGCAGCGCCGCTGGATGGGGGGCAATTGCCGGAATATTCCGAGTTACGAACTTTTTATCTCTCCGGATTGGCGGGGAACTGAAGGCCGTATTTCCTTCGATCAACCGGTTTACCGCTACGGAAACATTCTTCGTGGTGTTACTTTGGAATTCAAAGACGGCTTGGTCGTAAATGGTCATGCCCAGGAAGGCCAGGAAATTCTTGACGGCATGCTGGCCAGGGAAAATGCCCGAAAAATCGGTGAATATTCGCTTACCGACAAACGGTTCTCGCGGATCAGCCGTTTTATGGCCAACACGCTCTTCGATGAAAATATCGGCGGTAAATTCGGTAACACGCACATTGCTCTCGGCCGGGCTTATAAGGACAGTTATACCGGAGATCCGTCAAAGCCGACGAAGGACCAGTGGGAGGCCTGGGGCTACAACGATTCGCCGGAACATACGGACATCGTTTCAACCGAAGACCGGACGGTAACCGCAACGCTTCCAGGCGGTTCTAAAAAAGTTATTTTCAAGAACGGGATGTTCGCACTTTGATACCAGGTTGCGTTAAGAACAGTCCTGATCCTGGATCCTGCGCGGAAGCATTCTTTCCCATGAATGACGCGAAGCGTTTACTTTGGCTATGAAATCAGCAAAACATGTCACCGGATGATTGGTGGTGTTTTAAACGCGAAGCGTCATGAAAGAAGTGATTACAAATCCCTATTCAAGAACACGAAGTTTTCAATTCTCGGCCATGACTTTGTCCGTGAAGCCCCAGAAAGCGTCGTTGCCGCCGAGGTCGGCAGCGCATTCGGCACCGACTGCCAGCGGCTGGGCATCAGGATGAAAACTTAACGGGAAGTGTCTGGAAACCCACATTACCTTGTCGCCATAATCCTGAAGCAGTTGCTGAATGGTCGGATGAACCCGGTGGCAAAAAGGGCACTGGTAATCCGTGTATTCGATAATCGCGATAGTGGCATTTACATTTCCGCGGACGTGTTCGGTGGAAGTATTAATCGGTATTACGTTTTTGGCTTGTACTACATCCGGATCTGTACTCTTAAAATTGGGATTTTTCAGCATTGCATCGATGTATTTCTTGAAGTTATCGATTGGTCTGGCACCCGGAACCAAAAGTCCGTTCTTTGTCTTTATGTCATAGATGATATTGCCGGGCGTACCGTTTATACCGGCGGCAGTTCCTCCCGATTCCTCATCGGCAATTTTTTGATTGAATTTGTCGCTGGAAATGCAGCCCTTAAAATCGCTTTCGGATAAACCGATCTCTTTGGCATAAGCAACCATCCGATCCTGAACGTTGGCTTGTTCGGACGATGCTTGGCCCTGAACGGGAGCTGTCGGAGACGGGTTATTCTTGTTTGGATTGGTTTTGCCGGCAAAGCTGAAGGATGCCGAACTGGAGGCGACAGTCAGGATGGCACCGGCAATCAGTCCCATCAAAAACATGGAAAAACCGAACCAAAAGCTTTGACTGCTTGCGACGTGCGATTGCGGCGACATACTTGTAATGGGGAAAGAACTCAGCCGGATCAGTATATGGGAGAAACGGCAGACTGAAAAGTGTCTGATCAATAATTGCCGAAGGTTCCTTTGTTATGTAGTGTTAGCTCAATTTTCTCCATTTTATGTTCTTATATAAAACATTTTTAAAAATATTTTTCGGTACGACGACCCGAACCGCAGTGACCATACTGGTTGCTTCGATGCTGGTTGTTGCGATTTTAGCGGGACTTTACATTTCATTATCAGCCACGCACCAATTTGATTTTTCACTGCATCAACGGGTTACTGCAGCTTCACCGCTTAAACTGAGCTTCCCTGCGGAAATGGATCAGAAATCGGTGGAAGATAATTTATCGCTGCAGCCGGAAGTTCAGGTTACCCGGGAGTGGAACGGAAACATTCTCGTTCTGAAACCCGGACAAAAATTGGAGTTGGGAAAAACCTATGTTGTACGGCTTGCAGCTTCAGCTAAAAAACAAGATGGAACGATGATCGGCCGGGAGCTCGTTTATACTTTTTTGGTCGCGGGAGCTCCTACTCTCGCAGCCCGCATCCCGCCGGCGGATGCGCGCGGGGTCATGACCTCGGGAAGAGTCGATCTGGTCTTCGACCGGCCGGTTGTTCCGTTAAGCCAGGTACAGGGCGGCAGGGACCATTTTGCCGACTGGCCGGTAAAAATCACGCCGCCGGTTTCAGGCCGCTGGCGCTGGCTGGGTTCGACAACCGCCGAGTTTCAACCGGATTCGGGTTTTAAACTGGCGACAAAGTATACGGTAACCGTTCCCTCAGGCATAAAAACGGTTTCCGGAGATGCAACCGAAAAAGACTTAAGCTGGTCGTTTGAGACCGAGCGTCCTGCCGTGACATCCACGAATCCCGAAGAAGGCAACAGCGATGCCGGGCCGACAACCGAGCTGACGTTCAATTTTAATCAGGAAATGGATCTAAGCAGCGCAAAGGAAAATATTGTCATAATGCAGGCGCCGAAATCGGCTGTATCGGAAAAAAGCCAGAATTCCGGTTCAGGACAATGGAATAAGGTTGAAATAAAATCAGTGAAATACGGAATGAAAGAAATCGAGGACAAAAAGAAGGTAACCGACAAAACGGCAGTCGTCATAAGTCCTGCCAAACCATATTCTTTCGATTCTGTTTATCAGGTAACGGTTGAACCGGGCACAAAAGGGTTGACCGGCGATCTCGGGAGCGAGAGTGGTTTCACGCTTAATTTCCGGACAGTTGGAGCCTTTAGCGTCACGACTGGTAAATATGAGGACAGCCGGATCCAGATCGGGTTTTCTAACCCGGTTAAAGATGAGACTTTGAAAAATAATGCGGTTTTTGATCCGCCGCTGACCGAAACCGGGAATGAGCTGGCAACCAATGAATGGGATCAGCACAAACACCTGGATTATTACCCTGTGCTTGCACCGAGCACCAAATACGTTTTCACGCTTAAGTCCGGCCTGACTGACATCTATGGCCAGAAACTGGACAAGCCGTTTTCGATCACATTTACCACGCCGCCGCTGCCGCCGCAGGTTTTCATTTACCCCAAAAGCGCTTCTTTCAGCATTTTTGAGCGCGGCCAGCCGCCGGTTTATTACTTGAATAATGTCAATGTCAGCAGTTTGGACATAGAGCTTGGCTCCCTGTCACTGGAACGGTTTCTGTCAATCCGCAAGGAACGCCAGGATAATCAGACCCAGCCGCTGGATCTGAAATCGATCACGACGAATTACCGTGAATGGCATCTGAAGCCCGATGGGAAAAAGAACCAATGGACTGCCAAAACATTCGATATAGAAAAGCAGCTGGGCAGTCCGCTAAAACCGGGTATTTATGCGCTTTCCTACAAGTCCCCGGAGTCGCTGCAGACATTGAACCGGAATGATCAATGGGACGAACGCTTTTTCGCCATTACCAATCTGGGGATGACTTTGAAATTTTCCGGCAAAGGCGTGCTGGTTTGGGTCACCGATCTGAAAACCGGAAACCCGGTTCCGGGCGCCACGGTCGAGGTCTTGTCGCTGAAGAGCCGCGTGCCGGTCGTTTCCGGAAGAACCGACGTTAATGGAATCTTTGAAACTTCGATAAACATCGCGGATTTCAAAAACCGGGACTATGACTGGCAACCGGAATTTTGGGTTACCGCCAGCAAAGGCGATGATTTTGCTTTTGTCGGAAGCGACTGGAACAACGGTCTGCAGCCGTATGATTTTGACGGAGTCAGCAGCGATTTCCGGTCGCCGCAATCGGAAAAGTTCCGGCTGTTTTCCTATGTATATACCGAACGGCCGCTATACGGAGCCGGCGACACGGTTAATTTCAAAGCCCTGACAAGATTTTTGGACTGGAACGGGAAAATGACCGTACCGCCGGCCGGGAAAACGTTTGAAATGACCATCAGCGATCCGAACGGCAAAGAAGTTTACCGCAAGCAGCTGAAACTCTCGGAATACGGAACAATTGCCGATTCCTTTCCGGTGGCGACTGATGCGCCGCTGGGTTTTTACAGTATCAACGGCAAATTTGTTCCGGAGGATGAAGCCGGTTCGCAGACGGCTTGGGGCAGTTTTTCGGTACTGGCTTACCGTAAACCCGAGTATCGCGTCGAGGTGAAACCCCAGGTTCCGGAATATTTCAACGGCGACCGGATTTCGGCCGAGATAAACGGTCAATATTATTTCGGCGCACCTCTGGCCGGCGCCGGCGTCAAATGGCGGGCGACTTCGACCGATTATTATTTCAACAAATACACGGACGGCTGGTATTCGTTCGCGCTTGAAGACAACTGGTGCTGGCGGAATTGTATGCCAAAAACGAACGTGATAACCGAAGGACAGGGGACGCTGGATGATTCCGGCAAGATGTCTCTGGATTTTTTGGCCAACATCGATTCCTTCGGAGTCAGCCAGGTCTTCTCGATCGAAACTGACATTACCGATAAAAACAACCAGGTGGTCAGTTCACGTACCGATGTCATCGTTCACAAATCGAAGATTTATGTTGGTCTCCAGCCGCAGGATTACGCCGTTCCAACAGGTAATGAAGCCCGGATGAAAGTCATTACCCTGAACCCTGACGGTACCGTTGCGCCGAACAGAAACGTTGAATTGCAGCTTTTTTCCCGGACATGGAATACCGTCAAAGAAAAAGGGGTTGATGGTGAATACTACTTCGACAACACGCCGACTGACACCTATCTCCGGTCTGTTTCTACCCGGACCGACAACTCGGGCAAAGCTCTGGTTTCCATCAAGCTGGATAAAGTCGGTGAGTTCCGGGTGATCGCCACTACCCAGGACGACTCCGGACGGGAGTCAAAGGCGGGTGCCGGGCTTTATGCCTGGGCCGATACTTACTTCAACTGGCCGCATTCAAACAACGACCGGATGCAGATAATTGCCGACAAGCCGGTTTACAAAGTCGGCGACATCGCAAAATTGATCGTGAAAACGCCGTTCCAGGGAAAGGGGGTAAAAGCTCTGATTACCGTTGAGCGGGAGAATGTTCTGACCAAAAAAATCATCGATGTAACGAGCAACGCTTTGCCGGTTGAGGTTCCGGTAACCGATGATCTGGTTCCCACCGCTTATGTTTCGGTGGTTGTGATGAAACCGCGGATCGGTGAAACATTTGACAGTAATAATGTCGATACCGGCGCGCCGGCTTTTAAGATCGGTTACATAAAACTTCCCATCGATACCAGTGCACGGAAACTGACCGTAAAAGTCCGCACCGACAAGGAAACCTATCTTCCGGGCGACAAGGTTACCGTCAACCTGGAAACCATCGATCCCAAAGGCAATCCTGTCCGGGCGGAGCTGTCGCTGGGCGTTGTGGATTTGAGCATTCTCGACCTGGCCGGCTTTGAGATGCCCGATTTGGTGGCTAATTTTTACAGCGAACGCGGCCTTGGAGTTTTGACATCCAATCTGCTGACGCAATTGATGGAGCGCTTCAAACCCGGTTCCAAGGGCGGCGGAGGCGGTGATAACGGCGAGGAGCGAAAGCGCGGCAATTTCCGGGATACCGCTTACTGGAACTCAAAAATAATTACCGACCAGAACGGCCTGGCTACCGTCAGCTTCAATCTGCCGGACAATCTGACTACCTGGCACTTCCTGGCTTTGGGCTCCACGAAGAACAATTTATTCGGTGGCGATGCCAAAACAGCAATCGAGACCAAACACGTTATTGTTCGCTCGGTTCGCCCGCGGTTCGCGGTGGTCGGCGACAGCGTCACTCTCGGCGCAATCGTCCACAACTATCTGGACACTGATCAGACGTTCACGGTCAGTCTGACGGGAAAAGGTTTCACGCCGTCCGGATCATCCACGCAGACAGTCAGCATTCCGAAAGACGGAAATATCAAAATCGTTTTCCCGGTGAAAATCGACGATGTCGATCGGGTATCAATGGAATTTTCGGCTGTTGCCGAAACCGCTCCGGCCCGGGATGTCGTTGACGAGTCGATTCCGGTTTACCGTTTCGGAACACTCCAGGCCAACGCTCTTTCCGGAATAACCGAGGACATAGAAACCCAGAAAGTCGAAGTACCTTCGGCCAAGGATGCGCCGTCCGGATCAGTGAAAGTGAGCATTGCTCCTTCACTCGGTGTCTACCTGCCAAAAGGACTTGAATACCTGCTGCAATATCCCTACG
>Ga0172379_10006926_pt1 | contig 14940 bp, 10 predicted proteins | sample GrowelOW334metaG_FD_119756 | JGI IMG/M metagenome (GOLD analysis project Ga0172379, IMG submission 119756) | Groundwater microbial communities from an aquifer near a municipal landfill in Southern Ontario, Canada - Groundwater well OW334 metaG | ecosystem: Environmental > Aquatic > Deep...
AATGTAGCCATCCTTGCAGACATCCACCACCGTTAAAGCTTTTGCCGTAACAGTAAAAAAATGAGAGAATCAACGCTGCAACCATAACCAGTAATTTATTCATATTCTTTCCCTTTGTTAATACTATTATCTTTTATCCATCCAAGGGAACATTGACTATCAACTATGCGGAACCAACAGCGATATGGATTAGGCAAGGCAAAGTAAACCCGCGTCAATTAACGAGAGTCGTTCAATTGCAAAATGCGGTTTTAATCATTCTTCTGACAGCAAGAAGAACCCCGGCACCCTTCATAGATGCCGGGGTTTTTATTGATTACTTGACCTTGTAAAAGGTATCCGTGGCTGTAAAAGCCAGCCCGGCCCTTGTTTTTCCTGTAATAACAACTTTAACATTGTTACCTGTTTTACCCTGCATGGCCGTCTTTAAAGCGCTGGCACTGAACACGGCCTGATAATCAAAGATCCCGTCAGCATTGAAATCCCAGATCCTGATACCCGTCTGCGGTATATCGGTAATGACAGGAGCAAACCCGGGGAAAACAATCTTCACGATCTTAACCGAACCCGGCTGAATGTCAAAAGCTTTAAATGAACTTTCACCGTCGATGGTTGCCAGGACAATTTTGCTGCCGGCCCCATATTTCAATGTTCCCGGAGCAAGGCTCACTACGAGTTCCTTAACGGCTCTCAAATGGGCGATCGTCATAGCCCCGGTTAAAGAAGGCACCGGCAGATTTACTTTCGGCGTATCCGCAAATAAACCAGACCCGGTTCCCAGATAAACAGCAACCACGGATCCGGCGATGTCACTCACGGCGGCGTCCAATTTACCATCATTATTAAAATCAGCTACTTCGAAAGCGCCAGGCACATAAAGCAAGAAGCCAATAGGCGAATCAGTGGAAGTTGTCATAAAGCGATTCACATTGGTATCCCATTCAAAAACACTGAGTTTCGTTACGCCACCCACTTTCTGCACAGTGAACAGATCCAGGAAAGCATCGTTATTAGCATCGGCTAAACGCAAGACACCGGTTCCATCTGATCCGTCATGACGCGCAGTAATATTCTGACGGTTAAACACACCGGCACCCTGGTTAAGATAGACAGTAATGAACGGATCCGCACCATCCGTAAAAGCAATGTCATCACGGCCATTCTGGTCAAAATCGGCTACCCGAATACTCTGGGGTCTTTGAGCAGCAAGCAACTCCTGAGTACTGCCCGCCGCCAGAAATCCACCAACACCATTGCCGTAGACAATGGTCACTTTTCCTGAACCCCAGTTGGAAACCACCCCATCCAGAAAAGCATCATCATTAAAATGTCCAACGGCCACACTATTGGCCTGGGACGCAACGACCTGGGCGGCGCTTGCACTGAAAACACCCAAGCCATTATTTTTTAAGATCTGCACAAGGCTTCCGGGTATTCCACCGGCCCATTTAGATACCAGGATATCCTGATCACCATCGCCGTCAAAATCGCCCATGGCCTCGCTATTGGGTTCATACCCCAGTTTAAGGAACGAGCGAGGATTAAAGACCCCGTTGCCTTTTGAAATAAGAAAAGAAACTCCCATTTCACCGCTAATACCACCATTATTGATCACAAGATCCTCAAAACCGTCGTTATTCAGATCGCCCGCGATCACACCATTGGGCTCTGTTCCAACCAGAAGATCCGGATCGATCTTTTGAAAAGCCAGGGAACCCGCCAAACTCTTATTGAGCTGCAGGGTGGCCGAAGCACTGCCGTAATTAGCTATTACCAGATCCGCGCTCATAGAATCAAGATCAGCCGCTGAACACGGAGCCAAAATCAGCAAACTCGACACCATAAATACCGGGAACGCCGCCAAGAATCCGATACTTTCACCTGAAAAATTACGCTGTCTTTTATCCATAAAATTTTTCCTTACTTGTAAAAGATTAATATTTCCAGATCACCCCCGACAACTACGCTTTCCTTTCCCAGGTTATAGAATTCTGATGAACAAATCCGAAAGGGTTAATCAACTTGTGCTCGTAACATTAGGCGGGGTAACAGCAGAAATCTAACGAAGAAAAGTAATCATTTTATTGCCGGTAACAACTGATCAATACGAATCATCCCACGATCCGCCTGCTGCCAGATCCGGTTGTAAGCCCCGGATCTGGCAATAGCGAACTGCGGAGTTAAACACAGCCATGCGTGCCCAGAGGCTGCCCGTTACAGCGCTGAAAATTATCCCGGAAAGTCTCCTGATTACTTCCGGTTGGGGCCGGCCCCTGATCCGGCGTAATATCAGGATTCTGCACAATAATATCCATGCCATTACTTGTTCCATTCAGCGTCTTGACCACTACAGGGCCGGAACCCAAAGGCTCGGAACCGGGAATATAAACGCGAACAGAGGTATTCGTCCAGGCAATGACCGGCAAAATATGCCCGGCGTATTGGACAGTGCTTGTTGTTGACTGAACTCCGAAATTATTTCCTGCAATGGTAAAGTCCTGGCCCGGAGCAACAAACAGGACAGACAGATCTGAAACGAACGGTTTGCTGACAGGAAATAGCCGTAAAGAACGACAGCTATCGGTAACCAGTTTTTGCAATGTGACGTTAGCCGCATGATAATAGTGCGTTGTATATTTTGAAAGTTTACTCAAAAGCGTGTTATACGAATCTTTCCTGATGGCAGGTAAAGCATCCGTATAATACGTGTTATTGAATAAACCCCAGTTTTGCGGACTACCCTGGTATTTATACGACCACGAAGACCAGGACCATTTCCGGGCGTTAAACGCCTGAACATAATAGTTCCAGATCGAACTTAATCCGAACCCGTAGAACTCACCGATCATGACGGGAACATTGTACTGCGGCTGGATCAGATTAGCCTTGGCGATCTTGCCATCAATAAAGGCTTTATGGCTGGCAAAATCCTCATCAGCTTTTACTTTATTCCCATTGGCATCCGTATAGTCCCAATGATAGAAATGGAATTGGTACATGACATTGATCCAGACAGAATCCTTAACACCGCTGATGATAGTCGACGGTTTTGGCAAGGTATCCCAATCGACAAATTGATTCACGGCTTGCGGGTCTATCGGCCAGACTCCTTCCATAATGATCAGATGATTAGAATCAACCAGACGGATAGCCTTGTAAATACGGTCATAAACATTAGCCAACAATGAGATATTGGAATTGACTCCGATGGGTTCATTTAAAAGGTCATACCCTAAAACCCAGCGATTGGTTTTATAATGCCGGGCGATCTCGGTCCACATATCGATGGTCCGAAGCCGATACGTTTCTCCCGTTGCCGCAAAAAGCGCATTAACGCCCTTTCGACCGGTCGTTGCATCGGCGCTTTGTAAACCCGGAGCCCCGTGCAGATCCAGGACTACATAAATACCCCGGTCCGCACACGCGTTCACAATACGATCAAGCGGTGAAAAATCGATCTGCCCGGCGGCATTACGGATCCAGTTGCCGTTATCATCCTGTAAATTGCGATAATAGAACGGCAAGCGCACCATCGTGATACCCTGCTGAACCAAGCTGTCAAAATCGTACGTCGTCAAATAAGAATCCTGATATTTCTTCAGGAGCGTGTTAGCGCTAACCTCACCGAATCTTGCTGTCAATTGAGCACGAACACTCCAATCATCGTCGAGCGCCGGGCTATCGGCAGATCCAATACCGGTCATCCAGGGTTCATTAACCAGAAATCCACCCAAATTGACACCGTTTAAAACAAGGGTATCTCCCGCACCATCACCATCTTTGATCACCGTTCCCGCCGCTTTAACAAAACCTGTATTAGGTTTATAAAGCTGGGGCCGGCTCCAGGGTGTTAAACCGGTTACCTGATTATTGACGGTCTGAACAGCGCGCACACGATACCATTTGCCAAGGGTCGCCAGCAATGTATTGATCTTGACGCCACGATACACCGGAGTCCACGAACCAAACTTTGATGCTGCGGACTGCACTTCATAAACAACAGCCTGAGGAATTGAGCTCCAGATCAACTTCCCCGCATTAAGATTGGCATAACTTAATACCACCGCCGGCGGAAGGAATTCAAAGGTATCAGACCAGGGAGAAACATACGGTACGGTTGTCGAATTAACCGCCGCTTCCTCCCAGCGCACCCGCAAGAAATTCCTGGAAATATGATCCAGGATAAAACTGGTGGCCGAACCGGTATAGATTGTTTTCCATGTGCCCGGTTCTCCGGTAACGCTTTCCTGTAAACGGTAAATAGCGGCGGCATTGATCGCATTCCACTGCACTTTACCCGTAGCAGCCACTTGCTGAATGACCGGTATCCCGCCAGAAGCACGGATATCGTCGATGTAAAAAGTGCCGGGCCAATAATTTTGAAACTGGATCTTGTTGATATCCTTAAGATTCAGATCAAACACCAGACCCTGATCCGTGAAGATCTTTTTTAGATCGCTGAACAGAACCGTAACCCTGGTCCATTTCCCGTTAACGATCCCCTTCTTGGGCCAGAAAACGACCTTGGTTTGATCGGTACTATGCGTGCCATTATCATAAAACTGAATGGAAATGTTATTATCCATGCCATTGGATGGTAAACCATAGACCCGGAACGTTAAACGGTCATTAATTTCAGGCAACAGGTCAACATTCCAGAAAGTCTGCCCGGCACTGTTGTTGATATTGAGATATTTCTTTTCCTGACTTTGAATTCCGGTTCCTGACCACTTGTTGATCGACACCAGTTTCCAGGAATGTGACCCTTCATACACCGGTTCGCCGTCAATGGAAATGGCTGCCGAATCTTCGGTGTTCCATTTCCAGCCGTATTCACTATCCAGGGAACCACTGCGCTCCTGCTTTTCAAAAGACTGGTATACCCTGTCTTCACGAACGGCCTGGATATCATCAAAATAATAATTACCGGGATTGTAATTCTTGAACTCGACTTTGGTCACTTGAGTAAGATCAAAATCAGGAGGTAACTGACTAAAAAGGATCTTCAATTTGCTCCATTGAGAATACCGGGCAGTTTGAGTTGTCCACACCTCATAACCATTTAATTTGTACACATTGTTATCGAAAAGTTTGACACCAACCGTATTATCCGTCCCGTTGGTGCAACCATAGATATAGCATAAGCGCGTCGGCAAGGCATAGATCCAGAAGGTTAAACGATCATTATTCGTTTCCTTTATATTGAGTACTCCCGTCGAGCGCGATTGAATGCCAAAACCTGTCCAATTACCCGTACTGGAGATCTTGAGGGATGAAAGTCCGGAGTACACCGCTTCAGTCCGGCCAACAACACCCACGCCAGCACTGCCAACCGGCCACACATTGAGTGCCAGGCCATTGCCGGATTCAAAGTCATGATAGATCACCCCGGCAAACGAGGATGGCATCCACATCACACATAAAAAAAGAAGGATCAGAAAAATTGGACGGCTATTCATGTTAACCACCTCGTATTGTTGTAATACTGATTTAAACAAGAAACATCTTCAGCTCTTTCAAGGATATATACCGTTAGGCGCAGGAAGTTTACATTTCTAACAAAAAAAATTGCCGCTGGCCTTAATTATTGGCTCTATGCCTGTAGAGAAAATTGGAAACTTTAATGCATTTTCGATAAAAATCACTATTCTTGAAGCCTTTCCTGGCAACAACCCGGATAAATTCAGCCATCCTTCTCTGTAATACGACCAACACTTCAAAATCAGTATTCAGGTTTAATTTCACTCTCTCAAACACGTGTTTGAACTTCACAAGGCATTTCTCCGCCCCTTCCATATCAAGCCGTCCATCCACCAACGCTCCCGCCAGCAGCAAATACGCATGCATCTGCAAGAAATGATCTTCATTACCCGAAGAAATACGATTATCCCACCCATTCACCGCCGACCGATACGCATCAATCGCTTTAGGCCAGTCACCACGCAGTTGATGGATATATCCAAGCTGTGTTGCTGCTGCGGCCTGTTGATAAGAATTATTCAAACGAACCGCTTCTTCCAATACCTGCGTGTAACGACTCAACGGATCATCAAGTGTCATCCTAGTACCAAACCGGGAACCTGACAACACTATTTCCAGCTCCAGGTCCGCTTGCGCCAAGGCCAGGCGATTGGCGGTATTTTTATCAGAACTCCTTAAGGCGGCATCCCTGGCTTTAACATAAATCAGCCGGGCCTGATCGTATTTGCCTTCCATGGCAAGCGAGCTTCCCCACAACTCATAAAATTTTACCAGTCTGGCTGGCTCACGCGGCAATTGACCGGCCGCGGCATTAAAAACAGCTGAAGCCCGGGAATAATCTTCTGTAGAATAAAACTTCATCGCTTGCGCCAGATTATCCGATGCATTCCGCTCGCCTTGCCAATAAAAAAACATTACCCCCATCCCGCATAAACCCGCCATAAAAACAAACAGACCGGCTTTCTGAACACCGGGATGCCACTTTTTCAAAAAAGGCTCTTTTTTTTCACTATCCTGTTGCGGAAGGCGCGTCTGATCACTGATCGCACGCCCAGGATCACCATAAAGGACATAGCCGGCCCAGGTGAGATCATCCACACCTTTAAGGGTGCGCAGATCCAGGCGCGCTTGCCGCAAGGCCCCGCCAATAGACCGCATTTCAGCAATATGATGATAAAAAAGACGGGCTATTTCGACGGAGGAAGCATCCGGAATGCTCGGCATCGTCCCGATCACATGCCGGGCTCCGGACATAAGAAATCTATTGGCGAGGCCGTAAAGCCGGGTTTCAGTACGCTCATCACCGCCGACTGACATGGTAAAAACACTTTGGCAGGCATTCATGAATATAAAAGCCGGTAAAAATGAATCGGCCCCCGGCCCCTTCAGATCCTGCCCGCACAATAAACCATCCGCCAATTTCCAGCCGCTGCGTTCCGGCTCAAGATCGTCAAGATCCATATGGCCGGCATAATGCAGAATATCGCAATGCCGTAAATTACGCTTAACATAATCACGCAGGATATAGCCGGTCTTGGTGGTAACATTAATGCTCTTGACAGCTGACATCTCTTTGCGGATCAAAACCGCTTCCATCCTGGCAGCTGGAAGGTCTCCGGCGGGATCAGCCAGAATGATCATCCGTAACGGTCTTTGTTCAACCGGCCTTACCACGGGAACCAGCGCGGCGCTTGTCTTGACACAGCGGCCAAGATCAAAACGAAAACATAAATGATCCCGTCCATCGTAAAGAAGTTCCCAGGGAATAAAAACCAGATTTTCCGTGATCTGTAAGACCAGATCCGAAGCCGGAAGAACGCACAACCTGGACCTGATCCCTGACGGCAGAACAAGATCAAATAATTGGCGGGATCGGGCAATCAAATCCTGCCCGCAACCCGCAGCCAGCAAGCCGAAATGATAACTTTTCTCCAGGATCGAGCAAATCTCTCCGGAGAGCCGGTCAACCAGACTGAAATCAATGATCACGCGTTCGAAAGACTGCACCGTATCCGCCGCCTCGGAAAGGCAACAGCTGATCTGCGCCTGTTCCCTGGAAATATCAAGAATATAGCGCTTGGACATTATGTCTCGTTAGCTAAATGCAGATTCAAATGCCCGCCCGTTCCGTCTAAAACAATGAATTCACAACGGTAGGCCCCGGGCCTCAGATCTTCAAATACACAACGGCCATCCACCGTTAACTGGGATTCAACCTCTACCTCATCCATAAAAAGCAATGTCTGAGTTTGAGCCAGCGGCAAATTACGGGCCAGATCATATAACACCACACTGATACGATGATGCCCGCCGGGCCCGTGATCCACTTCAACCCGGCAGCGGATGGATCCAAATACCTTTTCAACGACAATCGATCCGGGCTGAGTGGTTTTACCCGCCCGCAACAAAGCCGTGGAGGGCATCCAGGGCGCGTAAAGGACATCGCCTGTGGTCTGGCACGCGGAATAAGCTCCGGATACTATTTTTATCACAATATTCATCACCTGCATCTCCCAACCCTCGCGTACCGTCTTTCGAACCTGCTGATCAAGCGCAAGCGGAATAGTCCGGCATCCTTCCGCTTCATAACCGGCCGTCACTTCACGAAAAAGCCGGACCAGAGTCCGGCAGTCAGGGCATTGATCAAGATGCCGCCCGATCGCAGCCTGCTCCTGCGCCGGAAGCATATTCTGCACCCAGCACTCAACCATTTCATCCGACAAACACGCGGAAATATATCCGGAATTCATTTCATCAGCCTTCATTGGCGGCCCCCTGATTCGTCACACCCTGATCCTCCAGGGCTGAAAGCATTCTTAATTTATCTACCAGACGGTTTTTACGAACATAAAAATTATCCGTGGATATCCCGATCCTTCTGGAAATATCTGCCGGGGATAATTGATCCATGAAGATCATTTGGCATAGTTCCCGCTCGTGCCTGTGAAGCAAGCCGAGGATCTTTTGCAGTGTTTCATGCGACTCGTCCGCCAACAAAAATGCCGGCCCTTCATTGGCCGACGCGCATGCCCGGCTCAATTCGGCATCCACAATTTGCAGCGTATCCTCTTCGGTCAGCGACAAGGTCGGCCGCAGCCGGCGTAAAAAATCTACCGTACGGCGGATAGACACCACCCGTAAATAATGGCCGAGCTGACAACCATTCCGGCCCTCAAATTTACGCAGTAAACGGCAATCATCCTCAAGAATAAAAACAAAAACATCATTATGCAGATCAGCCAGAATATCCGGCCGGGGTGAATGTCCGAAGCGTTCCAGGGTCCTGGCGACCGCATCGTAAATAAGCCGCGAATATTTCGCCACAAATTCATCCCACGCCTGGGAATCCCGGGCCAGACATTGCTGAATAAAGTCATAATCAGAGGGGCTCATTATTTCCTGTCGCTCCAAGAGCGGTGATCCGGCGCTCCGCCCGGATCTGCCAGAATCCCAGAATAGCATCCTGATCTCCCGTCAGTGTTGACGAACAAAGGCCGGTCGAAGCCTCCGACGGAACAAGAACCGGAGCCAAAGACGCCGCGTTACTCTTACCCTCACCCACACAGGAAACGATCTTTTGCTTTTTCAAACATTCCAGGTCTTTTAAAGGTGCTTCTGCCGAAACGACCTCGAAGTCATCATAATAATAGGTTCCGTCCCAATAATCGAACAACTCGATCTTGTTTACCTGATGCCAGTCAAAATCCTCCGGAAGCTCACTAAAAAGAATTGTGAGCTGCGACCATTCCCGGTAGCGCGCTTTCGCCTTGGTACAGATGCCAATCCCATCCGTATAATAGACTCCCTGATCGAAGAACTTGATCATAACTGTATGATCCCCGGGCTGAGAGGGATCCGACCAAACCCAGAAATTCAAACGGTCATGACACTCGGGAATAAAATTTACATTGAATGTCTGCACCTGGGCGGGAATACCGCTGCCGGCACGAACATGCTCACCGGTGGGAATGGTCATCGACCAGGAATAACGGCCCGAACGGACCCGGCCGGGCGCATCACTTAAACCGGCAAAAGCCCCGTTAAATGCCCAGCCATACTCCGGGGCAATGCCCGACTGACCGCCATAGGCCGCCGGCGTGCCGTTATCAGCTTCAAAGTTCTGATAGACGATCGCCCCTTCAACCGTAGAGAATGCTGTCAAAAAAAATAAAATACCCAAAATGATCCGCTTCATGAACAATTACCCTCAGACCATAAACTTTAACAAGGATTTACAAACCCGGACACCCACCCCGCAAAATCTGGAGTCTACCGCGATACACCATTCCATTTAATACCTGATGCTTTGACAGTATAACTCATTTAAGATTTCGGTGACACGAAATACTTCAGCTTCACTAACGTTAATTGTGATAAACTCGCTCTGGGTAACAAAGCACCCGTTCACATCCAACTTAAACACCCAAATGTAAATATAATTGCGCCCACTCCTACAATAATCTGATAGGATACCGGCACATAATTACATAAAATATGCCCTTGCCCAAACTAAAAAAATCATCCCCGCTCATCCGTTCCCTCACTATCGTCAACACTCTCTGGGCTCCCGCTATCGTGCTTTATTTCATTCAACACGTAGGGCTCACCAAATCGTGGGGAGTCCCTTTATCCTGGAACAGGGTCATTGACCCGGCCATCCAGTTTGCGGCCGGGATCATTTTTCTATCCTGGATCTGGGGTTTGATCATTGAAACCTGCTCCGGGGAAAGTACCATCGGCCGCCTGCAGAATTTTAAAGCCAATCTGCGCAAGGGGTGGCGGATCGTAATGCTGACCCTGCTTATTCCTTCATTTGTGCATTTCCTGATATTCATCATTACCGGCCGGGAAACGATCACCAAACCGTTCCTGACTCACTTCCTGTTTGTATTCACCGCTTATTGGGCCGCCGGTGAATTCTTCAAGTTCAAATACAGCTCTATTACTTCACGGAAGATCAGCGATGCCTTCTGCTCGTGGCCACTGCTTCTTTTCGGGCTTTTCTTTTGTGCTTTATCAACAACGATCCACTTGATCAACAGCCACCTCTTGGACGTTCCGTTCGTCAATCCGATCATGGACTTGCTGCTGATCCAGATCCAGTTCCTGATATTCACCCTTTCGGCCTGTATTTACTCCGACCGTTATCCGGAAATATCCGGAAACTTCCATTCTTTAAAGACCCTTATCCTGGTCAATCTCCCCGCCGGCAGCATCCGGGCCGAAGCTTTCTCCCCCGTGACCCTGCGCCGTTACCCTCCCTTCTTCGCTGTCCTGAAAGCGCTGACTCCGCCAGATTACCGGGTTATTGAATACAACCGGGTAACCTGGCGCAAACATTTCTTCCAGGATAAAGCATTGGTAGCCATCACCTGCTTCACCAGCAACTGCGCCACGGCGTATCACATCGCCCGTGAATTCCGGCGTTGCGGCTCGACCGTCATCATGGGTGGACCGCATGTAACGTTCTTCCCGGCAGAGGCCCTGGAGTACTGTGACAGCGTGGTGGCGGGCCCTGCAGAAAGCGTCTGGGCCGAAGTCGTCCGCGATCATGAAAACAACACCCTTCAACGGCAGTACCACGGCACCTGCTCGGAGAAAGAAGCGGCCCAGGTATACCAATTCCTCCTGGAAAGCCCGCCGGCGATCATTAATGACTGCCTGCAGATCAGTCCTGGTTGTAAATTCAACTGCTATTTCTGCTGCGCTACCGCGCTCAACGGCGCACTGCGCATCAAAAAGTCTGTGCCCGAAGTTATAGCCCTTCTCCAGCGCTCCGCCGCCACAAAATTACCGGCGGTTTTTATCGACAACAATATTTATGAAGATCCGGCCTATTCCAAAGAGCTCTTGCGCGCCATGATCCCTCTCAAAAGATTCTGGGGAGCTTCGACCAGCATCGACATCGCCAAGGACGACGAAGCGCTCGGCCTGATGAAACAATCCGGTTGCGTTCAGGTATTGATCGGCTATGAGATCGACGCTGGCGCTTCACCGCTGGAAAAGAAAGGCAAATTCGCACTGGCGAAAGATTACCTGGAGCTGACACGCAAACTTAAGAAAAAGAGGGTGATGATCCAGGGGCAGTTTATCTTCGGCTTTCCGGGGGATTCCTGGGGATCACTGCTGCGCCTGTGGCGGTTCTGCTTTAAACTATCGCCCGCCTATACAGTGGTTTCGTTCATGACGCCGCTGCCGGGTGCGCGCTACTTTGAAGAATGCATCCGGGAAGAAAAACTGATCAACCTCAACTGGCGTTGTTATGACCTCCTGCGCCAGGTGGTGGAAACCCCGCATCTGAAAAGCTCCTGGGTACTGCAGAATTTATTTACCCTGATCTCACTGATCTTCTGGTTCACCACGTCCACGGCGGGAAGGATATTGCTGATCTTCGGGATAGTCATGGAATTCGTTTATTATCTGCCGAATTGAATTGCAAGACCGCAATCTTGATCACGCAGACCGCTACAAAGCAACCTGCCATAACCCAGAGCGCTGATTCCCAGCAGGAAAGAAAAAAAACGCCGAAGGCCGCAATATACGATAAAAGAAATACATTGCGTAAACTCTGGTCCCAAACCCAGATAACGCTGACCAGCGACGGCACCCCGTAGTGCCTGGAATAGATCTCTCCCATCTGAAAAAGGGTTGTACCCGCCGGAACTAAAGCGCGGTCCATTTGAAATAAAAGCACCGCCAGAGAAGCAATATCCTGCCGGATCAGGCGCAGCCCCGCCACAAAACCGCCCGCCGCCCCCGCTGACACAATACCCAGAATTAACACAAAACGTGGAAATAACATCCGCCCGAACAGTAACACGCAAAAAGACAATGCCAGCAATACCGCTACAACCACGGTACGCAGCACATAACGGCCGTAAAGATGCCGTCCTTCCGGAGAAGTCTTAAGGCGTTCAATAACATTTTGCTGAGAAAATATTTTCCTGAACCACAGGCAGGTGCGCTCATCACACATAACGGTACTGTAAAGCATCTTCGGCGTGATCAGATCAAGCTTGGCATATGTCTCATGCATCATAAAGCAGGGTCAACTCTCCAATAATAACCAGACAATCCCTTATCCGGTCTTTCAATGGTATCATGCGATGAAAATATCTCCAAATAAACGTAAAAATGTCTTCCTGTTTTATTCAATGCAACCGGGGCTTATCCTTCATCATGGGCATCGGCACACTGGCCCTGCTTTACAAATTCACCTTAAAGTCTCGATCCAAAAAAGATCGCAAATGTGCGGTTCTTTGCCTCCCCGAATGCAGAGTTCCGTTCTGTCCCGGTGATTAACCTTTAGTCAGGTTGGTTTATATTCCACTTCCAACTTGTCTGCGCCAGCTTCCCCTGTCGCACTCAAAGAACATCGTAAAATAACGCTGTAGTCCTATGCCCACGTCGTGCTCTCACCATGAATAGGACTCCGTCCCCTGCTATTTCATAATTTGAAGACGATAAGTACTCTTAAGGTCACGAATGACCTTTGTACTCACACCAGCCTTTTGAGCCAACTTAGGCCACATAGCCACCGCTTCTGCAACTTGATGGCGGATTTCTTTTGCCTTGTAGATCCCCCAGGAATCTGCGACTTTCTCGAGATCAGTGACAGAAAAATGATCCCGCTTTCCATTAGCGCTCAACTGATGAACGCTTGTATACTGCCCTTTGGGGCTATATTGCCAAACCATATCAAAAGCCGGAGTAAGTCGCCACTCCCCTGCTTTATCCATCATAAAAGCTGTATTCTTTGTATGATCATCTTGATTGCGCGCCAAAATGTTAAAGACCATACGCCGGTACATTTCCTGACTAGATTCATTACCCAGTCGCAGCTGCTGGATCGTAGAAAAGACCTGCTCGTAACTATAAACCTGGAGCAACCCATGATCGAAATGTTGAAGTGCACACAAGGACTGAACATGTAATTTCTCATTCCCAAAAAGTCGGTCAAATCGCTTGGTGATAAAATGAGCCCGGCCATTCTCTTCTAATAAGCGACAAGGAGTCATCTTTATGCCGGCTGCAAGCGCCATCAAATGATACGCATATTCAATTCTCCCAACCCCAACCGGGTCCCCCAAAGACTGTTTGTTGGCCCCGTCAAACTTGATGATCCAGTGCTCAAAGCCCTCCGGCACTGAAGTCTGCCCTGACCTCACTTCTCCAGTGTCCGGATTCAAGGCAATAATAGCTTTAGCACGATTCCCCCCCGCAGAAGAGCCGATCTGGATCATTGATAACAGGGCCTCTGTAGGGTTATTAAGAATGTTCACCGACAATTCATTCTTCTCATCGAGCACAGAGGCCGCGATCTTGGTGAGTTCATCAATAGCCAATGGCGTTGAATCCATAGATCCGGTATTAATCGCAGGGCGATACTCAAGCGCCCCCATCCCCCGTGTTCCCACATAACAAAGCTGTTCTACTGGATTTAGCGACCCGGCGGAACGACCATTTATTCTTAGCCAGGCATCTATCAAAGCATGTCCGAATTTATCCGGTAACGAATCGGCCAGTAATCCTGGGAGGCCCTTTAAACTTTGATTAAGGTGCCCCGGGAAAGCATAAACCTCATTTGAGAGCGGCATTTTTATGGGCGCAACCTGAAAACCTTTCTTTATAAACTTAGGGTCATATTCAAACTCCGCCGCATTAATCTGGTCATTCCAAAAGACTGTGCCGACAGGTTCTCCCCAGAGGAAGACAGTTGCCCCAACGATACTTTTTTGATTATCTGCCATATTTAGATTCCTTCAGTCGGGACCACTCTTGATGCCCGTTTACGACGCTTCCCTTCCAGCTTAATAATTTCACTCGGACGGAAGCGAACGCCAGGAAGAAAACCATCAAGATGTTCCAAGCTGTTAAGGGCTCTCATTAAACGTAGAAAGCCAGTAATCGTTGCGGTCTTGCCATATTCAATATTTTGAACAACTTTTAAAGATACTCCCGCTTTAGTGGCGAGACTCCCTTGAGAAATATTGGCAGCCAGGCGTTTGTCGCGGATCCTGCCGCCAAGCTCCTTCAAAATGCCTTCATCATTCATTGAATAATAGTCCATAGCTCACTCCGTTCTTAAAAGAACTATACCACAGCTCTCCAGGAAGTCAACTACAACACATCTATTAAGGTATATACACATGTATAATAACTATAACATTACCTATAAGATACATTATATAAATGCTTATAAAATTCGACCAGACAGACCTTTAGGGGAAAATTTCGGGGACATACATTTAACTATTTGACTTTTACCGTTGGACCACGCTTCTTTGGCGTCCAACTCATCCCCCGATCATAGCATAAAAAGGTCCGTCACCCAATGGCTTGCCGTTGGAGCAATGCAAGCGGATCTGCATAAGTTCATCGGATGATAGATCATTCTTCAAAACTGTTTCCCAATGAGGCAATAATGCCGCGGTTGATATCCGGAAGTTTATGCAGTTC
>Ga0172379_10006927_pt1 | contig 14940 bp, 12 predicted proteins | sample GrowelOW334metaG_FD_119756 | JGI IMG/M metagenome (GOLD analysis project Ga0172379, IMG submission 119756) | Groundwater microbial communities from an aquifer near a municipal landfill in Southern Ontario, Canada - Groundwater well OW334 metaG | ecosystem: Environmental > Aquatic > Deep...
TGAGGCTGTATTTTTCCGTTCCTTCTTCTGACGATATTTATATCGCCCATCAGTCGGAACAAAAAAATCCAATCCTCAATCTAACTCGTCTATACGAAATTTTAAGATTTATAGAGCACTAGGGCGGTTGCATATCTTGCATTAGCCGTGGAGGAATAATGAGACAGGTCAGAATTTTGAGCGCTGATGAGGCGGTGTCGAAGATTGAGGATGGCAGTACAATTGCAACAGGGGGATTTGTCGGATGCTCGCATCCCGAATTCCTTACGGCGGCATTGGAAAAACATTTTCTAAAACACGGAAAGCCCGGAAATCTGACGCTTGTGTATGCGGCAGGACAGGGCGACGGAGGGGGGAAAGGTCTTAACCATTTCGGGCATGAAGGATTGCTCGGGCGGGTTGTCGGGGGACATTGGAACCTTGCCCCCGCCATGGGGAAACTGGCATTGGAAAACAAGATTGAAGCCTATAATTTTCCGCAAGGGGTAATCTGCCATCTTTTCCGTGAGATAGCGGCTGGCAACCCGGGACGGCTCACCCATGTCGGGCTGAATACGTTTGTGGATCCCAGGCAGGATGGCGGCAAGCTCAATTCAAAGACTGTCGAGGATCTTGTCGAGCTTGTCACCCTCAACGGGAAAGAATGGCTGTTATACAAGGCGTTCCCGATACATTTCGGACTCCTTCGCGGAACTTCCAGCGATTCCTTCGGCAACATTTCCCTGGAGAACGAGGTGATAACCGGTGAAGCCCTGTCGATCGCACAGGCTGTCAAGAATTCCGGCGGGAAAGTCGTAGTGCAAATTGAACGTCTTGTAGATGATTATTCCAGACATCCGCAGGACATTAAAATCCCCGGCATTTACGTGGATGCCGTAGTCATCGCCGACAAGGAAAAGCACATGCAGACATACGCGGAGGATTTCAATCAGGACTATCTGCGGCAGGGGGATATCCGGCAGTTGCGCCTGCCTCCGATGGAGAACGGCCCCAGACGGTATATTTCGAGGCGCGCCTTCCTGGAAATAGCCCCGGACGCCATCGTCAATCTGGGCATAGGAATGCCGGAGGGGATCGCCCAGATGGCACAGGAAGAGGGGAGGCTCGACCAAATGACATTGACTGTCGAGTCCGGCCCGATCGGAGGTGTTCCGGCGTCAGGATTGAGTTTTGGCGCGTCCAGATTTCCACAGGCGATCATTGACCAGCCGTATATGTTTGATTTCTACGACGGGGGCGGTTTGGACATCGCGTTCCTGGGGCTTGCGGAGTGCGACAGGATGGGCAATGTCAATGTGAGCAAGTTCAACGGCAGAATCGCCGGGGTGGGCGGTTTCATGAACATCACGCAGACCGCAAAGACAGTCATTTTTACGGGCACCTTCACCGCCGGGGGGCTGGAAGTTGATTTCCGGAACGGCAGGCTGTGTATTGACAAAGAGGGTAAATTCGACAAGTTTGTCAACGGTGTGGAGCATGTCACCTTCAGCGGCGCCTATGCCAAGCAAAAAGGGCAGCAGGTCATGTACATTACGGAGAGGGCTGTCTTTGAACTGACAGGTTCAGGGATTAAACTGGTTGAGATTGCTCCGGGCGTTGACATTGAGAAGGACATTCTAAGCCATATGGCGTTCAAGCCGGAAATCAGTCGAGACCTGAAGAACATGCCCGAATCAGTGTTCACGAGCAAGAGTCATCCCGCAGGATGACGGATGATTGGATGATTGGGTCTATAAGAAAACAGTGTCAGAGTGCCCAAGTAGCCAAGTGTCTTTGAAGTTGCAGTTTAAACTCGGTCACTGGGCATCTTGGAAACTGTTACCGCAGCCATCCAATCATCCATGGGACGGCAGTGATTTTTTTGAATAGCAGGCAGGTTTGGAAAAGGTTGGGGTGCGGGGAAGGGAAGAACCTTTCCTTAAAAGGTTTTCACTTCCCCGCATTCAAGATGTTCAGAGTTTTGCAGTTGGTTCAAATCAGAACAACATCAGGAGAAAATCATGAGGAAGGTATTTATCGCCGGAGCGGCCAGGACGCCTATCGGCAGTCTGAACGGCTCCCTTGCCGGGACGGGCGCCGTGGAGCTGGGAAGAATATGTGTCAGCGGGAGCTTGAAACGCGCAGGTGTTGACGGCTCTGCGGTGGACGAGGTTATCATCGGAAATGTCCTCCAGGCGGGGCTGGGGCAGAATCCGGCAAGGCAGATCGCAATTGGCTGCGGCGTCTTGAAGAAGTCCCCGTCTTTCACCGTCAATCAAGTTTGCGGTTCCGGTTTGAAAGCCATTGACCTGGCCAGGCGCGCGGTCATGTCCGGAGACGCCAATGTCGTCATTGCCGGCGGAATTGAGAGCATGAGCGGAGCTCCGTACATCTTGCCGGCATTGCGGCAGGGCGCCAGACTGGGCGAATGCGCCGCTCTGGACATTGTCATAAACGATGGACTGACGGATGCATTTGGCAGATACCATATGGGGGTCACCGCTGAGAATGTCGCCAGTAAATACGCTGTCTCCCGCGAGGCTCAGGATCGTTTTGCGTTTGAAAGCCAGCGGAAGTGCAAAGCCGCTACGGGAAAAGGGGTTTTCAAGGAGGAAATAGTTCCGGTCACTGTAAGGCAGAGGAGGACGGAGCTTGTGGTTGAAAGCGACGAGCATCCCAGGCCCGACAGCACTTTTGAAAACTTGTCAAAGCTGAAGCCGGCCTTCAAGCCGGATGGCACGGTCACCGCTGGCAACTCGTCGGGGATTAACGACGGGGCCGCCTCCGTCGTACTGTTCTCGGAAGACGGCGCCCCCTCGTGCACCGCCGGAAAAGTCCTTGTCAGGGATATTGTCTGTGTCGGTTGTGAACCGGAGTTGATGGGGATGGGGCCGGTTGCGGCGGTCAGGGCGTTGTTGTCCAGGCAGAAAATGCAGATCGGGGACATTGAGCTTTGGGAGCTTAACGAGGCTTTTGCAGCGCAATCCGTTGCGGTACTGAATGAACTTGGAATTGATGCGGGACTTGTGAACGTCAATGGCGGGGCGATCGCGCTGGGGCATCCTGTCGGTGCAAGCGGGGCGCGGATTGTCGTGACTCTGATACATCAGATGAAGAGGCAGAACGCCGGACTGGGGATCGCCTCCCTGTGTGTCGGCGGAGGCATGGGGCTGGCTATTCTTCTGGAAAACGTGTAAGCCGAGTATATGACCCTGCCAAGTCCATTTGTAGAGTTGGTCGAGTCAGGCAGGCTGGGGCGGAAAAGCGGACAGGGATTCCACTGTCATCCAAAGGGATGACGGATGATTGGATGGATGGATGGATGATTGGATGATTGGATGATTGGATGATTGGATGATTGGATGATTGGATGGATTTGAATTCAAGAAAAACCAAAGAGGAAGGATTAGGAGAAGAATTCCAAGAAAAGGCATTTTGGATTTTTTCAATGTGTTTTTTTGTACATATCTTCTTGATTTGCAACCATCCAGCAATCCATTCATCCAATCATCCATAGGGTGATAGAGTAATCAACATATAAATCAGGAGAGAAGTATCATGGAAATCAAAAATAAGCGTTGCCTGGTTACCGGAGCGGGCAGGGGGCTGGGCAGGCAAATGGCGATGGATCTGCTTCGGAGCGGGGCTTCAGTGCATGCGTGCGACATAAGCGCTGCCGCTCTTGGAAGTTTGAAAGAGGCCACGCATGATCTGCCGGTTACGTTCCATGCATGTGATATAGCGGACGAGGCGGCTGTGGAAGCAATGTTCACCGAAATTTCCGGGAGCGGCGGACTGGATGTCCTGATTAACAACGCCGGAATCACCCGCGACGGACTGCTGTTGAAAGTCAAGGACGGTGATGTCAGAACCATGCCGTTGCAGGATTTCAAGGCCGTTGTTGATGTCAACCTTGTCGGAGTCTTCCTCTGCGGCAGAGGGGCTGCCGCCCTGATGGCGAAAGGGAACGGCGGTGTCATAATCAATATCTCGTCAGTCTCCCGCGCGGGGAATTTCGGACAGACGAATTATTCCGCCGCGAAGGCCGGCGTCGACGCCATGACAGTGACCTGGAGCAAGGAATTGGCGAGATACAAGATTCGCTGTGCGGCGATCGCCCCCGGTTACATCAACACTGAAATGGTGGCTGCGATCAAGCCTGAAGTCCTGGAGAAAATCACCGCGCAGATCCCGTTGCGCCGTCTGGGCGAGATGAGCGAGATTTCCCGGACAGCGCTTTTCATCATCGAGAATGATTTCGTGAACGGGAGAGTCCTGGAGATAGACGGCGGTTTACGCATCTAGTACTCTGTAAAACTGAAAATTTTGCATAGACGGGTTAAATTTGGGATTGGATTTTTTTTTCGATCCGCCTGACGGGCGATATGAATTATGACTTTTTCAAGAATAATCTTTTGCGTTTTAATTTACTGCCTTGTCGCGTTGGGTTGCGGTTGCGCCAGCGACAGGGGTTCTGTTTCCGGATATGTGAAGGAGGCACCGGACGGATTTGTCTATCTCGACAAGGTAATCCCGGGCATTGTTCTTGAGATGCGTTACGCATCCGGGAATAATTTTACCGGCAGGGCTGTTGACGGATACGAAGCCCCGAAATGCATATTGACAAAGCAGGCGGCCGAAGCCCTTAAAAATGTCCAGGAGGAATTGAACAGGTATTCCATGTCGCTGAAAATATTCGATGCGTACCGGCCGCAGAGGGCGGTTGACGATTTCGTAAGATGGTTTAAGGACTTGTCCGACATCAGGATGAAAAGCAAATATTATCCCGATATTCCCAAGGAACAGCTGTTCCGGATGGGCTATATCAGCTTGAAGTCTGCTCACAGCAGGGGAAGCACCGTGGATCTCACGGTTGTCATGCTTCCGCAGAAACAGGAACTGAGCATGGGAGGCGGTTTCGACTTGTTCGGCGAACTTTCGAATACCGAATGCAAAAACATCAAGCCGTTCCAGAAAGTCAACAGGCTTCTCCTGAAATCAGTCATGGAGAAGCACGGGTTCGTAAACTATAAGATGGAATGGTGGCATTACACGTTTAAAGGCGAGCCTTTCCCGGACACATATTTTAATTTCCCAGTAAGATGAGATACAGCGAATGCCCCAAAATGAAACAATCCTGAGCCTGGCGCCGATCCGCGGTATTACCGATGCCGCCTACCGCAGGACTTTCGCACGCTGCTTTGGCGGCTTCGATCATGCTGTTGCGCCCTTCATCCAATTGCGGCAGGGGCACACGCTGCGATCCGGAGAGCGGCTGCAAATGTCAGTTGAAAACAAGCGGGACCTGCGCATGATTCCACAGGTGCTGACGAACAATGCGGCAACCTTTACGGCGGGATTGCGTGAACTGCACGAACTTGGACATGATGAGGTGGACTGGAACCTGGGATGCCCCTATCCGACTGTTGCGGGCCGCAGTCGCGGTGCCGGACTGCTGCCGCATCCCGGCCGCATTGACGCCATCCTGGAGCAGGTCCTCGACGGGTGCCCCGTCCGTCTGTCGGTGAAACTGCGTCTCGGATACCGGAATCCCGACGAGTTGTTTTCTGTTATTGAAGTCCTCAACCGGTATCCGCTCTCCGAGGTGATTCTGCATCCGCGTACAGCGGATCAGATGTATGGGGGCGCTGTTGACATCCAACGGGCGGTTCATGCCCGGAAACTGTGCAGGCATCCGTTTGTCTTCAACGGTGATATCAACACGCCGGAGGAATTCTGCGAACTTCGCACACGGCTTCCGGGGGTTGACAGGTGGATGATCGGTCGCGGCGCCCTGGCCTGTCCTTTTCTGCCGGCCGTGCTCAAGGGCGCCCGTTTTCCCGAAGCTGAAAAGCGGCGCCGGCAACTGCGCGAGTTCCATGACCTGCTGATGGGGGAATACCGGCACTGGTTGAGCGGCCCGGCTCATCTGCAGGATAAGATGAAGGAACATTGGGCGTACCTGGCTCTGTCATTTGCCGAGCCCGGTCCGGTACTCGCCCGCATCCGCGACAGCCGCAATCTCGAAGTTTACACCAGTGCCGTGGACTGGTCGTTCGAACAGGTTCTGAAGTGAAATGGGAATATTGCTTTTGGTGTAGGGGCAGGAGAAATTGAGAGAAGACCTTCGCCGGCACGGCGAACTCTACACCTGGAATAAGAATATTGAAGCGGATTCTTCAGTTGGCGGTCATGACGGAGATTTTGTTTTTCTCAAGCTTTGCCTTGTCCGCGCGGGATATGTTCTTGTCCGTGATGACGACTTGGACTTCGCCGACCGATGCGAACTTCGCAAGCGCTTTTCTTCCGAACTTGCCGCTTTCGGTCACAACGACAACAGTTTTGGTTCTTTGAACCGATTTGCGTTCGAGCTCCGCCAGCGAGAGGTCGGATGTAAAGAAACCCTCTTCGGAAACTGCGCCGTCGCAGCCTGTGAAAAGCATGTCGATATGGAGTTCGTCAAGATTCTTCTCGGAGAGCGGCCCGGTCAGATCCATGGAATTCCTCCTCAGGGATCCTCCGAGCAGTATCACGTTGAAATCGGTCTGGTAGAAGATTGCTGCGACCGGGAGTGAATTGGTGACAACTGCGACATTGGTCTTGCCTGAGGAGACAAGCTGCCTCGCGACTTCAAGGGTTGTCGTGCCGGTACTCAGCATGATCGTGGAATTGCGGGAAACAAGTGAAATTGCGGTTTTCGCAATTTTCTTCTGGAACTCCGTGGATCCGATGTTCGGAAAACCGAGATGGCTGCTTGCGGGTGGAACGACCCCCCCGTGCGTCCTCAACGCAATCCCGCGCTCCTCGAACATCTTGAAGTCGCGCCAGAGCGTCATGGGGGAAACCTTCAGGAGGACCGCTTCCTCCGCCGTCTCAAGCCTCCCGGTCTTGGAAAGCTTCTCCATTAAATGCTGCTGTCTTGGATTCATAATGTTAGAGTATAACATTAATGTTTTTTATTTTCAAGGAAAAATAAAAAATATATTTAAAGTAAGCTTGCGAAAGCCTGAAACAGGGGTATGATATAATCTAACATACGTAACATTACGTAACACATACAGGAGGCTGCGATGAGTAAGAGGGAGTCAGGAAGCGTACCGGAGATTGTAACTGAAACCGTTCCCGGGCCGAAATCCGTTGAATGGCACGGCAGATGCACAAAGTATTTCAAAGGGCTCAGCGAGCAGGTCAAACTGTTCCCCGTCGCCTTCGAATCCGGAAAAGGGTGCGTGCTGACGGACGTAGACGGCAACAGGTATATTGATTTCTCGTCGGGAATATATGTCACAACCCTCGGACACTGCCATCCCAAGATCAGCGGCGCCATTGCGAAACACGCAGGACAGCTGATGAACGCGCACGATTTCACCACTCCGATAAAAACACTGCTCGTGGAGAAGCTCGCGGAAATACTTCCGGGGGATCTGAGCGGATTCCAATTCTACGACTGCGGCACCGCCGCAGTGGAGGCGGGGCTGAGGATATGCAGGGCGGCGACAGGGAAACACGAATTGATTTCCGGATTCTACGATTTCCACGGCAAGACCTACGGGGGCGTTTCGCTCGGACACATAAGATCGTCCGCGTACGGGGCCGTGAGGGCGCCGGGTTCGCATATGGTTCCAAGGCCTGATCCGTACAGGCCGATGTGGGTCAAGCCCGACGGTTCGATTGACACCGACAAGTATATTGAATTCTACGAGATGTATATTGACCGGGGAACTGTCGGGAGCGTAGCGGCATTTGTCCTTGAACCGATACAGGGCTGGGGAGGCTCGATAATACCTCCGGACGACTTCTTCCCGAAGTTGAAGAAATTCTGCGAGAAGAGGGGGATTCTGCTGATGGCCGACGAAGTGCTGACAAGCTGGGGACGTACGGGCAAATGGCTGTGCATGGAGCACTGGGGCGTGGTTCCGGATGTCGTGACAATCGGCAAGGGTTTCGGAAACGGGTTCCCCGTGACCTGCGTGGCCGTCAGGGAGCAGTATGCGAAATCGTTTGAATCAATATCGGCATCGAGCAGCTACGGCGGCAATCCGATGGCGTGTGCGGCGGCTCTTGCAAGCATTGAAGTCATTGTCGAGGAGAATCTGCTGGCGAAGTCACTGCATCTCGGCGAAATCGCCCTGAAAAAAATGAAGAAAATGAAGGAAAACCATCCCATCATCGGCGATGTCAGGACGAAAGGATGCCTTATGGGGATCGAGCTTGTCAAGGACAGGGCGACAAAGGAGCCTTTCAACGAGGCGGGAAAACTGGTGTATCAGAAGGCGTTCAGAAAAGGACTGGCTTGGATACCTGCCGGACACATACTGCGGATGAGTCCCCCGATTGTAATGGAGGATGAAATGCTGGTCAAGGGGATGGAGATCATCGAGGAGGCAATCGGGGAAACAGAAAAGGAACTGATGGGGTAGGGGCTTGGATGGCTGGATGAATGGATTGCTGGATGGGTGGAATATCCAATGTCCAACAGGGAATTCCCAAGATTCAAGAATTAAAGATAAAGCAGAAGAACAGCCCTTGCGGGCTTGACTACCAACAAATACGGAATTTGGTTTGTTTGTAGTCAATGCCGTAAGGCATGTTCTCTCGAGAGGTTGAAAAAATATGAAGAAAATGAAAAAAAGAATTAGTGCCAGTTGCGGCGCATGCTGTCCGGAGGCGGAAGCGGCGCGGCAAATCGGACTCTCCAGAATGGGGGAGATTGATTTTCCGTCACGATGGGAACAGGGGGAGTTGCGGCTTTCCTTCCTGAAATCAGGGAGTTCCGGTTTTTCACTGGAAATCCGAGGTGATGATGTTGTGATCCGGGCCGGAATAACGCGCGAATTCATTGCCGGAGTTGGATATCTTTTGAGCCGCCTCAGGGCTGCGTCGGATGATTCGCTGCGGCTAGCTGACGGGAAATACGAGGAGATCCCGGAAAATCCTGTCAGGATTCATTACATGCCCGGGCATTTCGGCAACGCCTTCGAAGCGGCATGGCCGGGCGAGATGGGGCGCTACCTTGAAGATCTTGCCCTGTGGGGAGCCAGCGGCTACGGAGACTGGTTCGATCCGAACGACATGCCGGATCCCTATGCGCCACACGTGTATTGCAGCACCAGCATGACTCTCTGGCAGAGGAAAAAGGAATTTCTGCGTATGGCAAAGAGCCTGGGATTGGAGACCGTACTCTTTGTGACTCATAATGTCGGATTCGTAGACCAGATGCGTCCCGAATGGACTGGAGTCCGGAGCCATGCGCACCGTGTGCAGGGACAGGTGCTGTGCCCTTCCATTCCGGAGGCGCGTAGTGTCTGCCTGCAGAACCATGAGAACCTCTTCCGCGACCTCGCCGGGTCCGGGGTGGTGATTGACCGTCTGATTTACGGGCCGTATGATGACGGCGGATGCGCCTGCGAGAAATGCCAGCCGTATTATCCGACCTTCCTGAATATGGTTGCGGAGATTCACGGGATCGCCCGTCGTCATTTTCCGCAGGTCGCGATGGATCTCTGCGGCTGGTGGGTTACGGACGAGGAGATGCGACTGATCCGCGAATTCGTGGCAGGCCCGGCCCGGGAGTGGTTTCACGGATTCCAGTTCAGCGCAACATATGACGTCTTCGAGCTTCCGGATGTCCGCGCCGCCATTGGCGATCTGCCGCTCAGCACCTTCTTCCATATTGGATTTTCCCACGATAACAGGGATGTCTATCTTAAGACCGGCATCCATTCCGCTCCCCGGAGGATACAGTCGGTCATCCGGAGTTTTGCGGCCCGTCAGTGCCTGGGGTTCAACACCTATAATGAAAGCTTAGGCGACCATTACAATCAATTCCTCTGCAGCCGTCTCGGGCGGATTCCCGGAGCCGATGTCCGGATGCTGACTGAGGATTACTGCCGGCAGATGTATTCTTTGGGCGGAAAGGATCTCCGTACGGCTGCGGATGTTCTGCTTGACATGGAGTATCTTGACGAATCAAGAGCGGAAAAGTGGCAGGCTGCCCTCGAACGGATTCGCCCGCGCGTTCATACGCCGCCTCGACAGCGGTGGGCGTTCGAACATTTCCAGCTAAAGGCCGGTCTTATGGCGCTCGATCACACGATAGGAACTGGCGATGGCTGGAAAACTCAAGATGACATCGCAACGGTTCTGCCGCTGATCCGGCGGCGTTTTGCCATGCAGGAAACGCTGTGGCGGGATGTCTATGGCCTTGGTATCCTGCGGCACTGTTTCATCCCTGAACGCATGTGCGCTCCCTGGTATCAGAACTATATTAAAATATTTCCGGAGAATACCGGAAACATCCGTCCCGGTTCCAGGGTCAGCAAGAATGCATGAGGAGAAGCATATGGACGACGCATTCAGGGGCAGATTCAGGAGAATCGGGGTGAATGTCACATTTGACGGACACGTGGAGATACCTCAGCCGGAGTTTATCTCCATAGGGGACAATGTCAGATTCTATCACGGAGTATGCCTCCAGTCATCTGGCGGCAGGGAGATTGTGATTGGCTCCAAAAGCCACTTCGCCCCATACTGTGTGCTTTACGGTCCTCTGGAAATCGGGGAGGGATGCTGTGTGGCGGCGCATGCCGTGTTTGCCGGCGTAGGGCATCAGTATGACGATCCGTCCATCCCGTTCGCAGACCGCCCCGGGATTGCCAGGAAGATTGTCATCGAGGATAATGTCTGGATCGGTGCAAACGCCGTGATTATCCAGGGCGTGCGCGTCGGTTCCGGCAGCATTATTGGCGCAGGAGCGGTCGTGACAAAGGATGTGGAACCCTATTCGGTCATGGGAGGGGTTCCAGCCCGCCTAATCAAAAGACGGCTCATCAAGTAGAGAAAGCAAAGAACAGTCCTTGCGGGTTTAATTGTAAAACAAAGACAGGAGGTTTCTCTTGAAGACTATAAGATTCGGAATCATCGGTGCAGGCCTGATGGGGCGTGAATTCGCCAGCGCATGCGCACGCTGGTGCCATCTGACGGAAATGAATGCCAGGCCGGAACTGGTCGCGGTCTGCGACAAGAATCCGGAACTGTACGGCTGGTACCGCGACAATTTCCCGTCGGTGAAACAGATTGCCGACGATTATAAACTGCTGCTGGCCAGTCCGGACGTGGATGCCGTATACTGCGCGGTGCCGCACAACCTGCACGAACAGCTCTACTGCGATATTATCAAAGCCGGAAAACACCTTCTCGGCGAGAAACCGTTCGGCATCGACAAGAAGGCGAACGATGCGATCATTGCGTGCATAAAGGAACATCCCGGAGTCTTTGTCCGCTGCAGTTCCGAATTTCCGTTTTTCCCGCCGATGCAGAGGCTCGGGGAAATGATCGGGGGCGACGCGTTCGGGGAAATTGTCGAAGTAAATTCCGGGTTCCTTCATTCTTCAGACCTGAATCCGGACAAGCCTATCAACTGGAAACGGATGATCAATTTCAACGGGGAATACGGTTGCATGGGCGATCTCGGAATGCACCCGTGCCACTTCCCTTTCCGGGCCGGATGGTTCCCGGAAAATGTCAGGGCCGTTCTTTCCAAGCATGTCAGACAGCGTCCCGACAAAAACGGGAAAATGGTTCCCTGTGAAACTTGGGACAACGCCACTCTGCTCTGCGAAAGCGCCGATACGCGCACCGGAAACAGTTTCCCCCTTACAATCAAGACACAGCGCATCGCCCCCGGCGAAACCGACACCTGGTATTTTGAAGTCAAGGCATGAAGGGTTGCGGCAGATGGTCCAGCAAGAATCCGCGGCGGCTCGAAATCCTCGAATACAAGGGCGGCGCGCAGGCCTGGCAGCAGATTGACATGGGCTGGGAGGCCGCGTTCAAGGGGATCACCGGCGGGATATTTGAATTTGGATTCACCGACAGTATTCTCCAGATGTGGGCGGCGTTCGTTTACGAGCTGACCGAAGGGAAGCCGAAAAGCAGATTCGCGGGCTGCGTGACTCCGGAAGAGACCGCAATGTCTCACCGGCTATTCACCGCCGCCCTTAAGAGCTGGAAAGAAAAGACCGTTGAAACGGTTTAATATTTGTTCGTAGTAGGCGAATTTATACGCCGTTATCTTGTTAAGAACGTGCAATAAATTGCACTACTGCAAACGAATTTAAAACAATTTGGAATTTAAGCTCGTGAGAGCTGTTCTTGAAAGGAATGCGCATATGTCAAAAGTTTTAATTGGTTGGGCGGAAACTGATATTACGCCGGAAGGGAAGGTGGATCTTTCCGGACAGTATTACCATAGGATATCGCAAGGCGTTCATTCCCGTCTTTCGGCAACTGTTCTGGCGCTTGAATCCGGAGACGGAGAGCAGTCCGTGATGGTCTCGCTGGACCTCGTCGGGTTCCGTGCGGATTTCCGGGAACAGCTGCGCATGATGCTGATTCATGAACTGCCTGAACTTGATGTTTCTAGAATTTTCATGAATGTCATCCATACGCACAATGCTCCCGGTGTCGACCCGATAAGCGGGATCGGCTGGCTGAAGGAGCCGCCAGATGTCTTGCAGTCGGACGAGTACCGTGAGTTCCTCCTTGGAAAAATCAGGGAAGCGGTTGTTGACGCCTGGCGGAACCGCAGGCCGGGCGGCATTTCCAACGCGCTTGGTTTCGCCCGTGTCGGACACTGCCGCCGCGCCGTTTATGCCGACGGCACCGCAGAGATGTATGGCCGCACAGACCGGGATGATTTCACGGGCATGGAAGGCGGCGAGGATTCCGGAGTTGACCTGCTTTTCACATTTGATGAAAAAAGCAGACCCACCGGTGTGATACTCAATCTGGCCTGTCCGTCACAGGTCATGGAGGCGACATGCAAAATCTCATCCGACTTCATTGGAGAGACAAGGCAACTGCTCAAAAAACATTTTGGAGACAGATTCAAAACCTTAGGGCAGATCAGCGCCGCCGGCTGCCAGTCACCCCGCGACCTGACCAGAAACTACAAGGGGGAACCGGACTTCTGGCGTGAGGACGGTGTGAAGGAAATCGGTTGCAGGCTGTTGACTGCTGTTGAAAGCGTTTTTCCGCAGGCCGCTGCAAAGATTGATTTCTCCCCGGCCATGCGGCACAGTGTTGAAAAGATTTCACTGCCGCGCCGCCGTGCTTCCCGTCAGGATTTCATAAATGCGGAAATAGAACTGAAAAAACTTACAGCCGCAATGACGGAAGACGAAGCCTACAGTCAGTTCTGCAATGAAGTCGGACGCAATGAGAAAATTCCCGGCCGTCCGGGTCCATATGACAGCAAGCTCCACCATTTTGTTCTTATTCAAAATGCCAAGGCGGTGATCTCCAGATATCATGAACAGGATAAGCGTCCTTTTTTCGACATGGAACTTCATACGCTCCGCCTCGGGAATGTCGCATTTGCCACCAACCCCTTCGAACTTTATCTGGATTTCGGACACCAGATCAAGGCGCGGAGCGTGGCCGGACAGACTTTCGTGATCCAGCTCTGCGGGGATACCGGAGGCTATCTGCCGAGTTCACGCGCCGAACGGCTCGGCGGCTACGGCGGATTGATCATCAACGGCAACGTAGGTTCGGACGGCGGAAAAATACTCGTAGACAAAACACTGGTGGCAACAGGAAAGTTATGGAAATAAAAAAATCTCGGCCGATTGACGCTGTCGTAGCGGGTTATCTCGGTGTCGATATAGCACCCGGATTTTCGAAGCGGGAATCCGTCACCTTCGCCGAACTGTTCCGGCCTGGAAAACTGATAGAAACTAAAGGCCTGCACTTCTCTCTTGGCGGCGTGGTGGCGAACACAGGTCTTGCGATGCGCAAATTCGGACAGAACGTGTCGTTGACGGGATGTGTGGGAAATGATGCGCTGGGAGACATGGCCCTTGCGCAATTCGCGCAGGCGGGGGTTACCAGGGGGATACACCACGCCAGTTCGGCTGGAACAGCTTACGGCATTGTTGTCGCACCTCCTGGCATAGATCGTTTTTTTCTGGAAGACCCCGGTTGCAATCGCATTTTCACCGCTGACGATATAGACTATGAGCTGGTCGGGCAAAGCCGCCTCTTCCATTTCGGATATCCTCCCCTGATGGAGGCATTGTGGTCGAACGGCGGCTTGAAACTCAAGGAACTTCTGGAACGGGCACACGGGCATGGGGCGGTTGTTTCGCTGGACATGACCTTGCCTGATCCGGATGCACCGGCAGGAAAGGCCGATTGGCGGGCGATATTGTCCGCCGTTCTCCCGTCTGTGGATATTTTCGTGCCAAGCATTGAAGAACTTCTTTTCATGCTGGAGCCACAGCTCTATTCCCATATTGCGGAGCGGGCGGCAGGGGGTGACATAATTGACGCCATTCCGGCGGAACAGTACGTACGGATTGCGGACAAAGTCCTTGCGATGGGAGTCAAGGTACTCCTTGTTAAGGCAGGTCATAAGGGCGCATATCTGCGCACAGGGGATCTGGCGGAACTCAATTCATCAACGCTGCGCCTTTCCGATCGCATCGGCTGTCCGCACGGGGCATGGATTCCCCCTCTTCCTGTCGAGGCCGCACGTTTCTGCAACGCGTCCGGAGCCGGGGATTGTGCTGTTGCAGGATTCCTGACCGCCCTGCTGAAGGATGAAAATATCATGACGGCCGGACAATATGCGATGATGGCCGGGAGGGACAACCTCTACGGACAGGATGCATTATCCGGTCTCATGGAATGGTCGCATATGTCAAAATCATTGAGGACATACGTTTCTCGGAAATAAAATGCAGTCAGGCCTTTGTCGTAAATAATTGCCGTAAAATATCATTGAACCAAATAGATATTGACAATACTTTAAAATCGAGCCAACTGAGCCGATTTCAAAACTCAAATTTAAAGGAGCGCGGGTTTTCTTACCCGCGGAAATCTAACTCAAGCGGCGGACTGGAAAGTCCGCCCTCCGTTAGTTTTGAATCGTCTCAGGGTAGTTTTGAAATTACCTCA
>Ga0172379_10006928_pt1 | contig 14940 bp, 7 predicted proteins | sample GrowelOW334metaG_FD_119756 | JGI IMG/M metagenome (GOLD analysis project Ga0172379, IMG submission 119756) | Groundwater microbial communities from an aquifer near a municipal landfill in Southern Ontario, Canada - Groundwater well OW334 metaG | ecosystem: Environmental > Aquatic > Deep...
CATTATTTCCTTTTTCAGCGGCCTCAACGGCTTCATCAACAAACAAATGTTCCGCATCAAAATCTTCATTTTTTACCTCTCCTTGAATTTTTCTTTCAAGCCAATCTTGCGCAGTTTCCGTAGCCGCTTTTTGAAGAATTTCTTCATTCGTAGGCTCTTTTTCAGCGATTTTTTCCGGCGCTGCTTTTTTAGGTTCAGCTTTTTCCTTTTCTTCAACCGCCTTTTTCTCGCTATCCTTAACTTTAAATTTATCTCCATTAAGAATCGGCACGTGTTTTCCTGCCTCATCTACAAAATCTTTTTTACCAGCATCCCACGTCGCCTCGATTTGTTTACCATCTTTTTTCGTTATGGTAAGAACTTTGCCATCTTGCATTGCTTCCGGACACACATATTTACAAACATCTTGAAGTCTAAGCGAGGCCTCATTCTTACCATCAGTACCTTTAAATTTTATCTCGCCGGCATCTTGTTTATATTCATAAAAATCATTATTAAATTTCGCGTCATTGTTTCCATCTTTTCCAGCTTTTTCCATCGCTTTCTCGAAATCTTCACGAACTTTTTCCTTATTAATTTCTCTCTTTTCTCCGCCTTTATCTGCCGCTTTAGCCGTTCCAGTTTCAACGCCTTTTCCAGCATTAGGATCAACTGAAGCGCTTGGTTTGCCACCATTGAATAATGCATCATCTAATTCTTGAGGAGTGCCCATTGCCGCATTTTGACCGACGGCTTCAGTTGTTACATACCTTCCATGGATGTCCCTTGTATGCATGCGTTCTGTACCGACAGCACTTTTGGAATGCATAACGCCATCTTCTTTCCAATAAGCGATTCCATCTGTAATTATTCCTCCATTATATTCTCCGCTATCCAAAGCCTCTTCAATCGTTGATAATTTTTCATTGTTTTTATTTTCCATGTTAACTTTATCTTCTTCAAGAACGGCCTGTACTATTTTATCGGATTTGTTTACATTTTCAGCCGCTGTGTCTCCAATTTCCGCTTCAACTTTAGCTTTTGCATCCGTTCTCGCAGCCTCCTTTTTATCATCCTTCTCTTTGGTAAGACCATCCAATAGCGCAACGTAACTATCTTTAACTACTTCAAGAGCCTTCATTTGTTCTTCAACAAATGCCATATTTTCAGCAGAATTTTGATCGAGATATCCCTTCGCAGAAAGATCTTGGATTTTAGCATCAAGCTTAGCTTTTGCCTCACTATATTTCTTATCAATATCTTCTTTAGTAAGAGCTTTGCCTTTTTCGCCCATGTCTTTATCAAGCCCTTCCACAACATCTTTCGCCTCCTTCTTATAGTCTTGTGAATCCTGTCTATCAGGCACGTCTAGCCCTTCCGCCCCCATATAAACGAGCCTTTTAGGTTTGCACAAATCTTGATTTAAGAAATTTAACAGCATTTTGACTTTTTATTTTTGTTTTTACGCCAAAATATTCCTAGGGCGTGCTACTTTTTAACAATTTATCCATTTCATCATCAGCGTCTTCTATTCCGGCTTTTCCTTTATCGTCTTTAGCCTCTTCAACTCCGTTTAATTTTAATTTCGGATATTTAGATGCCATGCTTATAAGCAAACCTTTAAGGTTCTTTACATCGTCATACTTTGGAGTGGACGCATTTGAATCGCCCAAAACCTTATCTATGTTAGCGTCTTTTGCATCTGCCATTGCCGCAACATCATGCTGGTAAGCGAGGTAGTCAGCATCATTGCCGTCTACGCCTGTTGCAAGCAATTGGAATTGAGACTTAATTGCATTGATGTAAGCTTTTTCCGCATTTGCCCATTTCAATTTGTCTTCAAACTTTTTAACTTCTTTATATCCATCAATTGCCACGTATTGTTTAAGGTCTTCTACTGGCGTTGATCCGTTGATGTTTACGTTTATATATTTGTTCATTTCAACATGAATTTGTTTTGTAAAAGCTGGATATTTACCACTAGTACTAAAGTCTTCAAGTCCAACGGCAATATAATCCAAAGCTTCTCTAGCATTTATCTCAAGCTGCATTCGTTCAACGCGTTCAGTTGTAGCCTTTGCTTCTTTGTCAGTCGCAAGTCTTACCTTATCTCCCTTTTTCAAATCAAGCTTGTCATTTGCTCCTTTGCCGTCATAATAAAGCCAAAAGATTCTCATTTCCGGATTGCCGCCAGCGGCTCTTTCCACAACGTAAACTTGATCTTTTTCAATGCCTACAAGAGAAGCGATTTTATCCGCATCAAAGGTCCCATCGGAATCGATTGTTGTAACTAAAGGCCTGTTTTCGACTTTTTCCGCAGGTTGTCTGGCCGGTTTTTCCGCAGGTTGTCCAACAGGTTGTCCCGCAGACCTCTTAGCCCTCTTGCTAGCTCTTTCTTCAGAATCACGAGCTATTGTTTCTTCTGCTCTTTTCATAGTGTCTTCATGAAACTTAGCTCTTTCCGCAGCTGCTCTCTCCGCGGTATCATCATGTTCAACAGCACGTTTTTGTTCAGCAAGTTTGGCTCCGACAGCTTTTCCGAAATATTTTCCAGCAAAAAGAATTTGTGCAAAATGCAGCCTATCTTCATCCTCTATTTTTGAAACACCGGATGTCTGTAAGAAGGTATCCACAATGTCTTTTGCAATAGTGTGAGCGTCATTATAAGATTTTTCATCAAAAGCATCTTTGCCGGTTTTGCCGGTTTTATCCAATCCCTCAAGGACAGATAATGTAAGCATCTCGGTGACAGCGTCAGCATTTTCTTTAGTCAAAGCATTTATTTTATACTCGTTCATTCTTGCAACGATTTTGTCTACAGAGGCTTTATTATCAGGGCTTTCTTGATATTTCTTATCAAGCGCCTTCGCAATTTTATTAGGATTTTTATGATATTTCTTTAAGAAATCATCCGGCGTCAAAACTTCACCGCCTGCTCTTTCAATGATTTTGTTAAAATTAAATTTTACATTATCAGCATAATTTTTAGCCGTATAATCTTCGGAAAATTTATTTGCAAGACCTTCCTCGACTTGATATTTGAAACTATCAATGTTTGACTGCGTGGCTTTTACACGTTTACCGATTTCTTCTTTATGCGCGCCATGATAGTTGTTTAACAGTTCGTCGAAAAGCGCTTTAGATGCATCAAGTCTTGCAAGCTTTGTCTGTTTTTCCGCTTCTATTTTTTCGGCAATTACCGGCTTTTCGATCTTCGAGAATTCATATCCGCTCTTGATAATGACGTGCTTGCCGTTTTCATCGACAAAGTCATTTCCAACAAGACGCGCATTAACAGATTTTCCATTAGGACCAGGGCTTGTGACTTTTACGCCGTCTGCGAAATTATCTGTCCAAAGTGATTTTGGCAAATCAACAAGTCTGATATTTTGTTCAGCTGCGCTATTTGCAAATGTGATTCTCCACGTTGTAGGAACTTTTTCTTTTCCAACGCCCATTTCGTCTTTTCCATGTAAACCCTTGTACCCTTCAGGCGTATAACCTTCAAGAAAATAATACTTATTCTTATATTTATCTTTCCCTTGAAGCCCTGAAACAGCTTTGCGAATATTTTCCGGACCTTTTTTGCCTTTATCGTCCGGTTTTTCGGGATCGTCAATAATAACCTGTCTTCCGGGATTGGCATCCAAAGTTTCGTAGTTACCATCCGCATCAATTGGATGCATGTGTTCGCCTTGTATGTCTTGTGAGCGTAAAATTCCATCTTCTTTCCAATACGTCATGCCGCTAGGTGTAACAATTTTTTTGCCGTCCATGCCGCTCATGCTAAGAGCTTTATCGGCTTTTTCCAAATCCCAGTCACCGTCTCCTGCAGCAACTTTTTCCGCAATAAGCTCTTGAAGATCATCGTAGTTTTCAGCTGTGTATACGCCATTTTTCTCAGCATATCCTGTCCATGTGCCACCTTTGCCACCAACGAGATAACCTTCGGCGCCATGTAAATACAAAGTTCCATCAGCATCCTGAATTCCAAAATAATCAGGTAATTTACTGAGATTTTTGTCAATTGAAGCAAGATTTGCATTTCTTGCGGCCTCTGCAGCATCTGCAACTTCTTCAGAAACACCGCTTCCGCCAGTTACAGCTTCGGTTGTTTTGTAATTTCCGTGTACGTCTTTTTCATGCATAAATTCTTGACCGACAGCATTTTTGGAATGCATGATATCATCTTCTTTGAAGTATTTGACTCCATCAACAATCATTCCTGATGGATATTCTCCTTTATCCAAAGCTTCTTCGATTGCTCCAAGTCTTTCATTTTCCGCCTTCTCATTTTCAAAGTTATATTTTCCAATAACGGCCATAACTTCTTCAAATTGATCCGGCGTAACGGACTTTTGCAATTCCGCCATAACGTTTTCAAACTCGCTTGGGACAACGGATTTTCCGCTTTCATCAAGGCTTGAAACGTGTTCTGTTCTACCGGTTGCCTTATCCAGCATTTCGTCTAATTCCGCGACTGTTCCGGGTCTTTCAGACGTACCGGTTTTTAACTCTTTTTCAGCAACATACTTTTTGACTGCATTCAAAACCTCCTGGAACAAATCAGGTTCAACGGACTTTTGCAATTCCGCCATAACTTCTTCAAATTGATCCGGAACTTGAGATTTCCAGTCATTGTGATCCGGTACGGCATCAGCAGAAACAATATCAGCTTTATTAATTTTGTATTTTCCATATGCGTCTTTTGAATACATAAATTCATTGCTTGTGGATATATTTATTGAATACATAATTCCATCTCTTTTGAAGAAAAGAAGGTCTCCATCTTCAACAGGGAGCTCGACTGAATTGCCATTAGCATCAAGATGTTGATCCAATTGATCTTCAATTTCAGTAAGTCTTGTGTCTCTTGCTTCCTTGCTTTCAAGTTTCGCTTTTACATCAGCGTCCAAAGGAAGTTCACCCGGTCCTTGCAAGTCTTCCATGACTTTTTCAAATTGGTCTTTTGCAACGCAAACAGACAGATTATTAACTATAGAATTTCTCAAATTAGTCAAAGATGTGCGTGCCGCATCTGCCGTTTTTGATAATTTACCTTTTAATTCAGATAATTTCATATCAAGCTGAACAATAGCTTCAACGGCAAATTTCTTTAATTCCGCATAATCTCTTTGTGCAATAACCAATGAATCATGTCTTGTTTCAGGATGTTCAATAGCTTTTTGCAAGTCTTTCATAACAACATCAAATTGATTTGGTATGCGTGTGACAGGCTCAAATTTTTCTTTTACATCCGCAATCAATTTTTTAAGACCTTTTGCTTCTGCGGAATTTTCAAGCGCAGCAAGCGCGCTGTCAAATTTACCTTTCAAGTCATTGACGGCTTGTGAAGACGTTTCCTTTAATTTTGCGAAACCTTTTTGGGCATCAGCAAGCGCATCAGGGGTATATTCCGTTTTTCCATCTAAACCGGCAAGCATTGCATCAAGATCCGCAGGTGTTCCTGCGTCAACTTTTGTGCCTGTCGCAGTCGCTCCAACATCAACACTGCCACCTTTTGCTTCGCCGCCACCAAGCAATTCATCCATTTCCGCGTCAGCTGCACCTGCGCCTGCTGTGTCAGTTGCGTCAACACCAGCTTCTTTAAGCCCGACTTGAGCTTTTTTTGCAGCCGCTTTTTTTTGCTGTTCGCGTGATGCTTCCAATGTTGCGCGCGATTTTGAATATTTTTCTTTAACAGCTTTAAGTGCATTAATTTGCTCATTGGCAAATTTTGAAAATTCCTCTTGTTCGTCAAAGCTTCCCGCGGTTGCTTCAAGAGTTTTAGCTTTTTCTTTTATAGCTTTTTCCGCATCGTTGAATTTCTCAGTAATTTGGGCTTCAGTAAGGTCGAGGTTTTTAGCACCTTCCTTAAACTGATCAACTACAGCTATAACTTCTTTTTGCGCTTCAGCGCTAGCTTCCCCCGCCATAAAAGCCAGTCTTGCCGGCTTAAACAGTTCGAGGCTGAATTGATTCAAGAGTGTTTTTTTCATTTTATTTTTGTTATTTATTTATTTATTTTTTATATTAAGTTTTTTATTTTATCATAATATTATACATTATTTTTCAAATTTTATCAAGAATTAAGCTTTGCATAATCCTCTTCTATTTTATCCGGGTTGTTTTCATAGACCTTTACAACGCCTTTCATAAATTCAACCGCAAATTTTTCTGGTTCTACGCCAATAGCGACAACCTTATCAGAGCTAAGTTCTTTTATTTTTTCATTAACGGCATGCTCCAAGATTTTAGCCACCTTATCTCCATTTTTAGGTATTTCAGTTAAATAAGAAGCTAAAAGATCAGGGTCTTTAGTTTCCTTTTTGAGCCTTGCGACGACCTGCTCCATCTTTACTTTATCAGCTGATTCAGTTGCATTTTCCGCTTTATACGCAGGAGCGGGTGCTTTTGCTTCTTCAGGCTTATATTGTTTTGCAACAAGTTCAAGCCTGTCTTTTATATAATTTTTAGCATCATCGTATTGTTTTACAAGAAGATTGGCCATAACGACTTCTACATATTTTCCCTTTATTTTTTCCAGTTTTCCACTAATGTCATTTAAATCTTCTTTAATAAAATCCTTGATGCCTTCTTCGGCTTTTGCGCGAAGATTTTCCGGTACATCTTTAAGATAATCATTGATGTTCACTTTTTTATATTCGTCCAAAACTGCTGTCATAGCTTTTTCAGCAGCGCTTCTTTTACCTTCAAGATATACAATATGCCCATTAACAACGCTTTCAACGCTGGATTCATCGGCCAACTTTATATCATAATTTTTGTCGTCAAGTTTTATTGTTGATACTTCACGCAAGCCTTTAATAACATTTTCTTCTGTTGCAGAAAGATGTTTTTTGCTAAATCTGTCAGATGTAAATTTGACGAGTTCATTTGAAACATTATTTCCTTCACCGACTGCGCCGATGGCCTCACCTATAAATAGACGTTTTGCATCCGATGTGTTCTCTTCATCCACTTCACCATGGATCTTGATTTCAAGCCATTCTTGGAGAGAGTCTTGGAACGTTTGCTTCATCATTTTGTCGATTTGCTCTTCTTCTGTGAGCACTTTTTCAGGCGCTTTTTCCGCTTTCGGTTTTTTATCTTCTTCGTCTTTTTCCGGAGCTTTTTCTTCCTTAACTTTAAATTTTTCTCCACCAAAAATTGTTACATGTTTTTCATTTTCATCGATGAAATCCTTTCTGCTTTCATTCCATTTTGCTTCAATTTTTTTACCACCTTCTTTCTCTACAATAAGGCATCCGCCTTCTTTCATGATTTCAGGGCAAATGCATTTGCAAATATCACAGAGTCTAAGTGAAAGCTCACATTGATCATTTTCAAACTTAATTTCACCCGTTTCTTTATTGTATTCGTAGAATTTATTTTTATATTTATCAAATTCACCTTTTTTTGATTCTTTTTCCAAACCATTGCGAATATCTTCTCTGCTTTTTTCATTTGAGTGTTCGCCGCCACCCGTGCTGCCATTTTCAACGTTTCCGCTTGTGCCGGTCGTTCCGGGTTCAACAGGAGCATTGCTTGAAGTAGGTGATTCAAACTTATTTGTCCCGAAATTATAAACCACGCAAGTTTTACCGCCATCAGTCGTGCGCTGAATTTGCTCACCGACTTTTCGATATCCATAAGTTGTTTTGTCATCTGAAACAGGGAACTGATCTGCAGGGTAAAGAGTTCTGTCAAAAGTTGTTGGGACCGACCATGCATCGGTAATTCCCGCAAGCATATTTTTCTTTTCCGTTGCTTTAAGTTCTTTTTCCGCATCAGTTTCTTGAGGTTCAACCGGTGCTCCGGAAGCCTTACCTTCACTTTTGGATTCCCCAAGCCCCGCGATCTTTAGAGGAGGGACTTCTTCATCTCCCATCAACTTCTCAGGGTCTTCAAGCTCAACTATATTTATCGGAACAAATTTATTTGTGTCTTTATTGAAGACGTAATAACCATCATCGTCTTTACATATATTTCCATCTTTATCTATTTTAAATTTGCCTTTTTCGTTTGCATCCGGAATTTCTTGCCATCTTCCCGGATCTTCCCTTAAATAAAATTCATATAACTTGGCTTTTGCCGCTCCGATTTTTTTATCCATAGGAGGGGTTCTGGTTTCACCGGCCGCTTCTTTCCATGCATCCGGCGTGTCGATAAGAGCTATAACGAAAGATTTTTGTCTATTTATAGCGTCAGCTTGATCCTCTTCAGTTCCGCCTTCTATTATAGAGTTAAGTTCTTTCAATTGTTTTTCAGCGGAATCAAGTCGGCCTTTAACGTATTGCTCATAACGTTTTAAAGTATCCGGATCATCTCCAAAGATTTCTTTAGCGCCATTTACAAGTGTTGCAACGTAGAATCTATCATTCATTGAAATAGGCGCTTTCGTTTTTAAATAATCAGCATTCAAATCTACGCCTGTCGATTTTGCGATTCCTTCAAGGTGGATGCTTTGGTTTCCCCAACCACTTTCTTTTCCACCTTCAATATAAGCTTTTCTAAGAGCCGTTGTGATTTCAGCTTTGGATTTGCCTAATTTCACCATAGCTAAAACAAAGCCAGCGGTTGCAGAACGTGCATCATTTTTATAGTTCGTGACAACTTCATCAGCATCGTCTTCATCTGCACTAAAATCTCCTTCCCATTCCATATCGTTTGATAAGGTTGAGAGACCGCCTTCAATTCCGCCTATTACGCCACCAACGCCAAGGCCACCAGCGCCAAGTATGCCAGCACCAACGGCTGTGCCTACAAATGGGACTGCGCTTCCAATTACCGCACCGGTTGGAGCAGCAAGAGCTGCGCCACCGACCGCACCACCGGCGGCTCCCATGCCAACCTGTTTCCAGAAATCTCCGGTGATCAAATCCGTATCATTTAAATACGTATTAACTTGAGCAATTAATGGGTCTATCTCTTTAGGAGCTACAATCTTTTTTCCTTCTTGTTTCGCTGCAAGTCTTTGAAGATTTGCTTTAGATTCATTGAGTTTATTAATTTGATTTTTCAAAGCGGTTTCATATTTTGATTCAAGAGCGCCGTCACCAACTTTATCAGTTTTTGCTTTTGCTTTATCAGCAGTTTCCGTAGGCGCAGGAGTGCTCGTTGGGGTAGAAGTAGGGGCCGTTACCATAGAAACTGGCGCAGCTGCTGGAGTTGCAGTAGGCGTATTCGTATCCATTTTTTGTGTAAGGACTACGGGTGCACTTGCTTGTACAGTAGGTGCATTTGTCTGTGCAGTAACCGACGTAAGTGTTTGTTTTTTTGCCGCTTCTTCTTTAGCTTTTCTATTGGCTTCAAGAACTGTACGCGTGGTGATATATTTATTTTTTACATCATCAAGTTTTTTAACATATTCATCTCTAAAATTTGCTGGTATTTCTACGTTATTTCCGGCAAAAGGGACTCCGCTATAAGGAGTTGGAGCAGGATATCTCAAAGCATGAATTTTTTCATCAAGTTTTTTTACAGCTTCTTCATGAACTTTTTGGAGATCAGCGTCGCTAATAGGGGCCGTGGATTCGCCGAGTTTTTTCTGAAATTCATCCACGATTTCTTTTGCAGCTTTTTGGCTTTGAGATTCTTGAGGCGCAGCATGTTCATAAACATTTCTTGCCGCCTTAAAAAGTTTTGTTTCTAATTGATTGAAAAGAATTTTTGCACTCATGTTTTTTTGTTTTATTTTTTATTTTTATATATAAATTTTTATTTTTCGTGCTTAATTTTTTACATATCTTTCAGCAAGTCTTCCGCCTTCTGATCATCTTTTTTTGTTGCAATTTCTTCCACTTTTTTATTCAAATTTCGGACAATACTATTTGATGCCTGTTTAAGTTCGGTCAAATAATCTTGATACGCTTTTGCGCTTTTTTCCATGTACTCTTGTTCGGCTTCCGCAAACTTTTTTTGCTCTTCAGCGAGTGTATTAAACACCTTCACTTGTTTGGCTTCCCCTTGCGCCAAAACCGATGTCATAAGTTTATCTTTTAGAACACCCGGAAGCATTTTTAATGCCTCGGATTCATTAATCAAAATGATTAAATTTTCTTTTGAGAACTGCATGTTTTGACCGGCTTGTGCCATAAGTTTTTGTGTTTATTTTCGAATATATCAAATAATTATATCACGAAAAGCGAAGTCTTGCAAGTCAAATATATCCCTCGAAATACCTTCGCCCCCGTGTTAAAATCAGAACATGCATGAAATAAAACTAAAATTAGATGAATTAACGAGGCAAATCCGTAAAGCCGGTGCCGCAATTGATATGGTTGGCCTAAAACACCGTTTAATCGAACTGGAGACCCTTATGCAAGAAGAGGGATTTTGGAATGACCAAAACAAAGCAAAAGAGATTTCCGAAGAAGCGAGCGGAGTAAGACGTGAAATTGAAGATTGGGGAAGTGCGATTGATGATTGCCATACTTTGGAAAAAATGTTTGCAGACGTTGATATAGAAAATGACACAAAAAGCGCTGACGAGTTCAAAGAAATGGTTGAGGCTCTTGAAAAAAAATGGCACGCGCTTGAAATAAAGACTTTTTTAAACGGCAAATACGATAAAAGTAATGTGATTTTGGCGGTACACGCAGGAACCGGCGGAAAAGATGCGCAAGATTTTGCATCAATTTTACTTCGAATGTATATGCGATACGCGGAAAACAATGGATGGAAAACTGAAATGATGGATGAGTCTTTGGGTGAAGAAGTTGGTCTAAAAAGCGCAACAATCAGCATATCCGGAGAATTTGCGTACGGCTATTTGAAAGGCGAAAACGGTGTCCATAGACTTGTAAGGCACAGTCCTTTTAATGCAAAAAATACGAGTGAAACTTCATTTGTTTTAATTGAGGTTTTGCCTGAAGTTCCGGAACCGGATTCAAGTGAAATCAGAAAAGACGATATTGAGTTTGAGGCTTTCAGAAGCGGCGGGAAAGGTGGTCAAAACGTAAACAAGGTTTCAACAGCAGTTCGTATAAAACATGTTCCAACAGGGTTGGTTGTAAAATGTGAAAGTGAAAGAAGCCAACTCCAAAATAAAGAGCGCGCAATGAAAATGTTGCACGCGAAGCTGGTTGACATGAAAGAGCGAGAACAGGCCGAACATCTATACGATTTAAAAGGCGGTAAAACTGAAATGTCATGGGGAAATCAAATCAGATCATACGTTTTGCATCCATATAAAATGGTAAAAGATCACAGAACCGAATATGAAGAAAATAGCCCGGAAGCTGTATTTGACGGCCAAATAGAGGGGTTTATAGAAGCCGAACTCAAAAAGAAATTATAAAAATGGCAAAATTAAAAATATTAACAGGTGCGGACAATAAAATTTTACGGACAAAATCCGTGGAGGTGAAGCATGTTACAAAAATCGCAAAATTGATTAAAGATATGAAAGATACGCTTGATGCAAAAGATCTTGGACTTGCCGCTCCGCAAGTCGGTGAAAATGTAAGAATTTGTTTAGTTCGACTGAACGCTTCCACGAAAAACGAAGCCTTAGTTCTAATGATAAATCCGGAAATTATTGGTATGGGTAAAGAAAAGGAAATTGGCGAAGAGGGATGTTTGAGCCTTCCGGGCCTTTGGATAAATGTCGAACGCGCAAAGAAAATAACTGTAAAATTCTTGGATGCAAAAAATAAAGAACAGATTTTGATGCTCGAAAGACTGAATGCTCGAGTGGTTCAGCATGAAATTGATCATTTAGACGGGATTTTGATGGTTGATAGAGCGGTTTTTGACGCAAACGCAGGGCTAAAATAGGCTCAGTAAATCATACCGCCTTGTATTGTGCCTCTGTCCCCGATTTGCTAAACTAAGCCATATATAAGAAACGTCCCTATGTCTACAGCGCGCAAAATTCTCTGGAACGTCGTTTCTCAAGTTCTCGGTAAACTCGGGATCGCTTTGCTTAGCCTTGTTTCAATCAAAATCCTCACCGTTTATCTTGGCACAAAAGGTTACGGCGATTACACAATGATATACGAATTCTTGGCTTTCTTCGGCGTAATCGCAGACCTCGGTCTTTTCACAATTGCAGTTCGCGAAATGTCGCGTGATGAAGAACAAACCCCGATAATAATCGGCAACGTTTTATCCATGCGCACTTTTCTTTCAATCATCGCAATGCTCATGGCAATCATCAGCGTTTGGCTAATTCCTGCATACAAAGGCAGTTTAGTTCCAATGGGCGTATCAATCGCAGCAATCACGGTTTGGCTATCTTTAATTAATGGCTCTCTCACAAGCATTCTTCAGGTTCATTTAAAAATGCAATACGCATCTTGGACTATGTTTGTTGGCAAAATTGTTTCAGTTTTATACATGCTTTTTGTCATATTTATCGCATACAAAAATCCATCAGACACAAGTTTTATCCATCTTATTTTTGCAGGCAATATTGGCAATCTCGTCATGACGATTTACACATGGTATTACGCTTCCAAACTCGCAAAAATCCGTCATAGATTTGATTGGTATGTTTGGAAGAATGTTTTGATCGCGTCCGTTCCATATGGCATCGCGCTAGTTTTGAATACCGTTTATTTTCGCATCAATTCCATATTCATTTCTTTTATTCGCGGCAATGAAGAAGTCGGTCTTTATGGCGTCGCAATGCGCATTTTGGAAGCAATTTCAATCGTGCCTTTATATTTCATGAATGCCGTTTTGCCGGTTTTAACTCGTGCAATTAAAGAGCAGTCAGATAAATATCAAAAAATTATTCAGTATTCTTTTGAGTTTTTAACAATGGCAAGTTGGCCACTTGTTGCAGGTGGTTATGTTTTGTCTTATCCGCTCATTTTCATCATCAGCAAGCCGGAATTCATGAGCCGCGTAAGTGACGGTTTTTATGGTTCAGATTCCGCACTTCGCATTCTTTTATTCGCCTCTCTCTTTTCTTTTATAAATATTTTATTCCAATTTATTATTATTGCCGTTGGGAAACAGACAAAATTATTTTGGGTCAGTCTTATCGCCGTAATTGCAAATGTGTTAATAAATTTATATTCCGTTCCACGTTTCGGATTCCGCGGAGCCGCATTAACAAGCGTCATTTGCGAGTTTGTTATGACATGCGGACTCTTTTATCTTTCGCATAAATATCTCACATATCACTTTAAATATTGGGCAACAATCAAAGCTGCACTTTCTGCAATCGTGATGGGAATTATTATAAAACTTTTATTCGCACCTCTTTATTCCGTTATACAAAACTGGAGCGTATTTGTATTAATTGTGCTTGGCGGAGCCATTTATGTTGGCCTACTTATCGCAACAAAAACACTCACAAAAGATATGCTTAATATGATTCGTCGACCAGATAAGCAACCCGAAATGGTCGAGCGTTCCGAGCTTTCGGAATGATTAATTATATATCACGATGAAAATAATTATTCGATGCCAACTTATTTTATTAAGTATATTAACAGCTTCGGCAGCACTACTTGTTGTTCCGCAAATATCTTACGATCCGTTCGAATATCCGAAGGTATTATTTTTTATTATAACAACGGTTTTGTTTAGCGTTTTAACGCTTATTCATTGGGTTTATAGCGGTATGCATTTTTCAATTAAGCGCATGCCTTTGGAAATAAAACTGTTGGGATTAATTGTAATCGCCGAACTTTTTGCATTTATTTTTTCAGTCGATAAAGCGACCTCTTTAGTAGGTGCGTCTTATCGCTTCCAAGGGCTTATTATACAGCTAGTTGCAATTATTTATTTTCTGAACGCTGTTTATATTTTTCAAAAACTTGAAAATTCAGATCGTACAGATTTTTTTAAATGGCTAATTAGTATTTCCGTTATAGCCTCATGTTTAGCGCTTATCCCGTATTTTATCGATATTCGAATTTTCTCGCTTTCGAATTTCGGGAGTAGAGTTTATGGAACCCTCGGGAATCCAAATTATCTCGCTCTACTATTAATAGCAATCATTCCTTTTTTTGGTTTATTTTCAGAATTCAAATCCAAAATTTCACGCATTTTGATTGCTATCGGTTTGTTGATTACACTCATAACACTATTTTTGACCGGATCAAGAAGTGCTTGGGTTGCACTGATTTTTGGTTTACTGATCGCATCTATATTAGTTGTAATAAAAAAGAAAAAATATAAAATGCTCGTGATCGTATTCGCAATAATTTTTATTGTAGTCGGAATTTTCACATTTCAGAAATATCAAAATACACAGATTTTTCACAGATTTTCAATGACAGAAGACAGCACTGGGTCGGTCACAACGCGTCTTTATTTGCAAAAAGCCGGCCTTGAACTTTTTATAAAGCATCCGATTTTTGGCATAGGCCAAGAAACAATTGCAGGCCAAATCGAGCCATATCTTCCGGAATATTTAAAATCAAACCACATTTTTTACATAGATCGTACGCATAATGAATTCCTTGATATTCTAGTTACGCAAGGCCTCGCCGGATTTATTGCGTACATGGTATTTTGGATTGTTTTACTTTGGAATGCGATCAAAAACTATTTAAACATACGCGACTCAAATGTGATTCATGAAAAAATTCTTCTTTTTGCAATTACTGCGATCATCGCAATTCACGCCAATTACGCTATGAATTTCGCAACAATTTCCGGAAATATTCTTTTATATTTATTTGCAGGTTATATCGTGGCTAATAAGATGTATAATAAAAATAATAATTTAAACAAATCAAAATGAAAAAAATCCTCATTTTAGTAACAGCTTTTGTTTTGCTCTTTACTGGGATCAGTGTAGGCTATGCCAGTTCTCCGGCGTCTTCAACTGCTTTGGTGCAGTTACCGGCACCATTGATTGCGCCATTCAAAGATGTAAAAACTACAGACTATTTTGCTCCATACGTAGACGCATTAAAAGCGGAAGGGATTCTCGGTGGATATTTAAACGGCACGTTCAAGCCCAGCGGCTCTTTAAACAGAGCTGAATTTGCAACA